>PPYF01267589.1_pt1 | contig 30291 bp, 23 predicted proteins | sample 1559871 | NCBI WGS metagenome assembly PPYF01 (sample SAMN08240021, study PRJNA423297) | Human gut metagenome, whole genome shotgun sequencing project.
AACGGCATTGCTGCCTCCAAAGACGGTGCGGTCATTCTGACGAACCAGAACTGCTATCTGTTGCGCGCGGAAGAAGGTGTGAACGTTGTGTGGTGCACGCCATATGAGAGTGTCGGTGCGAAGGTCAGTCATGATGGCGATAAGACTACCGGCGGCGGCCTTGCCTGGGGTGGCGGCTGCTCGCCCACACTGACACCAAACCTTGTACTGTTCACCGACAACGCAGACCCCGTTAAGCTTCTTGCGCTCGACATGAAGACCGGAGAGGTCGTAGCCAGCATGCCTGTTTTGGATGATCTGCCCGATGGGTATCAGGTGGCGGTTGAGAACTCTGCAATCGTTTATGACGACGGTGAAGGCACCGTCAGCACGATCGTCTGCAACTGGTTCGGCGCTGGTAACGCAGGTCTTGCCGACCCTGACAATGACTCTTCGATTCAGAGCTACGCCAACATTTATGACCAGAACTGGCTGATGAAGGGTAATGTTATGATCGCCCCGGGCGTTGAGCGGGTGGACACCCTAAAAACCGCCGATGGCTATGAAATGAAGAGCGTCTGGAGCCGGAACGATTTGCGCGACACGGCGATCATGAAGCTCTCCACTGCAACAGGCTATATCTACGGTTACGTACAGGATTTGGATACCGGCATGTGGCAGTACATTATTTTGGACTTTGCAACAGGCGAAACCGTCTTCACGATGGATGTGTCCAACAAATACGGCTACAATAATATGGCCATCGGCATGTACACCGGCAGCAACGGAAATACGCTCTACTGCCCGACAGGCTATCTGGAACTGCTGCGTTTGCAGGATCGCTTTGTGTACCTGCCAGAGCTTCCGTACCGTGAGGTTGATCTTGATCAGGCGGCAAGAAATGTTCTTTCGCAGGATCAGTTTGAGCAGGATGGCGGTGAAGGTACGGTTGCAAGCTGGCACAACACCGCGACCATCTGCAACGTGCATCCCAACACCATGGTAGCCTTCCGTATGAACAACCTGTCCGGCAACGTCTCTGATCTGACGCTCTACGCCTATGGTGCAGACGGCAAGCTGGAAAAGGTTGCCCCAGAACTGTGGTCGCTCACAGACGAGACCGGAGCGAATGTGACAGAGCTGACAGACGGCGTGCTCTATGAGCTGCGCGTGACCGTCTCCGACGGCGGTAATCTCGACCTGAGCGAAACAGAAAAAGAAATCAAGCTATCTGTTGTACTTGGAAAATAAATCAGTTTGAAGATAAATCAGTTTTGAAGACAGCTATCATTTACCGGATTTTTATCTGCTGTAAACTTAGATCGTAGATGCGATGATCTGCATCCTGCCCTGTAATTCTACTTTGCCGTAGCCATCGGGCAGGATCAGATGATCGCCCTTTTTTAAATGAGTACCGTTCAGTGTGCCTTCACCTTCTACCACGCTCATGAGGGCGAAAGGCTTATCCTGCCAGGTCTCCACACGGTGTTCCACATCAATGCGGTATACGGTGTAGTAAGGGCACTGAATCAGCTGCTGTATTGCATCGTCCTTTTTCTCCGTGTGTACCACACTGTTCTCTGCGGATTTGGCAGGGACGGTAATGACATCAATACTCTGGGTGATGTGCAACTGTCTGGGCTTACCGTTACTCAGTCGGTCATAATCATACACCCGGTAGGTAATATCGCTGCTCTGCTGGGTCTCAAGAAGCAGTGTACCGCGCTCTTCGCGTTGTGTCCAACCACCAGCGTAGCATTTTCCTTACAGTCTAAGATGAACCAGCACTCGGTTTTGCCCAGGGATCCGTTCTCATGTACCTTCGCATAAGCGTCATCCGGATGCACCTGGATGCTTAAGTCGTCCTTTGCATCAATGATCTTGATCAGCAGCGGGAAACGATCCATTCCCGTGTCTCCGAACAACTCGGGGTGCTTCTCCCACAGCTCGGACAGCTTCATTCCCTTATAAGCGCCGCTTGCCACGGTGCCGTCTCCGTTGGGATGGGCGCTGATACCCCAGCACTCACCGATGTCGTCGCCCTCGATGGGGTACCCAAATTCTCTGTTTAACCGGGTACCGCCCCAGATATTGTGGGTACACACCGGTGTTAAAAAAATAATATCTTTGTTCATGATCATCTATCCTTTCCCATGATACTTACTATGTATTGCACGGCATCTTTCCCGTTATTCCGCTACTTAGCTTTGCAACGTCCGTTTCTGGAAAAATATTCTATCTGATATGTAACACATTTCTTCCGATCTGTCTACCTGACTTCCGTACTATGCCTATTCCGCTTCTGTTTCTGTTCTTACCCCGGATACAATCAATGACACCAGATAAAATCCAGCCTTATCGTTCTCGTGTGTCTCCGTGATCTCGATTCTCACCCGGTGTTCCCCATAGGGCAGATGCTCCGCAATCGTTGCCAGTTCCATCTTATCTCCCCAGGTCTCATCAAAGGTTCCGTCCAACACGCACGCCGTCTCAGGGTTCTCATCCACCACTGCTGTGGCAATGGGTGCAGGTCCGTCCTTCACTCGGCGGTATTGCACGGCGGCACCGGTTCCCCGAAAAGCGAACTCCAGATAAGCTCCTTTTTCACCGGCACTCCATCCGTTGCGGAAAATATCCGTGATGCCTCTCTGCGGTGTCATATCTTCTTCAAAGCCACTCTTCTCCGGTGTGGAATTAAAATATTGCAGTCTCGCGCAATGCTCATAGGCATTCTCTGTCAGTGGTGCCGGGAAAATCTCCTGCTGTTCTTCCGTCTTATCATGGATCACCTTTTCCAGGAAATTCGTGATCACAGCTACCATGAATTCATGCCCAAGATCATTGGGATGGAGAAAATCTGCCGTAATCTTCTCTGCCGGCAGTTTTCCTGCCGCCACAGCGGGATAGATGCTGTTCTGCATGCTGATGCAGGGCAGATCATAATGTCTTCCGATCTGCGCATGATAATATGCCGCACTTTTACCGGTATCATAATAGACATTATGGATCAGCACCATTGCCGGTGCGCTCGCACTGCCATAAATCTGCCTCACCAGACCTTCGTAGGTCTCGCAGAAATGCGGCGTACTGTGATCGTTCACGGAAAATTCCACAAATACCAGATCCGGCAGCCGCTGAAGCAGGTCTTCCTGTACTCTCGCCGCGCCGAACTGGGAATCGGTAGCTCCGATTCCGGCGTTCACATAATCAAATTCCGTATTGGGAAATACCTTTTTCAGCCAGCCAAATGTCCTTGCCGCATAACATTTGTCCGGTTCCGTAGCGGAAAATCCCTGGGTAATGGAACCGCCGATAAATCCTACCGTAAGCCGCTCTCCTTTGGCTGCACGGTTCATAAAACCTTTCAGTCTGGTCAGGTTGCCCCGGTTCAGGATTCCGGCTTCTTTATCAATGATGTTCCCCGCACTCTTGCGGTTCTCATAGATGCTGTTTTCCAGCGTGCAATAACGTTTCGCCTTGTTTTTCAGAGTCTTGCCGATGCGGAAAATTTCCTCCGGGCGGTATCCTCTGGACTCCAGATAATAAATGCCGCTGTACAGGTTGATCGATACATCGGGGTATTTATCTCCGATCATAGCTTCGAACATGATCATAATATGACCGATTTTCTCCCAAGCAGCTTCCACATGATTGTCCAACAGCAATAGGAACTCATCCTTTTTCACATGGCACACCATTTCCTGTCCCTTCAGGTGCTTTTGAATGTGCGTCCCCAGATGGTACAGAAGGCTGTTTTTCACTTCCTCACTCATCTTCGCGGAAATCTCATCGTAATCCCGGATGCCCAGAAATACCTCTGCATACTGACCGTCCTGCCAGGGCAGGATCTGTTCCAGTTTTATCGAAAAGCTTTCCGTTGTCTCCATTCCGGCAATGTCCGGTTCCGGCTTTTCTGTATCCTTTTCCCGCTCCCTGACATTCCCTGCATATTCTTCATGGTTCAGGTAGCTTTCCATCATCCGCGTCATAGTAGACAGAATTTCACTTTCCGTCTCTGTCCACTGACGTCCTTTATAATATTTTTCCAGCTCCTGCCAGAAACCGGTCTCCCGGTCTGTTCCTTTCCGTTCTGAGGTATAATCGACATAATTATAGTTCTTGTCGTACACGCTGAATGCATTTTTGCCGCTTCGTTTTACCCGGTACAGCGCCTGATCCGCTTTTTGATACAGTTCCTCATAAGAGGAAGCATCCTCCGGATATCGGGAGATTCCCATACTTAAAGTCACTCGTCTGCCTGACAGCTGGATCTGATCCGCCATACGGGATATTCTCTCTGCTGTCTCCACAGCGTGCTGTCCCACATTTTTCCCACGGCAGAATACACAAAACTCGTCTCCACCGATGCGGCCCGCATAATCCTCCATGCCTGCACTGATCAAGATCGTATTGGCAATTTTGATCAATACTTCATCACCGTATAAATGTCCGCAAGTATCATTGATCGTTTTAAAGTCATCAATATCAATGATGATAAAAGCTCCTTCTGTGTCATCGGCCTGCCGGATATGCTTTTCCACCAGCTTACGCATTTTCGCTTTATTGTACAGATCTGTCAGGGAGTCCCTCTCTGCCTTCTGTTCCAACAGCTCCTGGTTCTTTTTTTCTCCTGTAATATCAAGCGTCTTCCCCATGATCTTATATGGCTTATGATCCTTATCATAGACCGGAATCCCTACATAACGGAACCAGATAAAGGCAGACTCATCACTGACCTGACGTACCTCATAGCTGATATGCTCGTCGCCCCGGTCCATTGCGGCGCAGAATTCATCAAAAGTCGCCCAGTCATCCGGATGTACAAATCCCCAGTTATGCATCTGTTCCTGATAGTTTTCGATGACCATGTTGGTGGTATTCCACTTTCCTCCAAGCTTTCTGGAAAGCACATATTTTTTTGAAGCAATTTCATACTCCCACAGCGCACAGTCGGAATTGTCCTCGGTAATCTTCCTCCTGATACGTTCTTCTGCCAGTTCTCTTTCCAGTCCTTCGATTCTGGCATATAATTCCTCTTTTTCCATCATACGCTGTCTCCATCACTTAAAAAGGACCCGCTCATCGCGGGTCCCTCGATTCTATCTTCTGCCTTCTTCTGTATCGCTTGTTGTGACCACGCTGTGTTCTTTGATATAGTCAACCACTTCATCGATGGTCGTAAATGCCAGCCCTACGTAGCTGTCTGCTGCGCCATAGTAAATGGCGATCCTGCCGCTCTCGGAATCATGGATGGTAGCGCAGGGGAAGCATACATTCGGTACAAATCCTCTCTCCTCATACCACTCTTCCGGTGTCAGCAGGAAGTTCTCACAACGATATTTTACGATGGACGGGTTGTCAATATCCAGGATCGCTCCACCGATGGAATAGACATAACCGTTACAGGTTCCGCTCACACCATGATAGAACAATAGCCACCCTTCGGAAGTCTCAATGGGAGCTGCACCGCCACCGATCTTTAAGGACTCCCACCATTCGGAAGACTTGCCCATCACATGTCTGTGTTTGCCCCAGAATACCATATCGGGGCTCTCACTGACGAAAATATCACCGAAGGGCGTATGTCCGCTGTCGGAAGGGCGGGACAGCATCATGAAATTGCCGTGTACTTTTCTGGGGAACAGTACGGCGTTACGGTTAAAAGGAAGGAACGGATTCTCGATTCTGGTAAACGTCTTGAAATCCGTGGTTTTCGCAATACCGATGGCTGCGCCGTAGAAATCCTGACACCAGATGATATAGTAGGTATCTTCTACCTTTACCAGTCTGGGATCATATGCATAAATCGGCATGAAAGGCTTGCCTTCTTCATCTACGAACTGGATCTTATTCTTATCAAAATCCCACTTTACTCATTCGAGTTACCTCATTTCTGTATTATTTATCTTGCTTCCTGTTTTAAGAACTCTTCATTTCTGCGGATGAGTTCACATCTCTGTGCCACACACTCCACGCTTCTTCCTGGATCAGAAGGGGTGTTGAATACATAATCCACAAGCTTGTCTATAGTAGTAGTTGCCACATGCATGCGGGTATCGCTGGATGCGTAGTAGATAAAGACTTCCCCCTTCTCATTCGCGATAGCACCGTTGGTAAATACTACGTTTGAAACATCTCCCACTCTCTCTTCCCCTCTGGGACCGATCAGCAGGCCCGAAGGCTCTGCGATCACTTTTGCAGGATCTTTCAGATCCGTTGCAAAAGCATAAATGACGTAACGTAAACCGGCTGCGGTATTACGTACTCCATGTGCGATATGTATCCAACCTCTGTCTGTTTTGATGGGGGTAGCGCCCGCACCGTTTTTGGCCTCGGTAATGGTGTGATATTTACGCAGACTGGTCATGCGCTCTTCGTCGATCACTGCATGAGTGATATCGTCACACAGTCCGAAACCAATTCCTCCGCCACTTCCGGTCTCGATGAAATCATCCATCGGTCTGGTGTAGAAAGCATACTTGCCATCCACGAATTCCGGATGCAGCACTACATTTCTCTGCTGGGGAGAACGAAGGGTCTTTAAATTCTCCAGTCTCTCCCAGTGCTTTAAGTCTTTGGTTCTTACAATGCCTGCAGCCGCTACTGCTGCGGACAGATCATTTAAGGAAGTATCCTTGCTTTCGGAACAGAACACACCGTAGATGTAACCATCTTCATGTTTGGTGAGACGCATGTCATAGACATTGGTCTCTTCCGGGCAGGTGTCATCTAACAAGATGGGATAATCCCAGAAACGGAATCCATCGACACCGTTGTCACTCTCCGCCACGCCGAAGAAGGACTTTCTGTCATTTCCCTCGATACGGGCTATCAGATAATACTTACCGTTTAATTCAATCGCTCCGGAATTCATGACTGCATTGATACCCAGACGCTCCATGAAATAGGGGTTTGTCTTGGGATTGAGATCATATCTCCAGGTCAGGGGAATATGTTCTCTGGTCAGAACCGGATATTCATAACGGTCATAAATACCGTTGTAGAAATCAGACTTTACATTTTTCCGGGAAAGCAGCTTCTCCTGCTTCTCTTTTTCTATGTAATAACGCTCTAACATATTAGGTATCCTCTCTTAAAATAAATCAATTATTCTGGAATACGCTTCATAACCTCCTGGAGGTCTTCGTTACACGACCTATCCAGGAATACGTTGCAGGACCTCCATGCACATTCTGCCGTTATGGTAAGGGCATTTCCAAGGCTCCACAATGGGGCGGTCAGGATAGGGATTTCCTTCCGGATCCACTTCCCAGAACCATTCGGAACCGGGTCTCTTATCGATCACATGATCACGGATAAATGCCCATTCCTTCTCTGCGGCTTCCAGATATTCCGTTTTCTCCGGCTCTTTCTCATAGCCGTTTAAGAAACCGATCACGGTCTCCGCCTGTACCCACCAGACTCTGTGTACATTCACGACACCTCTGTCACATTCATTGGCCAGAGAGTGTCCGTCGAATGCCACCTTATAGATCTGTGCGGTAAGGTCTCTGGTGATGGCATACATCTTCTGCGTCAGTTCCGGATCATCCAGAACCTTGCAGCCTCTGTCGATCAGCCATGCCGTCTCGATGTCGTGGCCGTAGGAATGCAGATTCAGAATGGTATTATAATGCTTATCGAAAAATACTTCCTGTCTGTGGAGCTTCGGATTATAAACTTTCTCAGCGAACACATTCATGATCCACAGAAGGCGTCTGCGCACTTTTTCATCCCCAGATACCCGGTACAGCTCCGTATAAGCTTCAAAAACATGAAGCAGGGTATTCATGGTCTTGTCTGCCAGAACACCGTTCTCCGACAATTTCTCATTGGATTCCGGTTTAAAGTCTCTGGTGAATGCTTCCAGATATCCCACCTCATCCATACACGTAGTCTCAATCAGAGTAAACAGCTTTTTCGCCAGCTCCAGGGCTTCTGCATCCCCGCTGGCCTCATAGTAAGAGGACAGCGCGTAGATGCAGAATGCCTGATTGTAGGTATGTTTTGTGGTATCCTTCGGGGTTCCGTCATAGTTTAGGGACCAGTAGATACCGCCATATTCTTTGTCCAGACAATGGTCTTTCAGGAAATCGTAGCCGTGCTTTGCTTCCTCCAACAGACTCTCGTCTTTTAACAGTGTATATGCGTTGGAGAAGAACCAGGTGATCCTGCTGTTCAGGATACAGCCTTTTTCTGCTTTTTTATCCAGATTCAGATCGTAGTCCAGAAAACCGTAATAACCGCCGAACTCGTCATCCCGCATCCCTTTCCAGAAAGGAATGATTCCTTCGGTCAGATGCTTTTTGATCTCTTCTCTCATTTTCTTTGTTTCCGCATTTTTCATGTTCCACACTCTCCTTTGTATTAACCCTTGACAGCGCCGGAGGTGATTCCACTGTAAATCTGTTTCTGACAGAGCAGGAATACGATCAATGCAGGCAGCAGAGACATCAGTACACCTGCACAGATCAGATTGTATTTGCTTCCAAGAGGTCCGGTGAAGGTATACAGGGAGGTTGCTACCACACCGAGAGTCCTCTTGTCCTGCAGATACAGACTGGCGCAATAATACTCGTTATATACGCCTACTCCCTTAAGCACCATTGAAGTTACGATAGCGGGCTTCAGAAGCGGAAGAATGATCTTCCAGTAAATGGTAAAATAGGAGGCTCCGTCAATAAATGCGGATTCATCCAACGATACCGAAATGTTTTCCATGAACTGGATGAAGATGTAGATGGAGATAACATCCGTACCCATACTCATAATGATATAACCATACAGATGATTGATAAATCCAAGGTTACTCATGATCTGGTACACAGATACCTGCATGGCAATTCCGGGAAGGAGGGTTGCGAACAGGAACAGGCTGCGGATCAGTCCGTTGCCGGGAAACTTGAACCGGTTCAGTACATAAGCGAGCTGTGTTCCTACCAGGACGGAGCCTAACAGTACAAATACCAGGATGATCGCTGAATTCAGATAGGCTCTGCCCATATTGGCACGGTTAAATGCATCAATAAAGTTCTGGAAGTTCAGCCAGCTTTCCGGCAGGGTCATAACATTGGTGCTCTGATATTCTGCCTCGGTCTTGAATGCTGTGATGACACAGGATACAATAGGCAAAAGTGCCACGAAGGAGAAAAATACCAGGCTGAAATATTTAATGATGATCCAGATGGCAGCGCCTGCGCTGTAATGTTTGTGGTTAGTTTTCATCTTTGCCATTTTACACTGCCTCCTTCTTCCATCTTCTCTCTCTTCTGAGCCGTTTTCTTCTGGTATATTCTTCATTATCCGCATCGGAGCTTCTAAATACCAGTTTGAAGAAAAGCTTTTGTAAAATTGTTGCTGCAAAAATGATCAGTAACAGTACCACCGCCATAGCAGACGCCAGACCTACCTGCTGGTTGGTATGTGCGATCTTGTCCATCAATACGAAGTAGGTTGCGGTTCCGCCGCCACCCTTGGTGATAACGTAGGGAGGATCGAAAGCACTCAGGGAACCTGTGATAGACAGGATCACGTTCAGCGTAACAATGGTCTTAATGCTGGGTAAGATAATATGTATAAACTGTTGAAATTTATTGGCACCGTCCAGCTCTGCTGCCTCGTACATCTCGGAGTCCACAGACATGATGGCACCGATGAAAAGTACCATGTTGTTGCCGTAATAACGCCATACCGAGGAAGCCACCAAAGAGATATTGTTAACGCTCTTGTCCTTCAGCCAGAACGGAAGACTTTCTAAGTTAAATCCACACCACTGTAATACCGTATCGAATACAAATCCTCTGGTGTAGAAGAATTTGAAGATAAATCCAATGGCAATACCACTGATCAGATAAGGGAAGAACATGAATCCCTTGAACATATTGCCAAACTTGGTCTTAAAGCTAAGGATCGTTGCCAGGTACAACGCAAGTACCAGCTGCACCATTGCGCCTGCCATGTAATAAAGGCTCAGCTTCAAAGCACTGAAGCATTCATCTTTCTTAAATACGTCGATGTAGTTCCGAAATCCTACAAACTGTCTTTTGTCTACCGGGGTAGCATATTTCATTTTATAAAAACTGAATTTTACCATCTCTCCAAAAGGAAGATAGGTGAACACGAACAGCAAAAGCAGGGGAATGATCATGAAGGACAGTATGACGATGGTCTGTTGTCCGTTCCTGCTCTTTACCCATTTTTTCATGCTGAAGGGTTTTTTTGTTTTCTTCATTGTCTCTGCACTCATCGAAATACCTCCATACCCTTCTCTCTTAGATAAGAGGGAACCGGATAAATGGTTCCCTCTCACTTCAGAAGATTAAATTAGTTACCTATTAATTACTGGATCTCTACACCACAGCTCTCCTGTGCGGAAGTCCACTCTTCGTTCCACTCGTCGATGATCTCATCATAGGTCTTGGAACCATCTGCTGCACACTCTACCAGCTCCTGCAGCTTGGTCTCACCGTTGTTGTTGATGTTAAGACCACTTTCAGCATTCAGCTCGTTTAACAGATCCTCTTCGCCTTCGATCGCAGGCTCATCCACTACAAAGTCGATACCCTTGAATGCTGCGTAGAAATCCGGTAATCTGGTATCCTTGATAGCAACGGGAAGTCCGCCGCAGTCATAGGAGAATCCGGATTCTTCTGTCATGAACTTAACGAAGCACAGAGCTGCTGCCTGATTGTCTTCGGTGGTGCTGGCATTGATACCAAAGCTGTAGTCAGGGCCTACAGATGCTGCCTGCTTACCGCTGGTCAGGGTAATAGGGAAAGGCATATAAGCGATGTCGTCAGCGTTGTCACCGGCTTCCTTCATCTGAGGAACTGCCCAGGAGCCAAGAACCATGCAAGCGATCTGACCATTGTTGATCATACCCTTACAACCTTCCCAGTCCGTGGTGGAGTAGTCTTCCTCGGTAAGGCCTTCAGCAACTGCATCGTACATTACTTTGTATACGTTGTAAGCGCCTGTTCCGTCGCCGGGATCAGCAAAAGGATTGGCTGTGTGCAGTAACTTCTGGTTCATATAAGTGCTGTCTCCGGTAGCACTGCCGCTGATAGCGGGATCCCACTGGCCGCCCATTGCCCAGCCAGCTGCGTAGTTGGTGTACAGAGGAATGATGGAGCTGTCATACTCTTTGATCTGCTTTAATGCTGCGATGAAATCTTCGGGAGTCTTAGGCATCTCAGTGATTCCTGCTGCTTCGAATACTGCCTTGTTATATACGATACCACCGCTAACACCTGCGGTGTAAGGAACACCGTATACAGTGCCTTCGTACATCTGGTTGTAGTAGTTCAGCTGTCCGTCCATCTCGGTAGTAGTTCCAAGAGGAAGGAAGTATGTGCTTAAGTCAGCCTTGTCAACTGCGGGGATAAACATAACATCGCCCCAGTCACCACCCTGCAGACGAAGCAGCGTATCACTTGCATAGTCGGTGATACCTTCAATATCAACAGTGATGTTGGGATACATCTCGTTGAATGCATCAATGTAAGTCTGGAAAGGAACTGCTGCGCCGTCCTCTAACAGGTCGGTACGGTTAGTCAGGACCTTAATGGTCGTGGTAATGTCGGTGTAATCCTCACCCAAAGTAAGCTCTGCGTAATTCAGGCTGGTAACCTCTGCAGGTGCTGCAGCCTCGCTGGAAGCTTCTGCAGTTGCGGGAGTGGTGCTTGCTACAGAACTCTCAGCGGCGCCGCCGTTGTCTGTGCTTCCACATGCTGCCATAGACAGTGCCATGACTGATGCTGTGGAAAGAGCTAAAAACTTTTTCATCTTCATAAGAAATCCTCCTAGTTTTCCGAAGGAAAATCCGAGTCCTCTGACGAGGAGAGGATTTAGCCTCCTTGTTTTTTGCTACATTTGATAGCGTTTACTGTTTTGTAACTTAATTTAATTATACATAATCATATTAATTAATCATCAACTATTCTTGTTTTTAATCTCTTATTCTTGCTATTTTCGTTATTATCTTCTATTTTCACAAGTTCTATGCCTATGTTTTGTACATATTATACAATTAAAGTAATTAATTTGAATTAAATTAGCTGATTTAATTAACTAATTTTGTTTTCTTTGCATCCTTTGTCATTGAAACAGCTTAAATAATGGCTTATAATGTATTTAAGCTTAATTAATTTTTTCAAAAAAGCATGTTTCTAGTGTGAAAAATAAATTCTTCACATGAAGTTTTGTTCCTGCACAAGCTGCTAAAGCAGCCGAAGTTTGAAGATTGCGGAAAGGCAAGGTTTTTGTATGAACATTTCCACCACTTTTCTCAATGCATTGAGGCACACTTCCTCCGATGTGGAGGGGCAGCGTTCCCCGGAAATCCTGCTGGGGCAGATCTATAAAGTATCCCTGGAAGACAAGAGCTTTTTACTGCCCCTGGCCGGTGGAGAATTCCGGCTCTCGGATCCTTTCTATTATGAATGGAACCCCTTTCCCTCATATCTGCTGCTTTACACCTTAGAGGGCAGTGCCGTCCTTACTACCCGGGGCAGCGAGGTGGTCCTGGATCACGAGCATCTGTTGTTCTTAGATTGCAGCCAGGGGTTCTCTCTCCGGCTGTTGCAGGGAAAGTGGCGTTTTCAGATGTTTTTCTTAAGTGGAGCGGAGCTTTCTTCTTATTATAGCATATTTCAGGCTGCTTTTACCTGTTGTTACCCGATTCCCATCGGCTCCTGCGTTTCACAGCGGATGCAGCAGCTGACCAAATTTTCATTCACCCCGACTCCTGCAGAGCAGATACAGCTTCACCGAGAACTGACCGACATGTTCGTAGAACTGATGCTGTCCGCCCTGTCCGTCTCCCGGGATGTGAAGCCCATTCCTGCTTATCTGCTGTCCATGAAAGCGGATTTTGAGGAAAACTATGCTGAAAATCACTCTTTGGAATACTTTGAGCAGACTTTGGGCATCAGCCGCTACCGTCTGTGTCGGGAATTCTCCGCTACATTCCATACTTCCCCGCTGCAATATCTTCAAGGGAAAAAAATAGAAGCAGCAAAATCACTGCTCCTATCTACGGATAATCCGATTCACGAGGTGGGGGCTATGGTAGGCATCGACAATACCAATCATTTCATCCACCTGTTCAAAAAGCACACCGGTGTCACACCCTTCGTCTACAGGCAGAATGCACCGCAGTCTATACGTGAGACACACTGTCCTTCAGTACCAGTCGGCCTTCCACCACGGTAACTCCGGACTTATAATTATCACTGGTGATCTTCTTGATCATATTATGAATAGCTCTTCTCGCCATCTCTCCCATATCTACTTCATAAGTAGTAATACGGATATCACTGAGTCCGGGATACAGGTAATTATCAAATCCGACCACTGAGATGTCCTCCGGTACACGATATCCGTTCTCTCTCAGTTTCTTGATCAGAAAGCTTGCGGTCAGATCGCAGTTGCATACGAATGCCGTGGGCATATCCTTCGGAAGCTGCAACATATTCACCGTATCGATCTTACCTGTCTCAATGTGCCGATCGTCCACGACCCATTCCTTTTTCTGCTCCAGTCCCAGCTCCAAAAGAGCCTTCTGATAACCAAAATACCGGTCCGTAATACTCTCGGTAGCAAGCAGGGTTCCCACATAAGCAATTTTGTGATGTCCCATCCGATACAGATAGTAGGTCAGTTCATAGGTTCCGTAATAACTGTTGGAAATAACGGAATCGCTGGCTTCCCTTCCGTTATAATAGTCCAGATAGATCACCGGGATCCCGGCTTCTGTATTCAGATGCTGCAGGTAAGTATCCATCATCTTACCGATAACGATAATGCCATCCACCTTGCGTTCCTGTACCAGCTTCGGCATTCTGCCGTTCTCTTCCTCTGACATTCCGATGACCTCCAGCATGGTAAAGCATTCCTTTGCCGTGGCTCTGGTAGCTACCGCCTGGTACATCTGCCAGTAAAACGATTCATATTTATCAAGGAATCTCTCAGAGATCAGAATACCGATATTGTAGCTCTTCTGGTTCTGACTTTTTCTTGCCGCTGACGGTTGCTGATAACCCAGTTCCTCCGCAATGCTGCGGATCTTCTCCCGGACTTCCTCGCTGACGCCTTTTTGTCCGGACAGTGCCTTGGACACTGTTACTGTGCTGACTCCAACTCTCTCTGCGATATCTGCTAATTTTACTGCTTTTGCCATATTTTTGTACTCCTTATCGCTATTTTTCTACACATTTCCCGATAAATCGTCAATTATACTTCCATATTAGATTTCTCAAAATCGTTTGTCAAGGCATGTCACTGCCTTAATTTTACACCTCGGTCAGATGGATCAGCTTACTGCGGTAGTCTCCCCACAGAGGTGTCACCAGCAGTCCTGCCTGCATCAGCACGTCGCCGCCAAAGATTTCCCCGGTCTCCTCGATGCGATACTGTTTCTCCGGTGCCAGGCCTTTCAGACGTACTCTCCTGCTGTGGAAGTTCGGTCGGGAAAGTACCTGTACATAGGTTACCAACGCTTCTTTCTGATCCTTGGATGTCACCTGATAGCAGTCATAATTACCGTTTTCCAAAAATGATGCAATCCGGGAATAATCTCCTCTGCGGATCAGGTCGTTGTATTTATGATACATGGCGGTCTGTGCTGGAATCTGCTGTCTGTCCTCCTCCGGGATCTTCGTAATGTCCAGTTCATAGCCGAAGGTGCCTGCCAGTGCCACATGACCTCTGGTCTCAAAAGGAGTCACTCTTCCCACCGTATGGTTGGGGCAGTCCGATACATGGGCGCCCATGGTGGACAGCGGATACAATAACATCGTGCCCTCCTGAATTTTCAATCGCTCAATGGCATCCATGTCATCGGAGCACCAGATCTGCGGGCTGTAATATAACATACCCGGATCAAATCTCGCTCCGCCGCCGGAGCAGTTCTCCAGAAGCAGATGCGGGAATTCCTGCAGCAGTCTGTCCTGCAGTTCATACACACCCAGCACATATCTGTGATAGAGCTCTCCCTGACGGTCCGCGGGCAATTCCACGCTACCAAGGTCCGACAGCTGCCTGTTCATGTCCCATTTCACATATTCGATGTTGGCACTGTGCAACACTGCCGCCACGCTTTCAAAGGCATGATCTCTGACTTCCTTTCGGGACAGATCTAGCACATACTGGTTCCTGCATAAGCTGCCTGCCCGTCCCGGAATGGCGATTGCCCAGTCGGGATGCTCCCTGTACAGATCCGAATCCGGGGAGATCATCTCCGGCTCGAACCAGATACCGAATTTCATCCCCAGTGCATTGACCTGCTCCACCAGAGGTTTTAAGCCCCCCGGCAGTTTCTGCTCATTGACCTTCCAGTCACCTAAGCTGGTACTGTCATCGTTACGGTGTCCGAACCAACCGTCATCCATGACCAGCATCTCAATCCCAAGTTTGGACGCCTGTTCTGCGATCTTCAGTAGTTTTTCCGTGTTAAAATCAAAATAGGTAGCTTCCCAGTTGTTGATCAGGATTGGTCTCTTTTTATCACGGTACTCGCCGCGGATCAGATGATTGCGGTACATATCGTGGTAATGGCGGGTCATGCCTCCCAGACCTTCCGCAGAATAGGTCATAACGACTTCCGGAGCCGCAAAGCTCTCGCCCTGCTCCAGTTTCCAGACAAAGTTCTCCGGATGAATGCCCATAGTCATGCGGATGGAATCGAACTGGGAAAGCTCCGCCTGTGCCAGGAAATTGCCGGAGTATACAAAGTGCATACCGTAGACTTCACCGGCATCCTGCGTGGCATCCGCAGAAAGCAGTGCGATAAAGGGATGCTCCTGATGGGAAGATTCTCCCCGCACGGAGCCAACACTCTGTTTGCCGTGCATCAGACTTCTTCTCTCCATCTGGCGCTCTCTCGCCCAGGATCCGTGCAGCGTAAGAATGTCATACTTTTCATCCGTGCAGTCCAGATCCAGGCAGGCAGACATAACTTTTGTCACATAAACAGGCTGCCCTGCCGTATTTTTCAGGATCACACTGCGGGTGATCACATCTTCCTCTTCAAATGTAGTATAGATCAGGTCTGCAGCCAGACCGATGACCGGATCCGCCAGATGTAGGATCAGGGTATCGCAGTCCTCATCCCCCGGAAATGTGGAAGGAAGTCCCGGCAGTGCCGGCTTCTCCTTTACGATCTCATGAGAGACATACTGTAACTGCACTCCTACATGTCCCTGTGCTGTCCGCACGGAAATGGCGCTTTCTCTGTAATCTCCCAGACCGTTCCCTGGATACTCCACGGGGAAGGAATCCAGAAATGACACACGCTCTCTGTTATTCTGTGACGGAACGAAGGGTGCTTCTCCCGTACGCAGCAAATATACCGGTGCCGGTGTATTCTCGGTATACTGCAATTTCTGACCGTAATATACGTGTCCCACAAAATTCTCCTGATCTACAATTGCCAGAAGATAGCTGGTGTGTTCCGTGTCCAACCAGAAGGTTCTGTCCTGCTCTATATATTTGATTGCCATAATTTACCTCTTTTCTCAAAAAAGTTTTCTAAAACTGGGAACTGCTTTTGCAAGATCAACGTCTTTCTTTCCTGTTTTTCCCGGGTAACAGTCCCGTCTATCCTCTGTGCTTTCTCCCAGCGTCCGTCACAACTGCAAAAAGACAAAGGGATCTTCTGCCCCGGTCTTTAAAAACTGCATCAGCATCAGTCCACAGCGCATGGACACCCGTTCTTCCCGCAGGATACGAAGTACTTCCTGTCTGTCTGCCAGGATCGCCTGAATATCCTCGGTATTTTCCATCTGCTGTCCCACATTCTCTGTCACTGTTCCGAAGATCATGCTGCCGCTCTCGTCTGTCAGCCCCTGTGCCAGGAAAAATCCTCTTCGGAAAGCCGGTTCTCCGCCTTCGTAGACTTCCAGTTTCCAGCCGGTCTCCTCGATCATTTCCCGACAGGCGGCCTCCGAAGCGGTCTCCTCCGGCTCGATCAGTCCCGCCGGCAATTCATACAGATAATCATTCACGGGATACCGGTACTGACGCACCAGCACCAGTTTCTCTCCGTCCTCTGTCACTGCGTAGACTGCCATGCCCTCGGGGCGCATACTGTGGGTCTTGTGTTTGATATTGTTTTCATCATTTCGGGACGCAAAATAATAATGAAACGGCGTTCCGTCCCGTCCCAGGGCATCAATGTGATACAGGTTCAAAAACGGATTATCCGTCTGTTTCTCGATTCCCCGATAGTGTTTTCTGTCATTTCCTTTTGTGTCCATGTTTTCCATGCCCTATTTATACTCCATGTCTTTCTGTTCCCATCGTGCTCTGTCATCCACGTTCCCACAGCGCATCATCTGCCGCCGGCGCAGGCAGCCGTGACGGAACTACTGTAGGATCTCCTCCAACAGTGCCACTGCCAGTTCCGGATTCTTCATGCCATCCGCCAGCCCCACGGCTGCGGTCTCCTGATACCATCCGGTCTTCCTTACCCATTCGTTGTTCTCAAGCCGGATCCCCGCCACAATCGTTTCTCCCGTCATGGTATTTAACACCATGATCTGCTGATCTTCATATCTGTCCAATAGTTCCTTAGGCAGATAATCCCTTAAATCCGCCAGATAATCCGTACCGCCCATGAGCTTCAAAAACTCTTCGTCCGAAAAAAACATATCCACCGACCGGGTCATGAACAATACCTGGATCGTGCTGAGATTCGTGGAATCCACATCGGAATCCGAGTTCGGATCGATCCAGATCGTATAGTTTAAGTTGACCACATCCCGTTTGGAAGTCACACCGTGCTCCCGCAGGAAATCCGTAAAATAATCCGAGCTGGTAGCCTCGATCTGTTCCCCGTCCGTATTCACCGCCATGACACCCATAACGAAACTGGTCTTGGTGGCAAAATGTACGATCAGGAAAATAACAACAGCAATCCCCGCTGCCACACCTATGGTGATCCACAGGTAATAATCTATAAAATACTGCCATTTCTCGGCAGGAGACAGTTCTTTCCGTTGCTCTTTCTGCCGGATACGATCTTCCTTTTCCAAGTTGCTGTCTCCCTTCCGTTTCTCGAATCTTCCGTCTGATAATATCCTGCTTTTAGTTCTATATCAGTCTTTAGTATATCAAACTAATTTAACCTTGTACAGCAGACTTTTTAATATATTTTAGGTTCAATTTTGTTAAAAATAAACAGAAAAAGCCCTGCCATGCACTTAAATTAACATGGCAGAGCTTTGTGTTTTCTATTTGTTCGAGCAGATAAGAAGGGGAAATGCTTTAGCGGTCCATCTCCGCAATACGTCCGGTGGACTTGTGCTCCTTGATGATCCCCTGGATCTCCTTTAAGTCGGTGCACAGCAGGTCACCGGGGATGGTGTTCTTAAGTGCGCTGATGGCATTGCCATATTCCAGTGCTCTCTGATACTCACCGGGATGTGCCAACAGTCCGTACAGGACACCGGAGATATAAGCGTCACCGCTTCCGATGCGGTCTACGACTTCGATATCGGTGTAAGGTGCTTCCTCATAATAGGTATCATCCTTGGCACTGTAGATAATGGAGCCGAAGGTATGACGCTTCGGACTATGTACGATACGCTGTGTGGATGCCACGATGGAGATTGGATACTCCTCCGTGAAGCTCTTCATAATGCTCTTGGCATCGCCTTCCTTCAGGAAGGTCAAACGCGCCGTGTCCTCGGAGCAGAAGAAGATGTCCACATAAGGCAGAATGGATTCGATGCATTCCTTCGCCTCGGCGCCGGTCCACAAGTTCCCACGGAAGTTCACATCGAAGGAGATGATGGCCCCCTGTGCTTTAAAGCGCTTGATCATCTCAACAGCGGTAGCTCTCAGCTCCGGGCTGAGAGCCAGTGTGATGCCGCTGGTATGGAAGCAGCGGGTATCGCTGTAGATCTTGTCATCATAGTCATCAACGGTCAACTTGTTGATGGAGGTATTCTTACGGTCATATACAATACGGGGCTTTCTGGGGTAAGCACCATTCTCATAGTAGTACACGCCCAATCTGGCATCCTTGTCATCATCGTATACCAGATAGTCATCGCTGACACCGCAGAGACGTACACGGTTCTTGATATATACACCCAGGTCATTGGCCGGAAGCTTGGAAATGATACCGCAGCGCAATCCCAGCATTGCCGCACCGGTAATGGCATTCAGTTCTGCGCCTCCTGCCTGCTTGCTGAAGCTGTCGCCTCTGGTAATACGCTCATTGTCGGGCGGTGATAATCTCAGCATGATCTCTCCCAGGGAGAGCAGGTCAAATTCCTTCTTCTCAGTCAGTTCCATAATATAAACTCCCATCTGCATATTTTGCCAAATGCTTTATCAGAATTTCACCGTTACTCCTTACAGTGCAGCGTTGAAACCCCTTACATTTTTTCTTTACATTTGTACTATATCACATATGCACGGCCCCGGTAAAGACACTGGACATTAATTAAAAATTTAACGAATCCACATATTCAAAATAGTCATCCTCGCTGGCAAATAAGATATATTCATTCTCCACATATCCCATATATCCGCAGGCAGTCACATATCCTTTCATAAAAAATACCTCCTTATCAGAATCCTTTTGTTCCCTGTTCTGATAAGAAGGTATCATTTTTAAAGTCCCATAAAACTCTCTTAATTATTCTGAACCGGCTCTGTTTCCAGCACCAATTCTTTCATTTCTTCCAATAATTCCTCGGTTCTGCCCATCAAAAGCTCCGCATCGGTCTCCACCAGTCCCGTCTTTTTATACTTATAGGTAAAAAACGGATTGCCGTAAGCGGTAAAGCTTAATTCATCCTTATGCTTTTTCAGGAAATCCGGAATCTTGCGGGGATCGATCTTCGCATCCGGCCGGAAGTTGAAGGTAATGCGTTCGTTCTTGCCCTTGATCTCCGTCATGTCCAGACTGTGGGCCGCCATACGGATGAGGGCGATCCGCAGCAGATTGTCCACTGCCTTGGGGATGTTGCCGAAGCGGTCTAACAGTTCATCCTTCATTTCATCCCGCTCTTTTATCGTCTCGATGCCGGCGATCCGTTTGTAAATATCCAGCTTCTGTGTCTCGTTGACAATGTATTCCGCCGGAATGTAAGCATCCACATCCAGATCGATCACCGTAGCGAAATCCACTGCCGTATGAATGCCCTTCAGGTTCTGCACCGCTTCGTTCAGCATCTTGCAGTACAGGTCATATCCCACGGCCTCCATATGTCCGTGCTGACTTAATCCCAGCAGATTACCGGCGCCGCGGATCTCCAGATCACGCATGGCGATCTTGAAGCCGCTGCCCAGATCCGTAAATTCCTTGATGGCCGCCAGCCGCTTTTCCGCCACTTCTTTTAACATCTTATCCCGCTTGTACATCAGAAAAGCATAGGCATTCCGGTTGGAACGACCCACACGGCCTCTGAGCTGATACAGCTGGGACAGGCCCAGATTGTCCGAGTCATGAATGATCATGGTGTTTACATTGGAGATATCCAGTCCGGTTTCTATAATAGTGGTGGACACCAGCACATCGATCTCTCCGTTAATGAAATCAAACATGATCCGCTCCAGCTCATGTTCCTTCATCTGTCCATGGGCGTATGCCACGTTGGCTTCCGGCACAAGCTTTGCGATCTGTGCTGCGATATCCGCAATATTGTTCACCCGGTTGTAGACATAGTAGATCTGTCCGCCCCGGGCCATTTCCCGGACAATGGCCTCTCTCACCAGTTCGTCATTGTATTCGCAGACAAAAGTCTGGATCGGCAGTCGGTCATTGGGGGCCTCCTCCAGCACGCTCATATCCCGGATACCGATCAGGCTCATATGCAGTGTCCGGGGAATGGGGGTTGCCGTCAGGGTCAGCACGTCCACGTTTTCTTTTAATTTCTTGATCTTCTCCTTATGGGCCACACCGAAACGCTGTTCCTCGTCAATGATCAGCAGACCCAGATCCTTGAACTTCACATCCGCAGATAATACTCTGTGGGTACCGATCACGATATCCACCATGCCCTTTTCCAGATCCTTCACCGTCTTTTTGATCTCCGATGGCGTACGGAAACGACTCATCAATGCGATGTTGATGGGAAAATCCTTCATTCTCTGCACAAAGGTGTTGTAATGCTGCTGTGCCAGAATGGTGGTGGGCACCAGATAGACTACCTGTTTTCCCTCCTGCACAGCCTTGAAAGCGGCCCGAATGGCGATCTCGGTCTTGCCGTAGCCCACATCTCCGCAGATCAGGCGGTCCATGATCCGATGGCTTTCCATATCCGCCTTGGTGTCCGCGATGGCATTCAGCTGATCCTCTGTCTCTTCAAAGGGGAACATTTCCTCGAACTCCCGCTGCCACACCGTATCTTTTCCAAAAGCATAGCCCTCGCTCTGCTGTCGGACAGCGTATAATTCCACCAGATCCTTCGCCACGGCGCTGACGGCGCTGCGCACCTTCGTCTTGGTGTGCTCCCATTCCTTACCGCCCAGTTTGTTCAGCTTCGGCTTCTTCGCCGCATCGGCGGAGGCATACTTCTGGATCACATCCAGCCCGGTGGCCAGAATGTACAGGTTGCCGCCGTCCCGGTATTCGATCTTGAGGTAATCCTTGACGACCTTGTCTACCTCTACCTTCTCGATGCCCTTATAGATGCCCAGTCCGTGGGTCTCATGTACCACATAATCCCCGATCTTCAGGTCGTTGAAATCATTGATCTTCTGCCCCTGATAGAGCTTTTTCTTCTTTTTCTTACGCTTCTCCGCTCCGAAAATATCACTCTCGGACAGCACCACGAATTTCAGCCAGGGGTATTCAAAGCCCTTATTGACATGACCGTAATAGGTCAGGATCTCCCCGGGCTGTACCTCCCGCATGGGGTCTTCCGTGTATACTGCCGTCAGTCCGGCATCCTCTGTGTTCCGCAGATCCTCCGCCAGACGTCTGGCTCTGGTACGGGAACCGGACAACAGCAGCACCCGGTAGCCGTTCTTTTTATATTTTTTCAGATCCTTGACCAGGGCTTCAAAGCTGTTGTTATAAGGGGCGATGTTGCGGGCAGCAATATCCACATGCATTTCTTTCTTGAAATATCCGTACTTGGTCTCCATGGTAGCCAGGGTCACCACGGCATTTTTCTCTAAAGTAGCCGCTACCTGTTCGCCACTGTACAGAATGTTCATCTGCCCCGGCAGCACATAACCTTTTCTGGCACGTTGTTCCATGCTCTCCCGGAATTCCAGTTCTATAGCGTCAGCCTGCTCTTTCACCCGCGCCGGTTCATCGATGTAGAAGACAAGAGAACGCCCCGCCATATCTGACAGCAGTTCCGGCATGGTTACCGTATTTTCATAAAAATAACGGATGTAGCCTTCCAGATTGATCTTACTCTGGAACTCCAGCAGCTGCTCTTTCAATTCGCTGACCTGTGTGGCGATCCTGTGGGCTTCCTCCGGCTGGTGGGCATCCCGGAAGATTTTTTCCTGTTTGTCTGCTTCTTTTTCAAGCTTACTGATGCCCTTGCGGATCTGCTCTTCCGACAGTACAAACTCTGTGGCCGGGTAGACAGTGATGCTTTCCAACTTCTCAATGGAACGCTGGCTCAGGATGTCGAAGCTGCGGATGGACTCCACCTCATCTCCCCACAGTTCGATACGATAAGGGTTTTCCTCCGTCAGATCAAAGATATCCACAATGCCGCCACGGATGGAGAACTGCCCCGGGCTTTCCACCTGATAGGCTTTCTCATATCCCATAGCCACCAGTCTGGATGCCAGTTTGCTCTCGTCCAGACTGCCGCCCCGCTCGGTGCGGATGATGTCTTTCTCCTCCCACAATACCTGCGGTGTCATCAGTGCCGCATAGGTGGTGACAATGGTGACCGGCTTACCCTCCACGACTCTGCGCAGGGTCTTGATCCGCTCCTGCACCAGCTGATTACCGTGAATATCCGCCTGGAAAAAGATCAGGTCCTTCGCCGGATATAGCATGACATTTCTGTCATAAAAGCGGTATTCCTCGTAGATCTCTTTGGCCTTTAAGTCACTATAAGTAACGATGACCTTGTATTTCAGGCCATCGCTGAGTCCGTAGATCATATGAAGTTTCTGGGAGTCCACACAGCCGGACAGAGCTACGGTTCCTTTTCCCTGTCTGGTCACTTTCCGGATCTCATCATATTCCGCCAGTTCTTTCAGTGGCGCAATCAGTGCCTGCATCGCTTTTTCCTCTTACTATACAACCGTTACGCTTTCTTACTGTTAAAATGGTTCATGGCTGTATCCGCATTCTCAGTGATGATCATACGGATAGCTTCTGCTGCGGTCTTCGCCGCTTCGTCCATGATGCTTCGTTCCTCCGCCGGAAAATGTCCCAACACGTAGTCTGCCAGATCGAAGGTCTTCGGCTTCTCTCCCACGCCCATACGCACGCGGATAAAAGTATCATGCCCTAACATTTTGATGATATTCTTGAGGCCGTTATGGCCACCGGCGCTGCCCTTTTTGCGGATGCGGATCTGTCCCACATCCAGGCTGATATCATCGGAGATCACGATCAATTCCGTGGTATCATCCACCTTGTAATAGTCCACGATCTCCCGGATGCTCTCTCCGCTTAAGTTCATGAAGGTCTGGGGCTTCGCCAGGATCACCTTCTGCCCTGCCACGTAGCCTTTGCCGATCAGTGCCTTATGCTTACTCTCCATGACGGCGATATTTTCTTCCTCTGCTAATCTGTCTATGACATCAAACCCGATATTATGTCTGGTATTTTCATATTCTTTGCCTGGATTTCCCAGCCCTGCGATAATATACATAGCTTTCTCCTTACTTTCTTGCAATCAATGCGTTAACTTATATTTTCGCATTTTTACGCAGAAAATGCAACTATTGGTTATTTTGCACAAATTTTATTTTCGGGAAAACAGCCAATTTCCGCATGGCATATTTCGTTACTTATTTTCCGAATCTAAAGTATCTATTCCCGGCATTGTATTTTATAATAATAGTGGAGTGTTACCAAAACGGTAAGCGGTTCACCTTTCGCCAAAATGATGACATTTTGAGAGCTTCCAGTATTATTGGAGGTGATACAGATGGGAAATCTATTGAAAGGTACATAAGATGCTGGAAACAGTGGTAGGCATTGTCGGTATTGTTGTTACGATCATCAGTATCATCGTAACGCTTATCAGTATCGTACAGACTGCACGGAAACATAAACATCAAAAAAGCAACCGCCCTCGCCAGGATTGAGTTGCTTTTTTGATAAGTAACTATTAACTTAGGTGAACCGTTGCTGTACGGTAGCACTCTTTTCTTTTATTATCCTAACACTCTCTTTTGATTTCGTCAATAAAATTCACCATTTACAAAAATCCTTGTACCCGGGCTTGACTTTTTCCGGAATACTGGTATACTGGTAAGGCTGAAATGCCCTGAAATCAAGGCTTTTCGGAAATCCATTCGTGTGTTCGGGACCTTCCACACGTAAATAAAAACTAAAGGAGAAAACAAATGAACAAGAAAGTACTGTACCTCGTACACGGAGCGGTGATTGCTGCTCTCTATGTTGTGCTGACCATGTTAGCCAACGCTCTGGGACTGGCAAATTATGCCATTCAGGTCCGCTTCTCGGAAGCCCTGACGATTCTTCCCGTATTTACCCCTGCTGCCATACCGGGACTTTTCCTGGGATGTATCATCAGCAATACCATGACCGGCTGCATGCTGCTCGACATTATCTTCGGCAGCCTGGCAACGCTGATTGGTGCATTTGGCACTTATCTGCTGCGGGATAAGAACAAATGGCTGGCTCCCCTGCCTCCCATCATTGCCAACACCATTATCGTTCCTTTCGTACTGGCATATGTCTACCACTTAGAAGGCGGCATTCCTTACTTCATGCTGACTGTGGGTATCGGTGAGATCATTTCCTGCGGAGTGCTCGGCATGCTGTTACGCACCGTGTTACAGAAATACCGCAAATACATTTTTGACGTACAGAAATAAGCGGTCATCCCGCCAAAAAGGCGTCCGGATCCTTTCACAGGTTCCGGGCGCCTTTTGCTGTCCACTTGTATTTAATTTTCTATTTTCATATAGGAAATAAAATGATTGCCGTTCTCCGCGAACCATGTTGTAGCATCGTTCATTCCCTTTTTGTACAACTTTCCGGTGGACGGCTCCATGATGACAACGTTGAATTCATTAAATCCGGTCACCAGCACCGCCTCGCCATCCTCCAGGATCGCCAGTACCGGAATATCCTGATTCACATAATACAGTACCGCATCCAGACTACAGCCGCTCAGATCCAGTACCTGTACGCCTGTCATATTTTCTTCCAGAATCTGTATTGCCGTCTTGCCCTGCGCCAGGTCATATTCGGTGTTGCGGGTGATTCCGGCATGCCGCAGGATATTGTCCAGACATACCGTCAGGCTGTTCTTCTGGTCCGTGACACTTTCTTCCTTGATTGCCATGATCTGGTTTCTGCTGACACGATTGCCCTTCAGCCATACCGTAATGCCGCGGTCGTTCGTAACAACCCCGGAGGAATCGTAGGCTTCCTTCACCGCCTTGCCCGGGGCACTGTAAATGCCCTGTACTCCATAAGCATTGTATACATAATATCTGGAAACTTCGCTGACCGCATCCAGTGTCAGTTCTCTTCCGCCCTCAAATACGACCTCCTTCGGATTCAGCACCTTGATAGTCTTGGTATCAATGGTTGTCTTGGTCTGTATCTGCACATATCTCTCATAAATATCAATGTCCGCCGTAACTACTTTATTCTGTCCCGGCTCTTCTTCCACATTGTTCATGATCTGGTCATTCAGGATCTCCTGATAGCTGCCGTTCTCAGAACGCTGTATTCTCGACAGGGTAATCTGATTGCCCTCGATGGCGCAATCCACGATATAGATGCCATCCTGTCCGTATTCCTTCAGATTATTTCCGGAAGAATTGCTGATGCAGACCTTATACATGGGGTAAAAGATCTGTCCGGAATTCTCTGTCCGGATGTCGCTCTCCCTGGCCACGCCGTAGATAATATCTTCTCCCATGAAGCCAAGCGGCCGGATAGCCTCACCGTCCTCCGCCCGGATCACTGTCTGTTCTCCGGTATTCAGATTCCGGACATTCAGCTGGTTGCTGTGGTTGATGTCATCCCCTTCCTGCCATACGATGATCTCATGGTTCTCCGATACCTGAAGGCTGTCATCCTGTCTTATACTTACCAGCTGTTCAGCGCTGCGATTCTCCAGATCCACATCATAGACACCGTTTTCCAGGAAAAAATATACATGTTGCTGTCTGTTCCGGTACAGCAGCTGTTCCATCTCATCCTTCAGCACCGCATAGCTCTTGGAATATGGGATATAGACTTCTTCCTCGATCGTATTCAGCGAATTGTCATAGCTGATGATCTGAATGCCGGTCTCTCCCTCATGTCTTCCGCGATTCATGTAACCATACACGGCAAATTTCACATTACCGCCCTCGTCTACATCCAGAATCTTGATGCCATGATTGTCATACAGAGTCCGCCGATCGGCATTATCTTTATCATAGAAGGAGAAGATCACTGTCAGTCCGTTGGTAGCCGCATTATAGCTGAGTAACTGCCCCATATCGGAGAACACCACGGTATTGCCATCCGCGCTCTCCATCATATCCACATTTTCATCCGTGATTCCCAGAAGGATCTTGTCATTGGCATACATCCGGGTAGTATCCGGGATCTGTGTCATGGTACGCTCATAATCCAGCAGATACATTCTCTCCGAAGTATATCTGACTCTGTAATACTCTTCGACATTGTAGTAGATCTTATTTTTGCCCTCTCCGGTGGATACCACAAAATCCATCAGCAGAGAGGCCACATTCCCACTGATCTGTGTCAGCCGGATGGAAGCCGCGTCCTCCTGGACCGGTTCCAGACTGCCCCAGGTGATCTGCTGAAAGCTGCTGTGAATATTCACTTTATGAAAAGTGCCGTTATCTGTCAGCTTGGAATTCGGTTCCAGATATTTCGTCAGTTCCTTGGCCACTTCCTTGTCGTATAATTTTCCGTGGAAATCTGTCGCAAATTCCAGGATTTCCGAAATATGCACATCATCATTCCATAAAATAGTCGTATAATAATATACCTTCTGTTCCCCTTCCAGTTCCAGGATCAGGGTCAGACTGTATTGTGTATTCGTGTCGATCAGGTCTTTTAACGTAAGGGAAACGGAAAAGCTTTTCCCATTTGCCTTCCATCCGGTGACTTCACTGTTCTCGATCAGCCGGCTGCCGTCGATGCTGCGAACCTCTGTCGAGATCCCCGTAATTTCTCTTCCGAACGTATCCACGGTGAAATTCGCCTGTCTGCCCTCCCCCAGCAGAGTAATGCAGTCCTTCTGGTAAGCCACATCCATCTCCACGGTATTTCCGTGCAGTTCATTGCATGCCACACCGCCGCTTTCCATGGTGATCATAGGCAGAGTGGCCGGAGCCATCTCCATGGTCATATTGTTATGTCCCTGATTCATAATGCTGCCGATGATCAGTGCTGATGCCAGAAATACTACAACACACACGGCAATTCTAATGATCGTTTTCTTCATTCTTGATTCTTCACTCATTCATTATTCAGCAATTTTTCCAGTGTCGGTGCCACATGGAGCAGTTCCTCCACAGTACCGATATCTGCGCTTTTCTTCGGGCGCATACCGTTCTTTTTCACTGCCCGGATCAACAGATTCTTCGGGGTATGTTCCATATCGATGAATTCCAGGATCTGGGTCTCATAGCCCTGTTGTTCCAGCAGATTTGCTCTCAGAGCATCGGTGAGCAGTGCTGCCACGCGCTCCTTGATGATGCCGTATTTTAACACTGGTTTTAAAGGATCACATTTTATCTGCCGGTTCAGTTCATGCTGACAACAGGGAACCGCCAGAATGACTCTGGCCCCCCATTTTACCGCCTTGTCTAACGCATAATCTGTGGCAAGGTCACAGGCATGCAGGGTCACCACCATGTCCGCCACATCTGTGCCCTCGTAGGTACTGATGTCTCCCCTCTCGAACTTTAATCTGTCATACCCCAGCTTTTCCGCCAGTTCATTGCAGTGCTGGATCACATCGGTCTTCAGATCCAGTCCGGTCACCTGGATATCTCTATGCTGTAATTCATGCAGATAATAGTACATTGCAAAGGTAAGATAGGATTTGCCGCAGCCAAAATCAATAATGCGGATGGTACGGTCTTTCGGCAGTTCATCGATCACATCCTCGATAAATTCCAGATACCGGTTGATCTGACGGAATTTATCAAATCTCGCCCTGGTCACCCGGCCGTCCGGGGTCTGCACGCCCAGTCCTACCAGGAAATCCACCGGTTTTCCTTCCTCTAAAATATAATGCTTGGTACGGTTGTGAGCCAGTGCCTGCAGTTCCTCCTCTTCAGAAGCAGCCGCCCCCTCCGTCCGCGGTGACTTGCCACTGTTTTTCACCTTCAGTGTCAGCTTGCCTTTTTTGCTGACCAGAGCGGTGGCCTGCAGGGTCTTCGCTGAGAATTCTCCCTGCCGGAACTGCTCCTGTAAGGCGGTGCAGATCCGGTCCGTCAGCTGTTCTGCTGTAAAATTCTCGTGAAACACCTGAGTTCCTCTGTAAGCAGTCTCCTGGAACAACAGTTCCTCCCGGATCAGCACCGGGCGGATCTTTACCTTCTGGGTCTGTTCCGGATGACGGCTGTTGCTCAGGATGATCTGCTGCAGATCTTTATTCAAAATTTTCTGTAAAAGTATTTTCAGTTCTTCCATGGTTTATCCTGTTTTTCAAATGTTTTGCGCATATTATAGCACGCTTTCCTATAAGAACGCAATCATTCCCCGTCGTCCACCGTGTCTCCTTTTGTAGATCTCATTGCACACCAACACATGGATCAGATCCTTTGATACTTTTTCCGCTTCCTGTTCCAGGATCGTGCTGATCGTATCCGCTATCCGGAACAGACTCAGGCGGTCCGGATATTCATCATAGATCATGCTTCCTTCATAGTCGTATTTGTCCAATATTTCCGCAATTCTGCGCTGACAGCGTCTGACTTCTCCGGGATAGGTCTGCTGCAGATATTCCAAGTCATTTAATAGTTCCTTTTCATCCATTCTTCCGGGATATCCGGGCAATGTCATAAAAAACGGTCTTGCTACCATTTTAAAATGCCTCATGCTTTTTTATAACATATGCATTTTCTCTCTATAAAGTGAAAAACAGGTGCTGCGAAGCTTATCGCAGCACCTGAATTCTCGCCATTGCTCTCTGCAATGCCGTCTCTGCCCTGGCAATATCCGTCTCCGGCGTCTTGCTGCGCAGTCTCTCTTCCGCACGGTGCAATGCTGCCTCCGCACGGTTCTCATCGATCTCATTCGGCCATTCGATGATCTCTGCCAGAATGGTAACTCCTTCGGGAAGGATCTCGGCGAATCCGGAATGCAATGCTGCCTCCTTCTCTCCGTCCTTCTCCGTAATATGCAGGATACCCGGCTTCACGATCACCGTCAGGGGAATGTGGCCCGGAAGGACACCAATCTGTCCTTCCGTGGTATTGAATTCTACCATATCCACAATTCCCTCATAGAATACTCTTTCCGGGGTTATGATACGAAGTGTGAATTCTTTATCTGCCATATCTGTACTCCCCTCTCATGCTATGCATGAACCTTTGCCAGTACATCATCAATGCTTCCGGCATTCAGGAAGTAGCTCTCCGGAATATCATCATGCTTACCGTCCAGGATCTCACGGAATCCACGGATGGTCTCGCTGATAGGTACATATTTTCCTTCCAGACCGGTGAACTGTCCTGCCACGAAGAAAGGCTGGGACAGGAATCTCTGGATCTTACGGGCACGGGATACGACCAGCTTGTCTTCCTCGGACAGCTCATCCATACCGAGGATAGCAATAATATCCTGTAATTCCTTATATCTCTGCAGGATCTCCTGTACACCGCGGGCGGTCTCATAATGCTCCTTACCTACGATTCTGGGATCCAGAATGCGGGATGTGGACTCCAGAGGATCCACTGCGGGATAAATTCCCAGTTCTACAATAGAACGGGACAGAACCGTGGTGGCATCCAGATGTGCAAATGTGGTCGCAGGTGCCGGGTCTGTCAGGTCATCCGCAGGCACATAAACTGCCTGTACGGAAGTAATGGAACCGTTCTTGGTGGATGTGATACGCTCCTGGAGCGCACCCATCTCTGTCTGTAATGTAGGCTGGTATCCTACTGCGGAAGGCATACGGCCTAACAGTGCGGATACCTCAC
>PPYF01027869.1_pt1 | contig 30284 bp, 20 predicted proteins | sample 1559871 | NCBI WGS metagenome assembly PPYF01 (sample SAMN08240021, study PRJNA423297) | Human gut metagenome, whole genome shotgun sequencing project.
CTGAAAGGGATGGATCTCACGAAGAAGTCGAGCAAGTGGTGCTGGCAGCGCTCAAAAGCTACTGAAGACGTCATCCTGTTCTGGGCCAAGGGCTTCGGCGACGATCTTTCGAAAGCCCCAACCCTGCAGGGACAGGACATGAGGGTTGACGCCGATTTGCTTCTTAAGAAGACACAGGAGTTTTACGACTATTATTATGACGTCCTCAAATTTGTGAAGCCTGGAAAGACCAAGGCCGACAAATACCGCATGATGATCATGCTCGACTATTCGCTGGAGGGAACTGCCTACGGCGGAACATCGAACAACGAGATAGGCACGCTTTGGGTAGCCCCAAACCGCGTGCAGGACAAGAATATGAATGCCGTGGCCCATGAACTCGGACATTGCTTCCAGCTTCAGATCATCGCTGATGGCGACGGTGATGCATGGGGCGGATGCGGATTCTACGAGATGACCTCGCAGTGGATGCTCTGGAGAGTGAACCCCGAGTGGACCACCGAGGAGCGCTACCATCTCTATTATCCCGACACCGACCAGTGTTTCGCATGGCAGACTCATAAGGCTTTCCTGCATAGCGAGAATATCTATCGTTCTCCATATATCATTGAATGCTGGGCCGATTTGCATGGTCTCGACTTCATCGCCGAGCTTTACAGAGCCGGAAAGGTGGGAGAGGATCCGGTGATAACCTATAAGAAGCTTACAGGTCTTGATCAGGATAAGTTCAATGATGAGATGTGGCGCAATAGTGCCCGTATCACTGCCTGGGATTTTGACAGGACCCGTGAATACACCTCAGGACTCTGCGATCTCTGGAAGAAGGTGGCTTTCACCGATGCCGGGGAGGGATGGCAAAGAATTGCTAAAAACAATTGTCCGCAGAACTACGGTTTCAACGCTATCGCGATGACTCCTCCTGAAGCCGGGAAGACACTTTCTGTGGAATTCCGTGGTGAGGCAGGCCAGACCGGTTTCAACAGCATTCATAAATCTGCTGCCGGATGGCGCTATGGTTTCGTTGCCATTGACTCCGATGGAAATACGATATACGGTGACATTCACAAGGACGCTACAGGTACGGTCGGCTTCTCGGCTCCCGAAGGGAAGAGTGTCAGGAAACTCTGGCTCGTGGTGATGGGTGCCCCTGTCTCTCACTACATCCACAACTCTCAGCAGTCAGACGACGAATGGCCATACTCGATAAAGACTCTGTAATATTTAATAAAACTATACCCGTTAACACACAAGAACGATGAAAAAAGGACTCATCCTTATCTCCGCCCTTATGGGCTGCTTCTTCTATGGCGGCGCGCAGGACAATGATCCCTCCAAGTCTGGAGTCATAGCCCTGAATCCCGACGAGGCATATCCGGTGCAGGCAACCGTGCCGGTGGTGACGCGTCAGGAGAAAGCGATCTATATACCCAATGACCTACGAAGCATGAATCTCGAGAGTGACACATCCAAATGGAGTTTCAAACGTATGGTCAGCACCCCTGATGTGGCTCTCTTCTGGGCCAAGGGTTTCGGCCCCGACATAACGCAGGCTCCCGATCTCGATGGCCATAACATGAAGGTTGATCTCGCCAATCTGATGGGGAAACTGCAGCATTTCTATGACTTTTTCTATAAGGATCTGGCTTTCGTGAAGCCCGGCACCAAGGCCGATAAATACAAGATGATGGTCATGCTCGACTACTCCCTTGAGGGCACTGCCTACGGCGGTGACTACGACGGGCAGATCGGTGCTCTGTGGATCGCCCCTAACCGCGTGCAGGACAAGAACCTTAACTGCATAGCCCATGAACTCGGCCACAGCTATCAGCTCCAGATCACCTGTGACGGAGAGGGTGAGGCCTGGGGAGGCGCGGGATTCTACGAGATGACCTCGCAGTGGATGCTCTGGCAAGTGAACCCGGAATGGCAGAAAGATGAGAATTTCCATCTCAAGGCTTTCTCCGATCTCACCCACAAGGCTTACCTCCACATCGACAATATCTACCATTCACCTTATGTGATAGAGTTGTGGGGAGAGAAGCACGGACTTCCGTTCATTGCCGAGCTTTACCGTCAGGGAAAGGTGGGGGAGGATCCCGTCATGACCTATAAGAAACTCACTGGCATGGATCAGAAAGCCTTCAATGATGAGATGTGGCACAATTACGCACGCCTTGTCAATTGGGATATAGACCGTGTGCGCGACTATACACGTGACTATACCGACATATGGCATTCCAAGCTTGATAACGCCGGAGGGGGATGGCAGCGCATATCTCCGGAAAACGCTCCTGAAAACTACGGGTTTAATGTGATTCCTGTCGATGTGCCGGAGAATGGTAAAAGCGTGAAGATTGATTTCCGCGGTGAGGCAGGCAAGAAAGGCTATTGCACTAAGAATGCATCGAAAGCTGGATGGCGCTACGGACTTGTAGCCGTCGACGCCGAAGGCAACGCCCACTATGGCGAGATGCATAGTGCCAAGAAAGGCACCGTGTCTTACAAGGCTCCCGCCGGGAAGGATATCAAGAAACTGTGGCTCGTGGTGATGGGCGCTCCTACGGAGCATTGGCGCAATATCGATGGCCCTGAGAATCCGGGCGACGCCCAGTGGCCATATTCCATCCGTGTGCGAAACAACATGAATTAATAACTAACCTTAAAATATACGCTTATGAAACATGACGAACCCCGGATGAACCGGGCAAGTGATTTTCTGAAAGGTGCCCTCTGTCTGGCATTGGCATTCAGTGCGGCCACCGGCATGGCTTACGCGGCTCCGGCAACGGAATCTGTCGCCGCTCAGCAAGGCCAACAGACCCACAGACTGACAGGAAAGGTTGTCGACCAGCAGAACGGCGAGGCAGTGATAGGTGCCAGTGTGATGGTGAAGGGTACAACCATTGGAACCGCGACCGATATCGACGGTAACTTTGCACTTAACGTCCCCGCGAAAGGTACGCTTGTGGTAAGCTATGTGGGGTACGCCACCCGGGAAATCGCGCTGAGCGGACAGAAAAACATAGAGGTAAGCCTCTCGGCATCTACCGAATCGCTCGATGAGCTCGTTGTGGTCGGTTACGGCGTGCAGAAAAAAGCCACTCTGACAGGATCCGTATCATCCGTTTCAGGCGACGATATCAAGAAGGTATCTGCCGCCAACATGTCGAACACCCTGGCCGGAAAGACGGCCGGTATCATCGCCAACACCCGCAGTGGTGAGCCTGGTGAGGATGGTGCCACTATCACCATCCGTGGTAAAGGAACTCTTGGGAATACGGAGCCTCTGATCGTGGTCGATGGTGTGGCCGACCGTTCTTTCTCGCGTCTGAATCCCGACGATATCGAATCTATCTCCGTACTGAAAGATGCATCCGCGGCCATTTACGGTGCTCGGGCCGCCAATGGTGTCATCCTTGTCACCACAAAGCGTGGTAAGGAGGGAAAAGTAAAGGTAAGCTATAATGGTAGCTATACAGTTGCCCAGCCTACGCGCATCCCGAAGATGCTCAGCTCATATCAGTATGCTACATACCGCAACGAGTATGATGCTGATTCCCGTCATGATTCTCCGGGTCTGACCTTCGATGAGACGTCTCTACAACACTACAAGGATCGCGACGATCTTGATCATTTCCCTGACACCGACTGGTGGGGTGCGACTGCCAAGAAATGGGCCGGAAGGACCCAGCATTCCGTATCGGTGAGCGGCGGAAATGAGAAGGTGTCGTTCTATTCCTCTTTCCAGTATATGTGGCAGGACGCTCTTTATCGCAAGAGCGCCCAGGACTACAAGCAGTATCAGATTACGAGCAATGTAGATGCCAAGATCTCCAAGGCCATCTCTTTCAGTTTAGATATACTCGGACGACAGGAACGCCGTAACAGAGGAGTCTTTGATACTGACTACCTTTTCGGTAAATTGCTGACTATGTTCCCGGGGGCTGCTCCTTATTATGAGAACGGACTTCCTCGTGTGGGTTATGACGGCATCACCAACAACTCTACAGTTATGGTGACGGACGCTCCGGGATATAACCGTTATGTCTATAATATTCTTGATCTAAAGCCGAAAGTGCGCGTAGACCTCGATGTCATTACAAAGGGTCTGTATGCCGAAGCTTATGCCGCGATTGACTTTGCTTTCAATTACGGCAAGCAACTTAATCGTCCTTATGATCTATATGCTCTTGAAAAGGGAGAATATGTCAACAAACGCGACATGACCGGAAAGATCAGTGTCAGCGACTGGTCTGACCGTTCAACCAATTCCACATGGAATGTGCGCCTGGGCTATAACCGCGAATTCAACGAGCTTCATGACATCAACGCTTTCGTTGCCTATGAGGAGAACCGTTACAGCTATCATTCTCTTTCTGGATATCGTACGAACTTTGTAGCAGATGTCATCCCCGAGCTTTTTGCCGGTTCGGATGTGCCCGAGGATAAGGATAATAATGGTTATAGCAATATTACGACTCGCCGTAACGTGTTCGGCCGTATCAACTATGACTACGATGGCAAGTACCTCGCTGAAGTTACATTACGCTATGATGGTTCCATGAACTTCGCCAAACAGCACCGCTGGGGCCTTTTCCCTGCATTCTCTGTGGGTTGGGTAATCAGTCAGGAAAGATTCTTTGAAAGCCTCACTCCGATTGTAAATTTCTTGAAGATAAAATATTCATGGGGTAAGATGGGTAACGATAATATTGCGCCCTATCAATACCTGTCACAATACAAATACCATGAAAGTACTGAGGAGCAACCTTACACAGGTGCTTATTTTGGATCGGGTACCGACGGTAAGATTTATAAGGCGTTGGTAATGTCACGTGTGGCTAATCCGATAGTCACCTGGGAGTCTGCAAAGACGATGAACGTCGGTTTCTCGGCAAACTTCCTCAACAACAAGTTCAGTCTTGATTTCGACTGGTTCCGCTCCGTCCGTGATGATATCCTTACTTATCGTAATGCCTCAGTTCCTTATTTCTCCGGTATGAAGCTTCCTGCTGAGAATATAGGCAAGGTTACAAATACTGGTATCGAACTTGTGGCTACTTACCGCGACCATGCAGGTGACTTCAATTGGAGTGTTACAGGCAACTTCACTTATGCCCGCAACAAAGTGAACTATATTGACGAGGCTCCGACTACTCCGGCTTGGCAGCGTCAGGAGGGATCTCCCATCGATGGCATGACAATATATAAGGCTATTGGCATTTATCAAAATCAGGAGCAGATCGACAATTCTCCGCATATGGAAGGTGCTAAGCCGGGTGACTTGATCTATCAGGATATGAATGGAGACGACAACATTACATGGGATGACGCTATCCGGTATGATTACAGCCCCACTCCCCGTATCATCTATGGCTTTACACTCGCAGGTGAATGGAAGGGTATCGATATCAATGCATTTTTCCAGGGGCAAGGACAGGCAAAGATGGTAGTGATGCCCACGATGAACATGGCCACCGACTTTTATGAAGGACGATGGAGAGAGGGCAATACCCCAGAGGAGAACGCCAACGCGCGCTGGCCAAGGGCTTTCATGGGTCAGACTTATGGTGACAAATGGAATGGTGTTGAGTCTACATGGTGGCTCCGCAGTGTTAATTTCCTCCGTCTCAAATCTCTTGAGATCGGCTATACCCTTCCTCACGAGTGGACTAATAGCATCGGCGTGGATAATATACGCATCTATTTTAACGGAAGTAACCTCTTTACCATCGATAATTACAAGATTGCCGATCCTGAGATTGGGAACGCCATCACGAGCTATCCTCTCCAGAGAAGTCTCACTTTCGGCGCAGGTATAACTTTCTAATTCCGGAACTATGAAACTCAAGAATATATTTTTATACGCAGCTATCGCGGCAACCGCTATGGGTATGTCCTCTTGTGAGGATATCCTCGATCAGGAGCCTCTCGATTCCTTTACCGACGAAGCTGTCTGGGGCGACCTTCATCTTGCTGAGCTTTATCTCAATGACCAGTATGCCAGGCTGATGCCTGAGAACTCCAAAATGGCATGGTTCGCCTCATACACCGACGAAGTCTATCAGAAGCATAAATATGGTTCTGAAAATTATACTCAAGGTTATCTCACTCCCGACCAGTCAAACCTTGGTTGGGGTGATACCATGTGGGATCCCTGGTATAACTACTACGACTATATCGCGAAGCTCAATCTGTTTCTCGAGCGTATCGATGGCGTCCCGGGTGATGACAATTATCGCGACACCCTTAAAGGACAGGCACTTTTCCTTCGTGCCTGGAACTATCATATGCTCTATGGCCTTTTCGGTCGTGTTGTAATTGTCGACCGCACGTTTGATCTTGACTATCCCTTTGGTGACGAGCGTCGTGCCGATCTCGATGAGGTGGCTGATTTCATAGTGAAGGATCTTGACGAGGCTGCCGCTCTCCTGGAGAATGCTGACTATGACAAGTCTGATCTTGGACGGGCTACTCAGGGTGCGGCCCTCGCACTGAAATCGCGTGTCCTCCTCTGGAAGGCAAGTCCTCTGTTCGGTACTCCTTCGCATGAGAAATGGCAGGCTGCTGCCGATGCTGCAAAGGCAGTCATCGATCTCAACCAGTATTATCTTAAACCCGTTGATTCTTCTGAAGAATACGCCGCTCTCTTCTTCGATCCAACCAATCCGGAGGTGATCTTTGAGAAACTTTTTGATCCCAAATATGGTGCAGGACGGAATGTGTCCTATCTGCATCAGGCTCCTATGGGCCCTTATAACGGATATCAGGGATGGGGTACACTTGATCCCACCCATGAGGTAGCTGCACGCTTCCAGCTTAAGGACGGTACACATGTTGAATTCCCAGATTACACAGAGGAATATCCCTGGGCAAACCGTGAGATTCGCTTTAATGCCAACTATCTGCTTGACGGCGATATGTGGGGATACGGCAATGACTACAGTGAGCTCGAGCTTTTCCTTGGCGATGAGGAGGCCGGGACATCAGCGGGAAGAAATAGTAAGGAGAATTATGAGTCTGAATGGTGGAACGTAACGGAGACCGGCTATTATATGCGTAAGTTCCTCGACCCCAGCTATGACATGACTGGAACTACTATGCATACCACTCCCTGGTTCTTCCTCCGTCTCGCAGAGGTTTATTTGAACTATGCAGAGTGTCAGATTGAGCTTGGTAACAACGGGGAGGCCCTCACATATATCAACAAGGTGCGCAACAGGGCCCTTCTTCCTGATGCCACAGGTGCTGACATCCGTGCCGAGTATGAATATGAGCGTCAGAGCGAGCTCCTTTTCGAAGGACAGCGTTTCTTCGACATACGTCGCTGGAAGAAACTCGAGGAGGTTTATTCTCAGCCTCTGCACGTAATGACCATACGCCATATCGGCTATGATGAGAACGGCAACCGCAAGAAGAGCTATCAGTGTGTCACGGAGGGTTGGGTATGGAGTGATGCCCAGCAGGAATGGGTGATCGACAACCTTCTCGCACCCCGCCGCTACGCCGGAGAGAAGCACTACTGGCTTCCCATCCCGCGCTGGGAACTCAACAAGTGTCCATGGCTCGACGCATTGCCCTACGAAAGATGATGATTGGAAATACGATAGCTATTGACGTGCCATCTATACACAGCGCGATGCTGTGCTACAGGTAACGGTCAGGTAAAATCTATTGTGGTAAGGGCGGCGCCCGGGTCTTTCCCGGACGCCGTCTGTCTTTTAACATCCTCTTTCCGTGGAATTTGCTTTCTAAGTGTCGGATTATTGCATTTTTTTAGTTACTTTTGTGTCAGTAACCAACCTACCCGCATGAAACGGATCATCTTTATCATAGCCGCGTGGCTGGCAGCGAATACCTTTCTCGCAGCCAATGTCCTGACGCCTGATTTCAATTTTCTCCATTACACCACCGACAACGGACTCCCTTCAAACTGTATCCGCGACATCTGCCAGGACAGTGAGGGTTTCATATGGTTTGCCACGGACGGCGGCCTCGTGCGTTTCGACGGCGTGCGTTGCGTCACGTATCTGCCACAGCAGGATGAGAGAGTTACTGCCGCACCAACATATGTCATGGCATTGTGCATGAGAGGCGACGAAATGATAGCCGGGATCGCCAATGGTCTCTATCGCTTTGACCGAAGGCTTGAGAGGCTCCAGGAACTCCCTCTCGTCTATCCTGCCGGGATGAGGAAAATCGGAGACGGGGAGGTGAAAAGTGCCGCATGCGGTAAGGACATGACTCTCTGGGTATCGGTTGAAGGCGTGGGTGTCTACAGCATAGCGCCCGACAACCGGGTCATGGCGCTCTATGAGTTTCCTGAACTTGATAATTATATAGCCACAGTGTTTTGCGACAGGGAGGGTGGTGTATGGGGCGCGTCTACGGCCGGGACGGGAGGAATATACCGCCTTGATGTTGCCGGCAGACGTTTTCTCAGTTTCCCGCTTGTGATAGAGGGCCATAAAACCACACTACCGGCCCTTTCGGTTTTCGAGGATGCCGATGGTGGTTTCTGGGTCGGGACCTGGAGAGATGGGCTTATGAAAGTTGATCGCGAGAGCGGTGTTGTGACGGAGATTCCGGATGCGAAGAGTGGTAATATACACCATATCCATTCCATAGAGCAATATTCCACTTCAAGGCTTCTGGTAGGATCGGAAACCGGCCTCTCCCTTTACGACATGACAACCCGTCGATTCTCGCATTATTGTCAGACAGGTCACAACAGACGTTCGCTATCCAACCAGTTTGTATATCCGGTGATGAAAGACCGGGAAGGGGGAGTCTGGGTCGGTACTTTCTATGGGGGTGTCAACTACATAGCCCCCGATACAAAGCATATAAAGACCTTTATCCATTCGGAGTTCGCCAATTCCGTGAGTGGCAACGTCATATCGTGTCTTGAGGAGGATCAGCATGGAAATATATGGGTGGGAAGCGACGATGGAGGTGTCTGCGTGTATGATCCTGCCACAGATACTTTCCGGAGCTATTCGTTGAAGCCTTCGGGTTCTCCCGACAATGTCCATGCGCTCTGCGCCCATGGCGACAAGATATGGGTAGGCACATACACCGGGGGTGCCGGAACGCTTGATCCCGTTTCCGGGAAATGGACACCAATACCTCTCGAAGGGGTCGGGACAGACTACAGCTGCTATGCGATACATAAGGATAACCATGGCACAGTGTGGATGGCTGCCGGGAAATCACTGAACAGATATGACGAGGATAACAGGCTGTTTGTGTCACACAGAGACCTTGGAGCCTGGGTTGTGGATATAGCGGAAGACAGGGAAGGGCGTATATGGGTGGCCACCCAGGGCAATGGAGTGTTTCTTTACAATCCTTTCCATGACACGTGGGAGAATATGCTCCCTGACGGAAAGGGGGGCGGGTTGCCTCACAGTCATGTCAACAGGATAACGGTGACGGCCGACAATCATGTGCTTGTCGCCACAGCCGGAGGAGTGGCAAGATATGACGGATATGCGCGTCGATTCGCCGCTCTAAGTTTTGAGGGATTCATGGGTTTTGCCAGCTCTGTGGAGAAAGTTGGGGATATGTATTGGATCACTGCTCCCACAGGACTTTATAGATGTACGGATGAGCGCCGTGCCGACCGCTATACGAGCCGTGATGGTCTTCCTTCGAATGAATTCTCCTCAGGAGTGTCGCTTGTCGGCCGCGACGGTCGCATGTATCTGGGCACGGTCAATGGCCTCTGTGCCCTTTTCCCGTCTGATGTGAGGTCAAACGATTATGTGGCGCCCCTCTCGTTCACGGGCTTGAGCGTGATCAATGCCATGACTGAAGTCGGGAGTGAGCTCCTCCCAGAGTCTCTCAATACTATCGACAGACTCGTGCTCTCGCACGAAGATCATACCTTCAGCGTCTATTTCTCGGCTCTCAGTTACGCCAATCCGGAAAGCAACAGCTATGTGTATAAACTTGAGGGCTTCGACAGGGACTGGATAAAGGCCGACAAAGACAACCGCGCGACATATTCCAACCTTCCGCCGGGTAACTATCGGCTTCATGTTAAGGCTGCCAACAATGACGGAGTCTGGAACAAGGATGGCATCACTCTCGATATCTGTGTGCTTCCTGTGTGGTATGCGTCGTGGTGGATGAGATTAGTCTATATTGTTGTTGTGGTGGTGCTGTTCATTCTCGCGCTTCGCTATGAGCGACGCCGTAAGGAGACGGAGCATAATTCTGAGCTTGCGCGTGTGGCCGACAATAAGGAGAGGGAAATGTTTCGCACACGGCTAAGTTTCTTCACAATAGTGGCCCATGAGATCCGTACTCCGGTGTCGCTCATAATCGGCCCGCTGGAGAAGATAATGGAGAGGGCCGGTGATTTCCCGAAAACCTTACGAGATGAGCTCGGGATGATCGACCGAAATGCCCGTCGCCTGCTTTCGCTGGTCAATCAGATGCTCGACTTCAAGAAGGTGGAGGAGAGCGCCCTCCCGATGGAATTCAAGCATATGGAAATAATGCCGCTTGTTGAGTCGGTGGTCGAGAGATTCCGTCCGTCGGTGGAGCACCGCGGGGGTGTGCTCATTGCTGAGTATCCGGCCGGCAATTTCATTGCAGATGTCAGCCCGGAATCCTTCACCAAGCTGGTGAGCAACCTTCTCAATAACGCCCGCAAATTCACACGAGACAGAATCAGACTGCGTTGTGCCCCGGATATGGAGGGAAAGAATCTTGTAATTTCCGTGGAAGACAATGGTATAGGAATAAAGAGGGAGAATCTTGAGAAGATATTTACCCCTTTCTATCAGATAATTGACAATATCAATGAGAGCCGAGGCGGCACAGGGCTTGGCCTGAGTATCGTGAAGGGTGTGGCCGAAGGCCATGGCGGAAAGGTTGTGGCGGAGAGTGAGCCGGGAAAATGGTCCTGTTTCACGGTTACGATCCCTCTGCGGCAGGAGTGTGTTCTTCCGTCTGAACCACTTCCACCCAGCTGCGCCCCATCTCAGGGTTGTGTGGAAGTCGCGTCAGACTCGGCTGCGCATACACTTCCGCTGATGCTGGTAATCGACGACAACACGGAGATGCTTGACTTCATAGCCTCCAGTGTGTCGGGGGAGTTTGAGGCTGTCAAGGCTGAGAATGGCGCAGATGCCCTCGAGGTGCTCCGCTCCCGCGAGATATCACTCATTGTCTGCGACTGGATGATGCCTGTGATGGACGGTCTGTCGTTGCTTCGGATTGTCAGAGGTGACAAGGCGCTGAACCATATTCCGTTTGTAATGCTCACCGCCAAAACCGACACGGACTCGAAGGTGGAGAGCATGCGGGCCGGAGCCGACGCCTACGTCGAGAAACCATTCTCTATGGCTTTTCTGAAAGCGCGGATAAGCAACCTTCTTGACATGCGGCGTCTGTTGCGAGAGAAGTATTCAAACGATCCCATGACGCCGATAACAGTGCTCGCGGCGCATCCGGAAGACAATAAATTTCTTGAACAGCTCAACTCACTGATTGAGGAGAATGTGTCGAATCCTGATCTCGATGTCGATTTCCTGGCTGCGGGACTCTGCGTAAGCCGCACCGGACTCTATTCCAAGATCAAGACTCTTGCCGACGTCACCCCGCATGAACTTATCAGAATTGCCCGCCTCAAGAAAGCAGCTTCCCTATTGACAGAGGAGAAGCATACGGTGGCAGAGATCAGTGAGATGACAGGTTTTGCGAGCCCATCCTACTTCTCGAAATGCTTCGCTCGCCAGTTCGGGGTAACTCCGGGCAATTATGTGAAAAAACTGCGTGAGGCTGATGGGGCTCCTGCTATGCATTAGAGACAACGCGGGAGCCGAGTCTGTTGGTCTGAACCATCGGGGGTGCATAGCCGGACTTGTGTTACGCAACAGCGACTCCAACCCATTTTTGCACAATCCGTTTTTGCTCAAAGATTTTGAGGATATTGACTTTTTTATTAATTTTGCCGAATAATTGGCAGCGGCAGGCTCCTGGAATCTGCCGAGTGCTGTTGTAGAAAGTGTTCGCATACAGAAAAGAAATAGATCGCAAGATAGAAATATATCGCATTAAAAGAATGAAAATGAGGCGTATTTTCCTTTCCCTCTTCATGGCGTGCGCTTTGGTCGCGTCTGCGCTGACCGACCAGCAGGTCATCGATTACATCAAAAAACAGACAGCAGCCGGGAAGTCGGAGCAGCAGATCGGCAAGGAATTGCTTGCCAAAGGAGTCACCCCCGAACAGGCGAAACGAATTAAGGCCAAACTTGAGAACTTACAGACAGAATCTCGCGGATCTGTCACTCAGGAAGGTGGCAACCTGATTAAGGAATCCCGTTCACATACATTGTCAAACAGCAAAAATGATAAGAACAGGCCTCGTACCGGCAGGATAAATCGGCCCGGAGACTTATTTGGAAACAAGGGAGATGTCATGTTCCCCGATTCCATGCTTGTGGAAGATGACGCAATCCATAATCCGGAGTTGGAGAAAGACAGGATGATCTACGGTCATGATCTCTTCAATTCACAAGCCCTCACTTTCGAGCCTTCCGAGAATATGGCTACGCCCAAGAACTACAGGCTTGGTCCTGGCGATGAGGTGATCATCGACATATGGGGAACGTCGGAAGACCATCTGCGTAAGGAGATCTCTCCGGAAGGAAGTATAATGATTGATCAGATAGGGCCTGTGTATCTCAACGGGCTTACTATTAATGAAGCCAATAGCTATATCAAGAATGCTTTTTCACGCAAATATGCCGGCATGGAAGACGCGCAAACCGATGTGCAGCTTACACTCGGCCAAGTGCGCACCATCCAGGTAGATGTCCTCGGAGAGGTGGCTACTCCCGGCACGTTCCGTATGTCGCCGTTCTCATCTGTGTTTCATGCTCTATATAATGCTGGTGGAATCAACGATATTGGATCACTCCGAAATATCCAGGTGCTCCGCAACAATAAGAAGGTAGCTGGAGTGGATATTTATGAATATCTGTTTAGCGGCAAGACCAAAGGTAACATTCGACTTCAAGAAGGCGACGTTATCATCGTGCCTCCGTATGAGCAGCTTATTGATGTGACGGGAAATGTGAAACGCCCGATGCTTTATGAGATCAAGCCTGAAGAGACCTTGAAGTCTGTGCTTGATTATGCAGGTGGATTCACAGGTGATGCGTATTCCGGTATGGTGCGCCTGTCGCGTCAGAGTGGGACTGAGAATGAGCTTTATAATATAGAAAGCGCTGATTTCTCCTCCTATCGTCTTAAGGATGGAGATATAATCACAGTGGGCACAATCCTCGACCGCTATGCCAACCGAGTGGAACTCAGAGGTGCTGTCATGCGCCCAGGAATGTTTGCGATAGGGAAGGATGTGAAGACATTGGGCGATCTCATACGCAAAGCTGACGGGCTTACCGAAGACGCATATACAGACCGCGTGCTGATGTATCGTGAGGGCCCTGATTTGCAGTTGCAGGTGATGTCGGTCGATTTGGCAAACATACTCAATGGCTCGACTGCCGACATACCGCTTAAGCGTAATGATATGATCGTGATTTCCAGTGTGGAAGAGCTTGAGGAACGTGGAGACCTCACAATATCCGGACAGGTGCAGATTCCTGGCACCTACAAGTATGCCGAGGGCACTACTGTGGAAGATCTGATAGTACAGGCCGGAGGATTGCTCGAGGGTGCCTCTACAGCCCGCGTGGATGTGTCGCGTAGAATTGTGGACCCAGCTTCGATTGAGGCCACTCAGCAGCTTTCGGAAGTCTTCACTATTTCCATAGAGAATGGCTTGGGCGTCGGTGAAGGCGCTGGATTCGTGTTAAAGCCATATGACCGTGTTGAAGTTCGCAAAAGCCCGGGCTATACAGCACAGGAGGTGGTTTCGATCAATGGCGAAGTGCTTTTTGCCGGGGATTATGTGCTTCAGAAACGTAACGAACGTGTCTCAGAACTCATTCGCAGAGCGGGTGGCGTAATCGAAGGTGCGTATGTGAAGGGTGCAAGCCTGTCGCGCAAGCTTTCGGAAGCTGAATATCTCGCCCGTAAGGAAACCTTGCGTCTTGCAATGTCCAACAATCAGGCCGGGCAGGGAGATTCATTGGCCCTTAGCAAGATAGAGGTGAGCGACACATATAATGTAGGCATAGATCTGCAGATGGCTCTCGATAACCCCGGTTCTACCTATGATTTGGTGCTTAACCCGGGGGATGTGCTCTATGTGCCGCAGGAACAGAGCACAGTCAAGATTTCAGGTGATGTGATGTTCCCCAACGCCGTGGTCTACATCCCGGGTAAAAAGCTCAGCTATTATGTGGATCAGGCAGGAGGCTACGGCCAGCGTGCCAAGAAGGGAAAGGCATTCATTGTATACCTCAATGGTACTGTTGCAAAAGCCAAGAAAAACACTCCCATTGAACCGGGATGCCAGATCATAGTGCCATCCAAGCCCACAACAGGAGGCACTGACTGGACAAAGATTCTTGCTTTCGCCACGAGTTTCTCCTCTGTTGCCACCATGGCGGCTACAATCACAAATATCTTCAAATAGTTTAAATTCCTAAGTTCAGGCTATCGGGTATTAATAATTTAGATTGATGCCCTTAATTTCTGAGGAATGACGAAAACTGTTTTTAGATTCATAGGCATTTCAGAAATAAAGAATATCCATGCAGGAAGTCAACGATACAAACAAAATACAAAATGACGAGGAGAAGGAGATCGATCTCCTCGAGCTCGCCACGACCTTGTGGAAGCAGCGTAAGAAACTTGCGATATGGAGCGTCTGCGGCGCTATTGTAGGCCTCGTGGTCGCATTCAGTATTCCCAAGGAGTTTGCAACATCTGTCAAACTTGCTCCTGAGGCCACGGATAGCAAATCCGGAGGAGGAAGTCTCGGGGCCTTGGCCTCTATGGCAGGTTTTTCCATGGGGGCGTCGGGAGGCGCGGATGCTGTTTATCCCCAGCTTTATCCTGATGTCGTAGGCTCGGTACCATTCACAACGAGTCTTTTTGATGTTGAGGTGCAGACTAAGACTGACGGTCGTAAGATGACTGTAAGGAAGTATCTGGAAGATGAGACTAAGGGTCCCTGGTGGGGTGCCGTATTTGGATTACCCGGTCAGATAATCGGCCTTTTCAAGTCGAAGGAGGAGGTCTCCGGAAACAGGAAGGTTGATAATTTCCAGCTTACAATGGATGAGAACAAGCTCGTGGAAGCTCTCCGGCAAAGAGTGACGGCTTCCGTTGATCAAAAGACGAATGTCGTGACGATAGACGTAAAGATGCAGGATCCTCTTGTATCGGCAATTCTTGCCGATACAGTTGTGGCACGGCTTCAGGAATATGTCACTGATTACCGGACTAACAAGGCGCGTCATGATCTGGAATATGCCATAAAACTTAATGAAGAGGCTAAAGCAAGTTACTATAAGGCTCAGCAGCGTTATGCGGATTATCTGGATCGCAACCAGGGCCTGGCATTCCATTCGGCCCAGACCATGCGCGACCGTCTGGAGAACGAGTCTGCCCTCACATTCAACCTTTATAATCAGACAGCCCAGCAGGTGCAGCGTGCTCAGGCTAAGGTGCAGGAGAATACTCCTGTGTATGCCGTTGTCGTGCCTGCTACAGTACCTATCAAGGCGGCCAGTCCTAAAAAGGTTATGATTCTTGCAGGATTTACTTTTCTTGCTTTCGTGGCATGTGCGGCATGGATACTCTTCCTGGCCCCTCTCCTTGCGGAGCAGAAACTGAAATCCGGATCTGCGGGGCTTTTGGAGAATCAGGACACTTCTGTCCCCGAGAAGGATTAACAATGGTATCTTCTGCACATACGTCAGCATGATCTGCTTGAGAAGAATATCAGCCATAGCAACTGGAATCACATTGGCGGCCACGTGTGCGAATGCGCAGGTGGCCGACGTGTTGTCGTTCATAGAACAGACCGCGCAACCGTCAGAACATGTCGTAACCAGTGCAGAGGATAATGGTATTGAGGGTATTCTCGGAGCCATATATGCTGTGACTTCATCGGATGATGCTTCCGCGGGTTCTGTGGCTGCCTTTTCGGCGCTCAGCCCGCTGAATTATGTGGAGTATGTATACTCCATGGACGACTATCATCGTTCCGGCTCATTGCTTGGCAAACGGGGAAATATTCCTATGCGTGGATTCTCAGGAAACTATAGAAGTATGTCGTCGCCGGAATGGGGGCGTATCACCTCCGGATTCGGCTATCGCGCCCAGTTCGGACGCATGCATAAGGGTGTCGATTTTGCTATGGCCAGCGGCGATACGGTGAGAGTGCCTCTCCCTGGCAGGATAGACCGTGTGGATTTCGAGAGACATGGCTATGGGCATTTTGTCGTGGTCAGGCATGACAATGGTATGGAGACGCGCTATGCTCACCTTTCTTCAGTGCTCGTGAGGGAAGGTGAAAACGTGTCGCAGGGGCAGCCGATAGCCCTCAGCGGCAATACGGGCAACTCCACAGGCCCGCATCTGCATTTCGAGACACGGTATATGGGTTCGGCAGTCGATCCGATGTCGGTTTTCGATTTCGGTGCCGGCTTTATGAGGGCGTCTGGGAGGCAGGCATCTGATGGCGCAGGCGTTAATGAAAGAATGGCTACGGGTCTCAATGCCAGTAAAGTGTCGCTGAAGAAGAAGTCTACCTATATAGTGCGTGAGGGTGACACGGTAGCTAAAATTGCAAAGCGTGCCGGCATCTCCCCCCTGCGTCTCTGCCAGCTTAATTTCATAACGGAGTCAGACCGTCTGGAGCCTGGAGTCATGCTTCGTTTACACTGACGGTGGGTGTGCATCCCCCGTTTGTATAATATAGTAAAATAAAGAATCCCGTTGGCGAGATGCCTGCGGGATTCTTTATGCGGAGTGACCGAGATTCGAACTCGGGATACGCTTTTGGCGTATACACGCTTTCCAGGCGTGCCTCTTCAGCCACTCGACGGAGAGTCTGCGCGTTTCTTGATGTATGCTCTTTCCTGGTTGCAGGTGTCATATGACGCGCGACGTGTCCCCGTGAGATCAAGCACTGTCTCTATGAAAATACTGTCGAATTCAAAAACAGCCTCTTTCTTCCTTCTGTTTGCCACACTTATGGCCTGTGGAAGAGGCAAGGACAATAACGCGGATTCGTTTCCCGAGAATTTCAGCACTCTCGACGATGCCTCAAAAGTATCGTTTGTGATGAAGCATGCGTCTCCTGATTCCGTAGCACGGTTTCTTTGTGACGCTTCGCTCGGGAAAGTGCCTCAGGGGAAGATAGACACCCTTGCCATAGCGGTGGCCTATGCATATGAGAATTATGCCGACTCCGCCCTTATGGTCTTCAGTCAGGAATTCGATGACTATTCCTCCAACCTTCCGCTCGACCAGAAGATGAGGATCTATTCCATGGCCGGCACTTCAGATCCGCAACGACTCGGTTATGAACTCGGTCTTGAATATGTCAGCCATATACGTGCGAACAGAATGTCGGTGGCCGACATACGTAAGGAGTTGGCAGCGTTTAAGGCGGCTTGTGCGAATGACAGCGACACTTACCGCCGCTTTATCAAGGGATTCAAGACAGTGCTGAAGGTCGATCACGGTAAAGATCTGCCGGAAGAGGTATATAAATCTTTTATTGATTATTGAGAACCTACCATGGTTCCCTTTATTTACACAATTTCATAAAGATATGAAAACTGTATCCGAATATGCCGCGGAAGTGGAGAAAATGATCCGCGACCTGAACCTTCCCGACGGGAAGGTGTCGTCACTCTACCGTCCCATCGAATATGCTCTCTCGGCCGGCGGGAAGAGAATACGGCCTGTGCTCACTCTCATGGGAGCCGATGCTTTCGGAGGTAAGGCTTCCGAGGCCATGCGCCCTGCTCTCGGCATAGAGACTTTCCATAACTTCACCCTGCTCCACGACGATGTGATGGATAAATCTGATCTTCGACGCGGGCGTCCGACTGTGCATAGAAAATACGATGAGAATACTGCCATATTATCCGGCGACACTATGCTTACCCTCGCCACACAGTATGTAAGTGATGTCGATGCCTCGATACTGAGAGAGGTGATCGACGCCTTCAACGACATGGCTATCGATGTTTATGAGGGGCAACGTCTCGACATGGATTTCGAGACCGCAGAAAAGATCTCGCTCACAGATTATCTGGAGATGATAGAGGGAAAGACAGGATCTTTGCTCGGCACGGCTGTGATGATAGGCGCCATGATAGGAGGAGCGTCGGCCGATGATGCGCGGCTGATGTATGAATACGGAGTGATGACAGGCCTTGCGTTCCAGATTCAGGATGACTGGCTCGACACGTTTGGCGATTCAGCGACATTCGGCAAACCCATAGGCGGGGATATCCTCAACGGAAAGAAGACGTATCTATATGTGGCGGCTTTCGAGGAAGGTGGACAGACAGCTGAAGCTCTCCGAGCGGCCTACAACATGGCAGCCGGCGAGATGAGGGTGAAGGCTGTGACTCGTCTGTATGAGAAGATCGGTGTGGGCGAGAAATGCCGCAAGGCGGTGGGCCACTATTCCTCAAAGGCTCTCAAGGCACTCAACGCCACATCGCTTGGCGAGGAGGAGAAGGAAGCATTCCGTAAACTTGCCGAGAAACTCGTGGGGCGCAGGAAATGATCGACACGCACACCCATCCATATCTGGAGCAGTTTTCCGATGGAGGAACCCATGCCGTGGAGAGGGCCCTTTCCGCAGGTGTGACCCATATGGTGCTTCCAAATGTCGATGAATCGACCCTCAGGCCGATGATGAATCTTCATGTCTCATATCCTGATGTCACGTCTGTGGCATTCGGATTGCATCCCACGGAACTTGGCGACGACTGGCAGGCATCGGTCGACGTTATGGAGGATCTTCTTGCAGACGGTGAGGCTGTGGCTGTTGGAGAGGTGGGAATCGACCTCTACTGGGATACGAGCCGACGTCAGGATCAGATAGCAGCTTTTCGGCGTCAGCTCCGCATTGCCTCGCGTCTTGATCTGCCCGTCATCATACATTGCCGCGAGGGTCTTGACGACACGATAGATGCGATACGCGCTGAAAAGCCTCATGTAAGACTTATATTTCACAGTTTCACGGGCTCGCCACAAGATGTGGCGCGGATCCGGCAGGTATGCGATCCTATGTTCGGCATCAATGGGGTCGTGACTTTCAAGAATGCCTCACAGTTGCGGGAAGCCCTTCCCTTAATAGGAGCTGAACGCATGCTACTGGAGACTGATGCGCCATATCTTGCGCCTGTGCCCTACAGAGGGAAGCGCAACGAGCCGGCCTATATCTCAGCCACTCTCCGGAAAGCTGCCGAGACCCTCGGTATCAGCGCCGGAGAACTTGAGGAGATCACCGACAGCAACGCCAAAACTACATTCCGCCTATGAGCCTGCCGCTCTCCATAATGACGTTCCCGCTCCGTCAGCCGGTGGCGATTTTTCTGCTTGTCCTGCTGATCATCCTGGTCTGCCCGATAGTTTTCAGGCGTCTCAAGATACCGCATATCATAGGCCTGATACTCTCGGGAGTGATAATCGGTCCGTATGGTTTCAACCTCCTGGAACGAGATGCCAGCTTTGAGATCTTCGGACAGGTCGGCATTCTCTATCTCATGTTTCTCGCGGCTGTGGAGATCGACATGTTCCACCTCCGCAAGAACCTGCGTCGAGGAGTGTTATTCGGCCTTCTGACATTCGCCATACCTATGGGGTTGGGCATAATAGGGACACGTCTGGCATTTTCCGTAAGCTGGAGCACATCTGTGCTGATTGCCTCGATGTATGCTTCCCATACGCTGATATCCTATCCGATAGTAAGTAAGTTTGGCTTGCAGAATGCAAAGCCTGCTGTCATTGCCGTGTGTGCCACGATAGTGACCGTGATGCTCGCGCTGCTCACCCTCGCCGGAGTGGTCGATGTCTCGGAGACCGGTTTCAGTGCGCGACGTCTCATGCGCCTGTTCCTTCTTATGGCTGTCTATGCCGTGGCGGTAGGGGTATCCTTCAGGATTATTACGAAATGGTTCTTCCGCACGTTCAGCGACCAGGTAAGTCAGTTCATTTATGTGCTCTCCATGGTTTTCGTCGCCTCGCTGCTGGCTCAGGTGATAGGGCTGGAGGCGATTCTCGGAGCCTTCTACGCAGGTCTGGTGCTCAACCGGTTCATACCTATACGGTCCGGACTCATGGGGCGCATACAGTTTGTGGGCAACGCGCTCTTCATCCCCTATTTCCTTATTGGCGTCGGGATGCTTATCAACGTGCATGTGATATTCCAGGGCTGGGGCGTAGGATGGGTGGCGCTCAATATGGTCGTTGTAGCAATGCTTTCTAAATGGCTCGCAGCATATCTCGGAGCACGTCTGTTTCGTTTCTGTCCCACCGACAGGCAGATGATGTTCGGCCTGACCTCCGGGAAAGCCGCGGCCACTATCGCCGCCACGATGATCGGTTTTCAACATGGTCTGCTCACTGAAGACATGATGAATGGCGCGGTGCTCATGATTCTGGTGAGTTGCATAGTCTCCACCGTCATGACTCAGGAGGCTACCAAACGCCTGCGCATAGAGCGTACGGAGGAGGAGATGCGGGCCGAAGGAGAGCGTGTGCCTGGAGAATACGCCCGTCAGCTTGTGGCGGTGGCAAATCCGGTCACTGCGGAAGGTCTTATGAGAATGGCGCTGCTTATGCGCAACCGACGTAATCAGAACTCTGTCACCGCACTCTTTGTCCGCAACTCGGATGATACACGCATACTCGAGTCCGGGCGCACGGCGCTACGCCAGGCAGTCTCGGCCGCGCAGGCTGTAGATATAGAGGTTAACGATGTGGAGCGTTATGACGTGAATGTTGTGACGGGTGTCACCAATGAGGCAAAACAGGTGAGGGCGAGCGACATCATGATCGGTCTGCACCGCAAGTCGAATATTGTCGACACCTTTTACGGCAAGATGATCGACCAGCTTGTCAACACCACCAATAAGATGATATTCATCTCCCGCTGTTTCATCCCTGTCGATACTGTGAGCCGGCTTATGGTGCTCGTGCCCGACAAAGGGGAATATGAGACAGGTTTCCAGACATGGGTGGAACGAATAGGCAATCTTGCCACGCAGCTTGCCTGCAGGGTGGTCTTCATGTCGACTCCGACCACCGGAGAGTTCATACGCAATGTCCTTGTCGACGAGGGTTTCGCCATCCGTCATGAATACCGCGCCATAAGTGAATGGGACGATTTCATTGTCGGATGCGCCGACATAGGCGAAGAGGATCTCCTTGTCGTGGTCGGTGCCAGGAAAGGATCGATATCCCACAGTGCCGACTTCGAGAATCTTCCGGGATATCTCGGAAGGAATTTCTCCCGTCATAATCTTATGGTGATCTATCCAGAGCAATTCGGTGGGTGAGAGCCGAGTCGGTTCCCTAACTCATCAACATATGAATTTCTGAAAAACATATATGAATATGAATAAAATCATTTATCCGGTATTGCTTGCCCTGACATTGTCAGCCTGTGGGAAAGGGCAGAAAGCGGAATCTGCCGACAGTGACTCTATCGCGGAGTCTGCCGTCATGGAGGCAGTGGAGGCTGTGCGTCAGTCAATGTATATCACTAAAGACAGCATAGGAGCCGTAGCCATAGGTACGGCGGTGAATACCTTGCCAGACTCGGTGCCCGGGCTTTACACCTCTAAGGAGAACGGCGCGAGTCCTGACGCCGTCACGGTGGTTTTCTCCGATGACAATGGCCAGGAGTTCATAGCATATGATTTTGGCGAGGGGAATGTGGATGTGATAAACGTGATCGGGACGGGAGTTTATGTCGACGCCCCCAGAGGTGCTTTCAATCTGGAATCTCCCTTCTCGAAAGTGCTGGAGCTTCCCGGGGTCGAGACCGAGTGGATGAGCTATGACGACAACGGCATGTGGTATTGGAGATGGAACGGACTCTGGTTCGCCCCTTCGCAGGACAATCTTCCGCACGACCTCTCCATGAGGCTTTACAACTCGGAGCAGGCTCCCACTCCAAAAGATTTCACCGATGAAGTAAAGGTCGGATTCATCGGCACAGGGCTGCCGTTCTGACACTGACCGGTTCTTCACCCTAAAGCATTCTGAAGGGGATACAAAAGCTTTGCAGACGATGAGAAATAAGGCCTCCCGCGGACTATTTCATTCCGTGGGAGGCCTTATTGCAATTTTATGTAGCCGCTATCATTTCATGGCGTCAATGCGCGACGCATCTCCTACCACCCATATGATGTCGCCTTCGCGGAGCACTGTCGACGGCCCCGGTTGCTCGAATTCGTCAGCTCCCCGCTGCACTTTCACGATCATGCTGTAGTAGTCGCTGTGGAGATGTGTCTGACCGAGAGGAATGTTTATTATGGGCGACTGTGCCGAAAGTTTTATGTTGCGTAGCTCAATCTCAGGCTGGGTGACCGATACCGACTTGAAGGCAGTCTCCGCGCTCTCTATGTCGTCGTTGAGCCGTTTAATCTGCTCGTCGTTGCCGATCACTCCGAGCACATCTCCGGGGAAGATACGTGCATCGACTGATGGAAGAGGGAAGAGCATGTCGCCACGCTGTATGCTCGACACGCTGACACCATAGTCGCTTCGCAGACCTGAATCCTTGAGCTTATCGCCGACAAACGGGCAATATGGTCCGACTTCGATGAATGCCTGGTGGAGGTCGCTGACGAGTTTGTTGTTGGCTCCCGTGCGTGTATTCTCCCTGATATTGAGGTTGTCGATGAATTTCTGCTCCATCTTGCCATAGCGGGTCAATAGTTTGGAGGAGGCGAAGACTATTATGAGGCCGAAACAAACTACTCCCGATATCCAGGCTATCATGGAGTTGTAGGCTATGGTCATCAGATAGACTATGAAGAGAAGCGTGATGATGTATCTGACGATGCGCATTGCCACAAGCGGGACATCGTAGAAGCTTGCGGAGGAGTGCAGTCGCATGCGTTCGTCAGGCTTTATGGAGCTGAACGACATGGCTATCAGGAAAGGCAGCATTGCCAGGAGCGTGATAGCCGTGGCCGACAGACGTCCGAATCCGTGGAGATAGCGCTCACAGAGCGGGAAGAGGAAATGTTGCGATACCATTATTATGGCGGTAAGTATCACCGAGTAGAGCACTATTCTCCAAAGATAGCGGCTCAGGATATCGCGCCAGAGACGTTTCGTGGCGCCGGAATCAGTCACTTGTTTTGAGTATCTGTCGATAAGGAAGCCGAGACGCGAAGGGAGATGGGCTTCCACAAACCGGTAGGCAGGCTGTGAAAGCTTCACAAAATATGGGGTGGTGAAGATCGTGATGACCGACACCGCCACGATGATCGGATAGAGCGATTCCTGGAGCACTCCCAGGCTCATGCCGAGGGAGGCAATGATGAAGGAGAACTCACCGATCTGCGTCAGTGTGAATCCGCTCTCTATGGCAACCTGCAGGCTCTGTCCGGTGACGAGCATTCCCAGGGTGCCGAAAAATATCATGCCTGCCACCACAACCACGGCAAGCAGCAGTATCTCGCTCCAATAGGTGGCTATCACGTTGGGGTCAACCATCATTCCTACAGATATGAAGAACACGGCGCCGAAGAGGTCTTTCACCGGCTTGACCACTCTTTCCATCCTCTCGGCCGCCATGGTGCCGGCAAGGATGGAACCCATTACGAACGCGCCGAGTTCGAGGGAGAAACCGCACGTCACAGAGAACACGGCCATCGAGAAACAGAGCCCCATGGCCACTATCAGAAGGGTTTCGTCGTTGAGAAAGTTTCTCGACTTGGTGAGGAATGTGGGAAGCAGATACACGCCCACCACAAACCAGATGATGAGGAAGAACAGGAGTTTGCCCACCGACAGGAGCAGCTCCATCCCCTCCACGTTGCCCATCGCGAGCGATGAGAGCAACACGAGCATCAGCACGGCGAAGAGGTCTTCTATGATCAGCACCGCAAGCACCAGCGACGCGTATTTCTTCTGGCGCATGCCCAGGTCGGTGAGCGTCTTGAGTATTATCGTGGTGCTCGACATGGAGATCATGCCCCCGAGGAATATGCAGTTGATGGAGTTGAGATCGAGAAGTTTGCCTACTCCGAACCCGGCGAATGTCATGCCGCATATTATGATCATAGCCGTGATGACAGCCGACGACCCGGAATTCATAAGTTTTTTGAAACTGAACTCGAGGCCGAGGGTGAACATGAGCACCACTATGCCGAGGTCTGCCCAGAAATCTATGTTGTCGAGGTTGGAGATTGACGGTAGATATACGAATTTAGGGCTGGCCAGGAAACCGGCAAGGATATAGCCGAGCACCACCGGCTGTTTCATTTTCTTGAATAGAAGCGTCACTACGGCGCCGAGCAGCAGTATCCATGCCAGGTCGCCTATGAGGCCGTTGGTATGGTCTTCTCCCGATTCGTGGGCGGAGTCGCCGTTGATCTCGGAGTAGGTGGTCTGTTCGAGTTGGCTCACAGTCTCCTGTGCTGTCGATGGATAACCGGATGCGGTAGGAAGTAGGGTCATATTTCGGAAGATGTGATCTGATGGCGCGAATAGCGTTCCACCACGTATGTGTTGTAGTATGATATGAGCAGGGTGGTGAGGGGGAGGGCAACTATGAGTCCCATGAATCCGAGCAGGGAGCCCCAGATGGAGAGGGAGAGGAGGATGATGGCAGGGTTGAGCCCCATGGCTTTACCCATTATCCTTGGGGTAAGGAAAAGGTCCTGGATGCACTGCACCACTATATAGACAGCCATGCTTTCCCAGAAGATCACCCAGAAATCTACTCCGGTGCTTGCGGTGCATACTATGCAGAGCACGGCCGTGATGGGAAGTGATATCAGCTGGAGATAAGGCACCATGTTGAGCAGACCGATGAAAAGCCCGAGCACCACGCCCATCGGGAGCCCGATTATCAGGAACCCTATGGCGAAAAGCACTCCCACGATGGAGGCGATTACAAACTGCCCGCGGAAATAGCGGTTCATGGCGTTCTTGATGTCGGACGCAACCTTGAAAGTGCGTCGGCGGTGGCGCGCGGGCACGAGCTGGCGGAATCCGAGCATAATCCTTTCGTAGTCGAGCATGATGAAGATCACGTAGAGGATCACGATCAACCAGCTGAGCAATCCGAGCACCATCGCAAGTCCGGAGCTGACGAATCCCCACGATGACGTCAGGGTCTTCTTTATCAATGCTATCCATTCCTCACGCGTGAGGAGGCGTGAAATGCCGTCGAAGTCGATATTGTCGCGCAGGAAATCGTGGATCGCCCCGGATATATACGGTATCTGTGTCTGGGTCGTGGCGTAGTGGCGTATCATGCGTCCCATCTCCGCTGTCTCCGCCACGAGATAAGGGATGAAGATTATGCAGAACACTGTCAGGACGGCCGCTACCTCGAGCAGGGTCAGCGCCACGGGTACAAACCGGGAGGCAGTGCGAAGCATCCTCATGTTCCATCTCACCACGGGCTCCAGCATGTAGGCGATGAGGCAGGCTATGAGGAAGGGGAGAAGCACCCCTTTCAGGGAGTCGAGTAAAAACACCAGGGCCACAATCGTGCAAATGGTGAAGAGGATCCTCACCACACGGTCGAAGGTATATGGCTCCCGGCGGGGAAATTCCATAGGTTCCATCATCGGTCAGAAGGTTGTATTCGATATCATTTTGGAACGTAAAATTAGCAACAATTTCGCAGTTGTCAAAAAAACTATGATGATTTCAGAAAACTTTTGTAACTTTGCGCCATGACAAGACGTGAAATGATTGAAAGAAGAATTATAGGCCTGCTTATCCTGATCCTCTCCACCTCAGCTCTCGTTCATGCCGGCGAACCGGCTGCGGCTGTGGAGCGTTTTGTGAGGGAGTGCGGCATCAGCCCTGAGTCGGTGGCCGTGAAGATCATCGATCTCGCCGATGGTTCCGTGACGGCTGTCCACAACGGCTCGACCCCCCTGATCCCGGCGTCGATAATGAAATCGGTGACGACGGCCGCTCTGCTTGAGGAGTGTGGCATGGATTTCCGCTACCATACAGCTGTCAGCATCGACGGCCCCGTAGACATGGGCATAGTGCGTGGCAATCTTGTGGTGGAGGGATCGTGCGATCCGTCGCTCAATTCCAGGGAGGAGCCTGTAGGCAGGGATATGGTGGCGGAGACTGTCGAGGCCCTGAGACAGATGGGTATCAACAGGATCGAGGGGGAGATCGTCATCGACGAGTCGCATTTCGCCGGACCCTCGCGGCCCGAGTCGTGGATGGCTGCCGACTTTGCTCAGGCCTATGGCACAGGTTCTCACGGATTCAATTTCGAGAACAATGCCTCGGGGAGCCGTTCGGTGGAGAATCCGCAGATGGTGTTCCGCCGACGGCTTCAGTCTGCCCTTGGCAAAGCCGGGATAATTCTCGACGGCAAGGATATGGGGGTCGGGAAGCGCAGGCGCGTCTACGACCACGTTTCTCCTCCCGTCGACGAGATCATGCGCTCCTGCATGATGCGCAGCGACAATCTTTTCGCTGAGTCGATGTTGCGCACATATGGCAGTCTTACCGGTGGCGACGGATCGACGGCGCAGGCCGCCGCGACAGAATTGCGGAGATGGAAGGAGAAGAGGATGCCTCTCGAGGGGGTGGTCATCATCGACGGTTCCGGCCTCTCGCGCAGCAACCGGGTGACGGCCGATTTTATGGGCGCGGTGCTCAGCGATATGAGCGGGAATCCCAACTATGCGTCGTTCTTCCCGTTGGCCGGGCAGGAGGGCACTCTGCGCCGTTTCCTGGCGGAGACGCCTCTCGACAGCTACATCGCTATGAAGACCGGAAGCATGAAGGGGATACAATGTTACGCCGGCTATAAGCTTGACGATGACTATGTGCCCACTCATGTGGTGGTGATAATCATGAATGAGATCAAGGGGAGCCGCGACAGGGCCAGGAAAGCTGCCGAACGCATGCTCCTCGATGTTTTCGATAATGTAACAAATACAGAACAAGATGAACAGAGAGAAACTGAACAGTCTGCTTGACAGCATATATGAACTCGAGGGGCTCGTGCATCTGGCCCTTAACCGCGACGACAGCCCTGCGGCTCTCCCGGAACTGATAGTGAGGAAGGGACGCGAACTTTCATCGCTCGCGGAGGCTTTGACACGCGACGAGGATGAAGGGAGGCCTGAAATTATGACGGAAGCGGACGTGGCTGTCTCCGCTCCGCAGGAGATTCCGGAAGCCCAGCCGGACCACACCGCCATGGGCATACATAAGCCGGATCCTGCCGAAGTGGTCGAGACTGTGGTTGCCGCAGCTGTTGTCAGCGATGTGGCGGAGGTTTCCGGTCATGCTCCCGTGGTTGCTTATGATGCGGCTCCGGCTGCGGTTGTTGATCCGTCGCCAGCTCCGGCAGTTATTCCGTCGGCGTCACATGTTGCTGTGGCGGAGGAACGCGTCCATATTGTTGATCCTGCGCCGGGCGCCGGACGTCAGGTAAGCACGGAACCCCGTGGGCGCCTTGTGTTCAGCATCAACGACCGTTATCGTTTCAAGCGCGAGCTTTTCGACGGGTCAGACGCCGGATTCAACAATACTCTCGCCCTGGTAGCCTCCATGGAGAATTATGACGAGGCTGAGGACTATTTCCTCGGAGAACTGCAATGGGATCAGAAGAAGCCGGAGGTGATCGATTTTCTTGAGATCCTGAAAAAATACTTCAGGGAATGAGCGGCCGGCTGTACATAGTGCCTACTCCGGTGGGCAATCTCGACGACATGACTTTCCGCGCGGTCAGCGTCCTCAAGGAGGCGGATCTCATATTGGCGGAAGACACGCGTACTTCGGGTGTGCTTCTGAAACATTTCGATATCCACACGCCGATGCGTAGCCATCATAAATTCAACGAGCATGAGGAGGCGCCGAAGATTGCGGAGCGTGTGCTCGGGGGAGAACGTATCGCCCTGATATCCGATGCCGGCACTCCCGGCATCTCCGATCCGGGATTCATGCTTAGCCGCGAATGCCGCCGTCTGGGGGCGGAGGTGGAATGTCTGCCGGGAGCCACGGCTTTCGTGCCGGCGCTTGTGGCGTCGGGCCTTCCCTGCGACCGGTTTGTATTCGAGGGCTTTCTCCCTCCGAAGAAGGGTAGGGCCACGAGGCTGACGCTCCTGGCTGCCGATCCGCGTACTGTCGTGGTCTACGAGTCGCCGAAGAGGCTTGCGCGCACCCTGCGTCAGCTCGCGGAGTTTTTCGGGGCCGGGAGGGATGCTTGCGTGTGCAGGGAGATCTCCAAGATACATGAATCCTACCACAGAGGTACGCTCGGGGAACTTTCATCGCATTTTTCGCTGAACCAAGTGAAGGGGGAGATTGTTATCATTATTGGAGGCAACCGCGAGGATGCGGCATCTTCCGCAATCACCGATTCCGTGGAAGACACGGATGAGGAACAGTAAACTATAATCAGTAAACTAAAGCTTTTTTCCAATTATGAAGAAATCTTTTATTCTTGTAGGTATTGGAGCTTTGATGCTCGCATCCTGTTCAGGCAACAGCCAGAAACTCGCCGACGACTCAGCGCGTATCGCCGAACTCACCGCCGAATATGCTGAGGCGAACAGTTTCAACGACTCCCTTATGCTGCTGATGGGTGACATCTATACGGGTCTTGACTCGATCAACATGCAGGAGGGCCTGCTCTACAGCATGGGTTCGGGCGAAAGCATCGACCGGCGTGCCGAGGTTCGTCAGAATCTCGCCAACATCAAGGCCCGTCTTTCCGCCAACCGCGCTCTTCTCGACAAGATGGAGGCCCAGCTGAAAGCCAGCGGCAATCAGAACAGCGTGCTTTCGAAGACTATCACGCAGCTTAAAGACCGCATAGCCAAGCAGGATGAGAAGATCGCCCAGCTGGAGTCGGAGCTTACGGCCGCCAAAGGTCAGATAGAGCAGCTCAACACCCAGGTGGCTGAAGGCCAGGAGCAGGTGAAGGCTGAGACTGAGGCCAAGGAGGCTGCACAGGCTGCCACGGTTGCTGCCGAGAATGCTGCCAACACCGTATACTATGCTATCGGCACGAACAAGGAGCTGAAGAAGAACGGTCTGCTGGAGAAGAAGTTCCTCGGACAGACAAAGGTGCTCAAGGGCGACTTCAACGAATCCTACTTCACAAAGGCCGACAAGCGCTCCCTTTCCGTGATACCCACGGGCTCGAAGAAGGTGAAGATCTGGACTAACATGCCGTCTGACTCCTACACGATCGAGGAGAATGCCGACAAGACGAAGACCATAAAGATCTCGAATCCCCAGCAGTTCTGGAGCATGTCGCCCTATCTGGTGATCCAGGTAGACTGAAAGATAAGATGATGTAATTTGACTCTAATGTATATGACCTTCCTAAAAAAAGCGCTCCGCGGAAATGCGGAGCGCTTTTTTCGTTATCCGTTATGACAGACCATAGCAACGCGGTTGCTTATCTTCTTCCGAATACGTACATAACCTCACGCCGAGGCGCGGAGGGTTTGCGGAGGTTCAGTTTTGGAAGGATAAGAATTTTGGAGTTTTCGGAGGGAGGGCGAAGGGGCTGGGCGAGATCTGACACGGCTGTATTAACGACAGCGTCCGGATTCTGAGGCAGAATCCGGACGCTTCGTGTCATTAGGGAGGATGGTGGGGTTAACGGTTCTTGTACATGTCGTCATAGTAGCGCTCGTAGTCGCCGGAGGTGATGTTGTCCATCCATTCCTGGTTGTCGAGGTACCAGCGGACGGTCTTCTCGATACCCTCCTCAAACTGCAGCGAGGGCTCCCAGCCGAGCTCGCTCTGGAGTTTGCGGGAGTCGATGGCGTAGCGCAGGTCGTGGCCGAGACGGTCGGTGACATAGGTTATCAGCTTCTCGCTCTGGCCCTCGGGGTTGCCGAGCAGACGGTCGACGGTCTTGATGATCACCTTTATGAGGTCGATGTTCTTCCATTCGTTGAAGCCGCCGATGTTGTAGGTGTCGCCGGGTTTACCCTTGTGGAATATGAGGTCGATGGCGCGTGCGTGGTCTTCGACGAAGAGCCAGTCGCGCACGTTCTCCCCCTTGCCGTAGACAGGGAGCGGCTTGCCGTGACGGATGTTGTTGATGAAGAGTGGGATCAGTTTCTCGGGGAACTGGTATGGGCCGTAGTTGTTGGAGCAGTTGGTCACCAGGGTCGGCATGCCGTATGTGT
>PPYF01670556.1_pt1 | contig 30271 bp, 20 predicted proteins | sample 1559871 | NCBI WGS metagenome assembly PPYF01 (sample SAMN08240021, study PRJNA423297) | Human gut metagenome, whole genome shotgun sequencing project.
ACACATCCTCCATGATACAGTTTCCTTCGAATACCGTTCGAAGAAAACTATACCACATTGACTATTATTTAACAATCCCTATTTTACCTCAGTCATTTTGATATACTCATACTGCGGCTTGAAATTCTCTCTGTCACAGAGCTCATAGTAATGCATAAAGATTCTCTCCATGACATTTGGAATCTGATTTTCCTGTGGCTCAAATAGTATGATAAGATACTGCATTGAGCTGTAGCGCGTGCAGACATCCACCTTTCTGATCTTACTGCGGATAGACTGTTCCATGCAGTCAAGTGCCTTCTCAATTTCCTCGATATCTGCAAGCTGCTCCGGCAGAGTGTTCATAGTCACCATGACCAGATAGCAGTTGTGGTTGTGCCTATCTCCTACATTGTTCACGAACTCATAGATTCTTGCAAACTCTCTGTAGTTTAAATCCAACGCACCTGTATAGCTGCCACTCTCCTTTAAAAGCTTTGCCACGTTTCGTAAATCCGCACTCAGATTTGTATTCTCCTTATTGTCAGCTAAGAGCTGCTCATAGAAGAAATATGAACCCTTACAGTTCTGCTTCACATAGTAGAGCGCCTTATCTGCCTTTGTGTAGTCACTTTCAAACATGGCTCCCTTTGTCGTCATGCACAGTCCTGCTGAAAGAGCGGCCTCCTTTATCTCACAGTCTGCTTCCCTGGCGCTCTCGAAGCCCTCAAATATGCGCTTTATAACACTCTCCACGCTTGCCCTGTCAGAATATGGCATAAAGATGAGGAACTCGTCACCTCCAAGCCTGCAGGCTGCAAAGGTCTCATTCTCAGTCTCTTTAGCAAGGAGATTACCTATAAGCTTAAGTGCCCTGTCACCCGCCTTGTGACCATGCACATCATTGACTTTTTTGAGATTATCCATATCTATGAAGGCAAGACAGCCATCATTATCCTGCATCAGGGCTGCTATTACCTGCTGTCCACGACTTCGCATGTAAAGTCCTGTCAGATAATCAACACTATCGGCTTTTTCCTGACTGCTCATGGTCTTCATGACCTCAGATATGAATTTGTCTGCCACTGACTCGATAGCCGCATTATCACGGTAGCCCTGAGCCGCAGGATTATCCTCATCAATCACAACCATGCCATTGTCAAGCATATCAACAAACATACGCGATATCTGCGGGTCAAACTGCGTGCCGCAGTTATCCAAAAGCTCCCTTCGGATTTCTTCATCGGGCAGTGCATTCCTGTAAATCCTGCGCGATTTCATGGCATCATAGCTGTCTGCCACACACACTATACGGGCAGAAAGCGGTATTTCCTCTCCCACCAGTCCGTCAGGATAGCCCTTTCCATCGTAGCGCTCATGATGATTCCTTGCAATATCCACCAGATGGTCTAACAGTGTGATATCCTTTAAGATATCTGCGCCCATCACAGTATGGCTCTTTATGGCTGCAAACTCTTCATCGGTCAGCCTGGTCGGCTTATTTAATATTGTATCAGGCACGCCAATCTTTCCGATATCATGCAGATATGCAGCATTTCTAAGATTCTCCACCTCATGCTCACTCCAGCCAAGCTGCTTTGCAATGAGAGCAGAGTACTCTGCCACCCTGTATGAGTGCCCTCTCATATAATCATCCTTTGCTTCTATTGTAGCAGCGAGTGTCTTCATCATCTGAAGGGAAACTCTCTCTGTCTGATTTCTAAGCCTGTCACTTTCTTCCTTCTGGCGCTTGTATTCTATCTCGCTGATTCTTTTTATTGTGACTATTATATTGACAAACAAAATCACAATAAGGCCTGTTCCGATAAAGAAGCCTGACATAGTGACAACAAAGTACACAGAAGCAGCCTCTATAAGCACCAGAACAAGTGCTATAATCATGGCAACCATCTCAGGTCTGTAGCCCAATGTCCTATGCTTAATTATATCAATGATAAACGTTGTGATAACGACCGCGCAGCAGACAGCAAGCATTCCCTGTCCTGCCGGCAGAGTCTCTATATAATCGCACACACCAAAAAGCTGCAAAGCTGTGCAGACAATGAAATTCACAGCCGCAAGTGCCTCTATGCATGTATACACTCTTGTATAACGCCCACCCTGTATGCTGTCAATATAAATCGAAACAGCAATAGGACTAATCAGAATAACCACAAAGCACATAGCCGCCAAAACAGATGCATTCGGCACCAGCATCTGACGCAGCTTCGATTCACCAAGCATCCATATTGCCCCAAGAAGCATACACCAGCCTACATACTCCATGTCAAAATGTGTCTTGTATACAATACTGAGTGCTATACTGAACATAACAGACACTACAGCAGCAAAAAAAATGAAAAATGCTATAATCGTCTCTCTTGAGCTATTATGAAATATATTTGTCCATATATCGCTCTTTTCTCCACAGTATACTGTATTTACAACGCCTGAATAGTTGGATGCATGGCTTGTCAGCTCAATGCGCAGCTCTTTGCCGGCATCATCCTCCGACATATTGCAAAATACATATCTGCTCGCGGAATCCTTGCCGAAGGGTCTCGTGTCCTTTGTATCATACTCTGCTCTCAGACTGCCATCCACGTAAAATCTGACTGTCTGAAGTGATGCTCTGATTGCCATGACACTTGCATTGAAATCATCAGGCAGAACAGTAGTTATGACCATCGTATCCCCCGGCTTAACATCGTACCTGCCGGGTACTTCAATAGCCTCCCTTTCACCATCGGACTTCTCCCATGTAAAGCTGCCCTCGTAGGTGATATTATTATCACTTACAGACTGGCTTCTCTCACTCGGTAATATGCACTCGGCAATTATAAATCCAACAATCAAAAAGGCCATCATTAAATAAAACAATGACCTCTTTGTCCTACTCACGCTGTATCTATCCATCACTTATCCTATTCCGCAAACATAAGGTCTGCTTTATAATAGTCAGGTTTTCTAATGTCGCAGATGGGAATTCAGACACACTATGCAGTCTGCTGTTCAACCATGGTGTTGATTTCCTTGCTGATTTTGTTTACATACATCATGATTGCTACACCTGCAGCAAAAATCACTACCGTGACAATAATTCCAACTGCTGAAAAGCACAGCTGGCTTAAGTATCCTATAAACGGAGTCTTTGCGATAACCTGCCCTTTAACTACCTTATATGATACACCATTTCCATCACGAAGTGCAATCTCTTTTGCAGAAGAATCATTAGAATCCACATAGTATGAATCTACCCTTCTGCCTGATGAATCAGCTGATTCGATGGCTACTATATTGCCATCCTTATAAGAGGCCTCGTCAATAGTCTTTAAATATACCACGCTGCCGTTCTTTGAAATATTTCCTGTATGGTCTGTGCTCGAAAGATATGTATGATAGCCAAATATCGGTGGAAGCACAACCGGAAGCACTGTAAGAAGTGCCACGATCACAAGCACATAGCCCAGTATTGTAAGCCCTGTCCTTTTACCCTTTTTCTCGTCTACTGTCTGATTGTTGTTAGTGTTTTTACTCATATTAAGCTCCTTTCTGTTCATAAACCCTGTATTACTACAAATGGAGTATTTCCATGTAGTCTGTTGCATCAACCGCTACAGCAGCCTTTTTCTGCATGGCAAGCGCCTCATCAATGAGATGCGGCATAGCCAGTGTCAGGTTGAGTGCCTCCGCCATATCAGCGTACTCGCTCTCCTTAAATGTATTCGTGTCTGCGGTGTAATATGCGTTGTGCATGGTCTCCTCATAACCCACTATAAGCATGTTGTTTAAGAAAGCTCTGTGAACCGCATCCACTATCTCACCCTCGTGATTGATATCGAGGTAGAAATCACACTTCTCAAAAAGACTATCCAGCACGGACATCTTCACATTAGGGTAGAGTGACACATTGTCATACTGCCCTGCCGACATAAGCTTTGACGACATCTCTGTGATGGCCGCCACATGAAAATGCATCTGCGGCATGAGTGACGCAAGCTCTGTCAGATGCCCCACATTCTCTGAATTGGTACATACGAGTATGTGCGGCCTGTGCTTATTTTCCCTGACGAAGCTGTAGATATATCCAAGCTGCTTCACCTTATCGGAAGGAGCGCCAAGTGCTATAAGCCTGTCGTAGGACTCCCTGCGCGACACAAATACGCACTTTGCCCTCGTTCCCTGATCATGCAGTATAATCTGCATATTGCCTGGTATCTCATCACCCACTGGCTCGTGCCAGAAGAGTGCGTCGCGAAAGCCGTTTGGCGCAAGCGCCTGTGATGCAAAAAACGGATATGACAGCGAGTTGAAATAAACCGCTGTATCCTCCAGCCCTGCGCACCTGATGAAAAACGCTATAAAGTCTGTCTTACTTCTGAAAATCCAGTCCTTATCCTGCCATCTGACGAGTATATCACCGGTGACAAAGTTTTCCACTATCATCTCCCTGCCCGTCACATCAAAAAACTTCCTGAGTGCCTTCTGCCCCTTTTTATTAAAAACCGTGTGACAGAAAATCGCGCCATACCTGTTATAATGCTCTGAAAGCCTGACCTGACCGGCATCATCGAGCCAGTCAACAATCTTAACCTGCCGCCTGTGCGTAGGCTCCGTGAAAAATATCCTCGCTCGCTCCCTGGTACGGTCCATGACATTCGCAGATGAATTATCGCCCTCTATGCGCCAGTAATCAGGAATCTGTATCTGATTGAAATACAGCGGCTTACCCGGTAAGCTGTCAGCTTTCCTGTAATCGCCTAAGAAAAATCCATACACGCTCATCACATCATCCGGCAGGAAACCGTCATCCTCAATGACTGCTGCATGAAAGGCAGCACCGGCATTCTTAAATGACTCAAGGAGATTCTTGCTCTCGCCTGAAAATGTATCAAAGAGCAGTGTGATACCATCCGCCGTGTGTGTTACTTCAACAGCTCTATCCATCTGTGAACCACCTCCTTAGTCAGATATTCTTTGGCCTTCTCATATGAATGTCCTGAAAATGCATCCATGTCATCCTCTGTAAACATCCTCACTATACGCTCAGAAAGGAGCTTTATCTTCTCCTTCTGATCCATCTCATCGGTGATTGGAATTTTGTAGCCGTTTTGCCCATCATCGATAAAGGTCTGGTTGCCATACCTCACATCAAAGCCCACTATAGGAAGCCCTGAGCCTATGGCCTCCATGAGTGTGAGCCCGAAGCCCTCACTCTGTGAAGCTGCCACATATGCATCATAGTGCTTGTATACATCATCTAATTTCTGTTGTCCCATCAAATGCACATAATCGGCACAGCCCAGCCTGCCGATAAGCCTCTTAAGCTTCGCCTCATCGCCACCCTTTCCATATATATCAAGTGAAATGTCAGGCACGCTTTCTTTTGCTTTCACAACGGCCTCCACCAGCCAGTCACAGTGCTTCTCAGTCGCAAGACGCGATGCAGTGATGAGCGAGTGCCTCTTTCTTGGCTCATCCGGATATTTAAGCTCATCAAGACTGCCCACCGGAATAGTCACCACTTGAGGCTCTTTTCCACAATACTTCTTGAACTGCTGCCTCATAAGCTCATTCTGCGCATCTGTCGCTGTGATGTAAAAATCTATGTGCTCAGTCTGTGAAAACGAATACTCATAGTAGTTGTTCCACAGTATGTAATCATCATCCGTGCCGCCCTCGCTGAAATGGTCCGCATGCACCACTATTCCTACGCGCGCCGGTCCACAGTTTTCGAGGATTGCCTGGCCTATGCCTGTCGTCCTGTCGATGATCACCACATCATCAGCCGTTAAGTTAAGCCTCTTTACCATATAGCCGACCAGGTCAGCCTTGGTATAAAGCACCTGCGCTCCAATCCTGTAAAAGGTGCTGTCATCCTCTATGACCTCCTCGTAGCACACCGAGCCATCCTCATTGAAAAATGTCCTGCCGTACAGATGAGCCTTGCCGTCGAGCGGAGCATAGTACTCGCTGAAGGTCCTGCAATAGGTGTAAAAATCCTTCCTGATCAGGCATCCGTTTGAAACAATCTCGACTCTGTGCACGAGATCACTTGTATCATCAACCATGTAGCAGGTGTAGAACCTGCCGCTCTCCTTAAACTGATACCTGCACGTCTTGCCCTCTCTGGAAAAGGTATAATCCTCCTCTGCCATCGTAGCCTCAAGCTCCTTTAGAGTGAATGTGACATGCGATGTCCTCACATCTGTAAAAAATGTGTACAGCCATATCACTTCCTCATCCAAAAAGCCGATATTTCTTGTCATGTGCTCTATATTTTCTGTTGGAAACATATCTGTGAAAACAAACCTTGCCGGAATGTGCGCCCTGCGGAGCAGATTAGCCCTGTAGCTCTGTGCGTACTCCACGCCGCTTGAAGCCCAGCCTATTCCGAGATTGAAGTTATATACCATATGATTCTCCTCGTATCTGTAAAACTATTTAAATTATAATAACCTTTAAGGGTAGATGACATGCAGCCTGCCATCCTTGCCGATTTTCACATCACTAAGCAAAATATTCCTTATGATATTACATTTTACCGCTTTTTCTGTATCCAAAAACGACTCGAAAGCCTCATTTTGGTATTCAAACATAACATTTCTCTGTGCGGATGCTCTTCCCGCTACCGCATACTTGAGCTGCTCAAGGTAGTCAATCAGCTCAACCCAGCCATCATCCACCGCCTTTAGAGTTGCCTCACGGACAAACTGCTCGTAAGCCTCCTCATCGCCTATGCGCTCACGCTGTCTTGAAAGCCCCTGATACACACGAAGCATCAGGTAATCGCTAACAGTGGCGGCGCTTTGCCTGTCAGACTTTGACAGGCCAGCGTCCAGCTTGTAGGAGATGTTGTCAAGAATGTATCTGTTAAGCATGGATGTGTATTGCTGTGTATTGGTATTTTTATCGCTATCTTTCTTTCTGCCACGGCGCCTGCCATGCTTCTTATTACTCTGTATGCAGTCAAAATGATTAACGAAGTCTGAGATATTCTCCTTCGCAATCTCTACTATCTTCTCCTGCTCGACGCTTGCGCCGTCGAGCAGGTTTTTTCTGGTTGCGTAGATTAGGTCTCGCTGGCGCTGGAGGACCTGGTCATACTGCAGTGATTTCTTGCGGTTCATCTCCTCAGACTCCACACTAAGCTTCTGACACTGGTTGACAATACGCTTTATTTTGCGCTTTCCGATACGCTTTTTGCCATCAATATAGCGCTGCAGCTTGTCATCATCCTCAGCTCCCACTATGTCATCCTCCAGGCTCACATAGTACTGGCTGAAGCCCGGATCACCCTGTCTACCGGCGCGACCCCTCGCCTGCCTCTCGGATCTTGAATTGTTCATCCTGCCTATACCTATGACAGCTAAGCCTCCAAGCTCCTTCACTCCGTCTCCGAGCTTTATATCTGTTCCTCTTCCTGCCATCGTTGTAGCAACCGTGACCGCATTCATTTGGCCTGCGCCTGCGATAATCTGTGCTTCCCAGAAAGCATTGCTTGCGTTTAGTACATTGTGCGGGATATTTTTTTCTATTAAAAGCCTTGAAAAAAGATCCGTATCCGTAACGGAATTGAGCACCACAAGCACCGGCTGGCCTGTCTCGTGAAGCCTTATCACATCATCCACTGCTGTCCAGAACTGGTCATGACCGTTTTTAAAGTATCTGTCCTTCCTGTCGACTCTTTTAAGAGGCCTGTTTGTAGGTATTCTCACCACATGCTTGCCGTAGGTCTCAAAAAGCTCATCCTTTGCATCCATGAGTGTGCCGCTCATGCCTGCCATCTTGTCAAACATCATAAACAGATTCTGGAAGGTAACTGATGCCACAGTTCTGTATTCCTGCGATATCTCCACCTTTTCCTTCGCTTCTATAGCCTGATGCTGACCGCCACGCAGCTTGACACCGTGCATGAGACGGCCTGTCGCTCCATCAAACAGCTCTACCTCCTTCTTGTCAGTGACAACATAATCCTTTTTGTTCTTCAAAAGCTTGTGCGCCCGAAGAGAAAGCGTGACATGCCTGTTTATCTCAAAATTCTCTTTACCGTAGAAATTTGATATGCCAAAGAAGCTCTCGGCAAACTTCACACCCTTTGGAGTGAGCCAGACTGCCTTATCCTCCTCTATGTAGTCAATATCCTCCACAAGTGTCGTGACGAAAAAATCACATACATCGTACAGGTTCGACTGCACTCTCGGCACTCCCGATATGACGAGCGGCATAATTGCAGAGTCTAAAAGCACCGAATCAGCCTCGTCAATTATGACATAGTGGAAATCACAGAGAAATCTGTCCTCCTTTTTCTTTACCAGATTGTCAAAAAGGAAATCAAAGCCAAGTGTGCCATTTGTAGTGTATATGATATCAGCCGAATAAAACTGTCTTTTCTCGTCATCATCCTGCTTTTTTGTATCATCTGCATCCGGATATGAGCAGGTGAGTCCCATGAAATTGTAGACCTCTCCCATCTCTGCACCATCTCGCGATGCCAGATACTCGTTTGTGGTCACGAGCATACAGCTCTTGCCGGTCAGCGCATTCAGATAAAGCGGCATCGTGGCAGATAGAGTCTTTCCCTCACCTGTATTCATCTCGGCGAGATATCCACCGTGAAGAGCTGCTGCCGCTAAGATTTGCACATCATACGGTCTCTTTCCAAGCACCCTGTAATCAGCCTCGCAGATAGCTGCAAAGGCCTCCGGCATAAGCGATTCAAGCGATTCCCCATCGCTATACCTGCTCTTAAACTGCTCTGTCAGTGCAGAAAGCTCTTCATCACTTAGATTTTTTATTTCTTCTTCGCTTTTTCTTACTTTTGTTAGAGTCCTCTTTAAGTCTCTCAATTCTTTCCTGCTCTGCATCAAACTCTTCCTCTGAAACCTCTTTAATCACCAGTGATTTGAATGTAAAATCAGCATTTCCACCATTTATCAGCTCTATCCTGTAGCTGTATGTCCTGATGGACGGCTTGAAAAACGCCTTTTTATCGCGGACAATAATACTCTGCGCCTGTGCATCATACCTGTCAAAAAATATGATACGAAGCATCAGTGCCTCACTCTCACTGTTGTGATAGTCAATATTCACCGCAATGGAATATGCCCTCTCTCCATCGATGAGCGGAAGCGACGGCTCTATCCTATTCCCCTGGAAATTCGTCATAGAATACCATGTGTGAATCACCGTGCCCGGCGGCATGAGGCGGTTCTTATAAGAGACTGAACCATCCTCATTAAATTCAATTTTTGATCCATATACATACGAGTCCGATAGAAATTCCTTCCAGCGGACCTGCCATGTGTCACCATACATAATACTTACCTGTCTTACTATTGTTCACTTAATATTTGTTTTCCTGTTACTGTTCACACCTAACTGTGTGACCTGCAACGTTTATTTGCTTATCTTGAAAAATCATCATGCAGCAGATTATTGTACTGGCTCTTGAACCATGCCATGACATTTGCTGAATTGTCAGTATGTCTGCCGTGTGAGCCCTTGCCATACACCTCAACACCGCTCGACTTCAGATGCGACAAAATGCTCGGATAACCATCCGGGTCGTAATCATCCTCATACAGATATGAGATGATGAACTTTGTTTGCGACCAGTCGGCACTGTCGAATCTGTCCCACATCCTGTTGTTTAGCTGCTCTATCGCCTCATCAGAGAGATTGTCATAATTTTTCATCAGAATATCAAGCGAGGTTGCAAAGCCTCCGGCTCTAAGAATTCGCTCGTTTCGTGCTACATTTCCCATATTGGCAAGCGGCTTTGCAAGAAGCAGTGCATGTGGTGAAAGCTTTGAGCCATAGTATAGTGAACCGAAGGTTCCCATCGAAGCTCCTGAGAGCACGAGCTCATCCTTTGTAAGGCCAAGCTCATCGAGCTTATCAGTCACATAATCCGTAATCATCTGCTCGAATTCACTGTCTCCCAGATAAAAGGCTCCACCCTCACTTCTTGGGTCTGTCACAAGAATAAACGGACATCCGAAGCCTCGCATCATATAGTAGCCCTCAAAGCCCTCCTGAGTCCTGTAGCCTGAGAAATAGACAGCAAGCGGTGGCTTCATATCGCCCTTCTCAAAGTACACAAACACTTCCTCTCCCTTAGAAGAGACAAGCCTCTCACCTCCGGGCAGGAAAAATCCGTGTCCACGGCGGGAATGTCTGTCGTGCAATGATATGATATTCAGGCTGCCGGTGCCCCTTGCAAGTATAGAAACAAAAACAGGACCCTGATCTGATTCATTATCTATCCTGAAAACATCCTGAAGCTGTTCCTCGTCAAACTCCCAGACCTGCTTAATATCACCAATCGAGCCATAGTAGAACTGAAATAATCTAAGCTTAATCTCTACATCCCCAGTTTTCTCATATTCAAGATACATATCAATACACTGTCCCTCAAAAACCGGGATATTATATCTCCAGTATACAATCTGCGAAAAATTCTCCCCAAACTCTCCATCTAGAACCAAGTTATAGTTTCCATCACATGCTACCCTTCCTGTAAAGGAATCACTGACAGCAAGCTTGGCAGGATTAAACTTCTCACCATAAGGATTTGGATAGTAATTTCTCACCTCATGAGCCAGAAAATACTGCACATCGCCGGTATACAGATACTGTCCCATTCGTGCCTTGAAATATCTGCTCGTCGCGCTGTTTAGCATCTGCACATTTTCCGTTGCAAAAAGACAGTAGCCCCTTGTAAACTTCGTAAAAGCCTTTTCCTCTGAGAGTGTTATATCCCTGTCAAGAATAACTAAATCCATGAGCTTTCTCGCAGGTCTGTTTGCCGTTAGTTCACTCTCATCAGACTCGTATACTTCAAACTCTATATTGTCCGGAATGCTGTATTTAGTTGTCCAATCGTCATCGCCAACATATAAAACATGAATCTTACTCACTAAAATTTAGCACCTTTCTCCACTTCTTAAGCAGCACCGATGTGGTATATTTCTGACCAAGCTCATAGCACTCCACCAATGCCTGATTCCAGTTTTCAAAGCTGTCCAGATAATAGGTCAGACTCCTTCCGATATCAGAAAAATCATCTATGACCATTCCGTTTTTTCCTGAAACAAGAAACTGGTCTGCACTCAGGCTGATTCTTGGCACGCCCTTGCTGATAGCTGTAACATAAACAAAAACATCCATCGTGCCTCTCATATCGAGGATGACTCTCTGCTCGTTGATACACTTGCTGATATCACGCTCATCCACACATACATCCACGAAAAATCTCTGCTCCACCGTTTTTTCTATATCCCCCAGCTCATTCTCGGCAAATACATCAGCCCCGCTGCCTCCAAAGCCGAGAGCTGCCTCACCATCGCCTGTTACCAAACGGGAATCATAGCCCATACTATCAAGAAGCTTTACCGTATCATTCTTTATAGCATCCTCATGACCCCATGAGGCATCTCTTGTAAAGAAATGAACTCTCGCAAGGTCATTAATGGTCAGATAATCCGCAAGCCCCTTTATAATCCGAGCAAATGCATCCTCAGTCAGTCCATCAACCGGCACGAGTATGTTCTGCACACGAAGCTGCGAGCTGATACCGAAGTCCATCCTGGTATCATATGGCGGAATATCTGTGATATGTAATCTGAGCGGCTTGTTATTTACTGCACCCAGATTTTCCATAATAAGCTTCGTCGTATAATCAGAATCCGTAATGATATTTTCCGCATGCTCTAAAAAATCCGCTGCCAGTGATGTCTGCGTGAAATCAAATCTGTTTTCAAAAAATGTAGCAATAATCCTTTTCCCCTTAAGCACATGCTCTGCAACCCTGATATGAAGCGGATGCATCGCCACGAAAAAGTTGTCATTTTGCCTTGTGAGATTCACATAGCTTGCAAATACCTCTTCGATAACCGCCTCGAGGCTGTCATATTCAGCCTTTGTAAAGCGCATCTCAACCGGCTCACCTGCTTTGCCGCTCTTAGCATCAGGCACCACATCATAGTCAGGGCATGTCTGATTGACAACCACATGACCATCATTTTTATACTCACGTATCTTCCAGATGCCGTTTTCCATCAAAAAATCCTGATACTGCTCTATGCCGTTTTCATATATAACAGTACTGGAAACAAAGCCTCTGTCATCATAATAGTTGCGCCTGCAGATTTTGCCATCCTCAAACATATCTATGGATATCGGATTGCCATCCTCACCAAACTCTACCTGTGCATACTTCACATCGCCCTGCAAAGCGATTATAGAAAAAGGCGAATACACAAACTCCAGCCCCTTCGGCCACTTGATATCGTGATATGACAGCACAGCGACCTTCTTTCTCCTGACCTGTGCTATCGCATCAAAGCATGACCAGTACTTTGAGCGGTACATGCCCTGCCTGTGTAGGAAATGTCTGAAATTTGGCGAGTATCCGAGCACAAGAATCCTGTAAGGTCTGTCCACATTTCTATGAAAAAGAGTAATCTGCTTTATAGTCTCGTCAAACTCTGACTTGAGCCTGCGCATATACCACTGCTGCTCGTTTTCGCACCACATATTCTGTTTATACCATGCCGGTATAAAATATAGCATTATGATTCCTCCTAATTCTTAATTCAAAGCGCCGGGAGCTATATGAATGTATGATATCTGTCCATATTCCGGTACACCTCTGCCTCGCGGTACAGCGAAATCCAAAGACCTGTCGTCATCATGATAGAGCACGGCAGCATAGCAAGTGATGCGTCCACATATCCTCCAAACTGTAAAAACAGCGGTCCACCCTGACATATACAGATAATGATTGAGCTTATAACGGAAAAGCTGAGCACTGTGCCAATCAGATATCTCTTCGTAGGCTTTCCTGCATATATATCCTGTATAGAATCACCCGACTTAAGCAGATCATCTGCTGTCCTGCCCGGAGACAGCATAACCATAGAAAAGATAATTGTAAGCAGACATATAATCACCATGTATACTACAATTCCAAGCGGTGATGTGAGCCTCATATTGTCCATCCACCACTGAATATCAGCATTGTCCGGAAACAGATAATGAAGTCCATTGCACATAAACTGTGGAAGCAAAAAAGCGGCTGACGCAAACATAAGCGGTGTAGCACCGACAGGATTGAGCTTGTAAGCGATATAGTTCTTATCCGCATAAATATTGTTTATGGAAACTCTCTGTACTGCTATTCGCTTCTCAGTGGTCTCAAGTACTATCATGACAGCAATCTCTGCCACTCCTATGGCTACAGGCAGTGCCAGCTTCTCAAGCGGCTTTCCTGTAAACATGGTCATCATACCACTGACTATATTGACCATGAACACACTCACCTTGCCACCGATACCATACTTGGTAGCTCTGTCGCACATATACACCACTATCAGCATGCCCGCGATGAGCTGTATGAAAACTATTATCTTATTCCATATAAGTTCATCTCCACTAACTCTATACATAAGTGTCTGTGTTTTGTGATATGCCTGAACTGCTGCGATAATCATCATGATGGTAACTGTCCATATGTTTATCTTCTTCGGTGACAGCTTTCTTGTATTGTCAAGCGACATGATTGCAACTATCAGTATGGCAAGCATGGATGCCAGCATGTACGGCCACAAGCCTATGATGAAAATGGAACAGTTCTTCATATCACCTGAAATAGCCTGTAAAAGTATGGACTGCGCATCTACGTTTACATTGCTATATGCATCTATATCTATCCCGTAGAGTGGTATATTTCTGCCTACCATGTACACGAGCATGGTCATGAACGAATATAAAAGCTTATATAATAATACGTGTTCCTTCTGTTGTTTTTGTTTTTTCTTCTTTATACTATCTTTCTGCTTCAAGGAATTCACCTTTCCTCACAAAGTAATCTCGTCTTACTACAAAACAGCTTAACGAATTAGTGACCATCCGCTACAGATGGTCACTAATATTATAAAACAATATTGTTAGTATTGCTATTAATTATTTATTTCTCATCAGAATTATCTTCTGAATCGTCGCTCTTTGCAGGTTTTCTTCTGTGGTTGTCATAAACACCCTTTCCTGTGATAGCTGCAACTGCTGCTGCAATCCACCACCACCATGTTTTGATACCGTCCTTGGCTGTTCCGCCTGCTGCAAGAGGTGTATCCTCATCCTCGATGTTCTGAAGATTATCGTCTTCCTCATTTACTGCAAGAGGAACCTGTGCATCCTGAATTGGTGTATTCTGTGCTGCCGGTGCCGCAGGAGCTACCGGTGTAGCTGCTGCAAGAGGTGTAGCAGCCGGTGTGATAGTTGATGCGCTTGTGCTTGCTTCAACACTCAAACTCTCTGATATTCTTACTGATTCACTCTTCTCATAGTTTGGATCTGCATCATCCAGTAAATCAATGGAATCCCCATGCTTATATGCGTATTTATACGTATGTACTCCACCCGTACTACTACTTCTAAATTCTACCCATTCATTATCAGACACTTTTAATACAAACGCATTTCCGTCACATATATACAATTCGCCTGTTTTAGAATAACTTTGCTTATTATGTCCCCGCCCTGTTGTCCAATTAAATGTAACAGAATCAAAATCATTAAAATATTCATACTTACCTGTATATGAATTAGCTACTCTATACTGGCATGATCCATTCTCCCAAAACCACGCCCATATATCACCTTTAGATTGAATATCAGATCCAGCTAAATCTTTAAAATTACTTGCCGTAATCTTAGTCACATGATGTACCTGATCTGATACACAATCATCTCTATTTGTATCATTACTTGCAAGCTGTGGCATTCCACTCATTCGAGCATAAACAGCCATATCCTGTTCTGCATCATCTGTGTATGCAGCCGCTACAACATTATCACCACTCTGCTGTTCTGCATCACTCTGCTTCGCACTTTCGCTGGCGCTTGAACTTTCACTTACACTCACGCTCTCGCTAGTGCTCTCTGAAGCGCTTTCACTCATGCTCTGTGTTGTACTCTCGCTATACTCTGTACGTTCGCTCTCAGACAAAGAGCCTGCGTCAACTAATGAATTGGAATCTGCTGCCGATTCATTAATTGCAGCCATAACCATATCAGCACCCTGGATAGAGCTGACTCCACCCATGGCAATTCCTGCTGCGGTTATACCTTTTAAAATACTGTCAACCTTCTTCTTATTCATATAGTCTCTCCTTATTCACATGAATCCGGATACTTGATTATCTGTTTCCTAATCCTCTTTCATCCGGACATAACTATAGTTTTCCTCTTTAACACTATAAATATAAACTCCTAGGTGTATCTAAAATCGTATAAAAACATTTATATACCGCCAAATTATAGCCTTTCTCCACACATAATCAAGGTATCCAGCAATAATTTTCTGGTATATATTCCATTTATGAACAAATTTTGCAGTTTTTTGACATTTGCGTAGTATTGACTCAATTTATCTTCCGATTCTGATACAGCTATCCGGTATACATCTTCAAAATCTGTCGCTGCTGCTCCTATTTCATTATCTGTCACATACTTTTCACAGCTCAACCCCTTTTTAACTATCACTGGGATTCCGGCAGCCATATAAAGTCCAAGCGCCTGCTCATCCGCATCCCAAATCAATCCAAAGCCTCCGTCTGACAACCTGAGTATAGATTCCATGGCACGGTACTCATCATATTGCACCACCTCTATATTTAAATTGTTCAATGGATATTCATTTTGACTCGTTTCCGCCATGATATATAGTTTTTTATTTTTATGCTCATTTGCGCAAATGTCTGTCATATAATCCGGTATATTCTGAATCAGATAAGGTTTTTCTTTTAATCCATTTGCGATATAGTAATCCCGCAGCGCAGCTGAGGCAAAAATAAACATATCAGCCCTGTTAAGCAGCGTGATTTCATCACTCAAAGCATACTCACTGTCATCTCTATCGAATGCTATTTCCTGTATAAACGCAACAATTTTTGTTCCATGATATCTTCTTAAATGCTCAAATAAAAATCCATCGTATCTGGGACTCTCTCCGCTTGGATGCTGAAAAATCACTATATCCTCCGGACAAAGTGATGCGATTATGCCATCCATCCTAACATGAAGCTCATCATCACTATCATATGCATCAGGAAATTTAAATAAACTCATTTCTTTAAAGCCAAGTGTTTCACCAGCGTTTTTCACTGCATTTTGACGGAGACCAATCAATCCGCCTATGTTATAAGTTTTTGTAATATGTACGCTCATAATCTCTTCCCCATTATTCCACTGTAGCAACTATCTGTGATTCATACACCTGATCATGGTCAAATACTATATCCTGTCACTGTTGATTTGTCTGCTAAATCTATATATGATCTTGATATCTGTTTTCAACCGGTGTACAGGCATTTTCCAAAACCTCAATTATTGCATCCTGAAGTGTTTTTCTTGTATATGCGCCATCTAATATCAGCTTTTGAATATTCTTCACATTATGGTAAAGCTTTATATACTCTGCATCCGTAATACTCTGAACCAGTTTATCAGCTTCATCCAACGTATCGACTGCATATCCCAGACCGTTTCTTTCGACAAATTTCTCATGAACACAGCCTCTTTTTACTATAACTGGTATCCCTGCTGCCAGATTTGTACCGAGCTTGTACGGCTGATTCATCGAATAATATCTGTCAAAATATTCGTCATCACTCCAAACAAGCCCAAAGCCACCTTTGGAAAGCTCATGCATTAGCTTTTCCTGCTCAAAATACCCTCTCCAGCAAAAGCTGTCATCATTTTCTCTGTCCGGCTTATTTGCATCATATTGATAAATCGGTGTCTTGCCATGGTACTCTGCCAGAAACGGAAAACGATTATAGTTCCCGGCAAAGTGAAAGCATCTCGTTACAGCATGATCCACAAAACAAATGTCTGATGGCATATCCCAGATAGTCTGATAGATAACAGGCTTCTCATCAAGCCCATTTTCTTTCAGATAGCGATGCATCTTCTTTGATGGCAAAATAAGTAAATCCGCCTTATTGAGAGTTCTGATTTCCATATCAAGAATTGCTTGCTCAGAATCAAACATGAGCTTTTGTATATCCTGAACAAAAATTATCAGCTTTGTATCCCGGTATGACTTTATCTTGTTTACAAAGCTCTCATCATAATTCACCCCAATCCAGCTTGGATACTGAAAAATCACAATATCCCCATAATTAAGTGGCGCAATTATCCCATCAAGACGTTTGTCCATTTCCTTTGCATAGTCTGGTTTTAGAGGATAAAAAGATAAGCCCATTTCATGGCAGCCAATACTCTGCGCCACCTTTAATACTCTTCTATGTGCCAGACTGGCAGTTCCTGCCATGTTGTTTAGTGTAGTAATGTGTGTTTTCATTGATACTCCTGTCTACAAGCCTGTTGTTTCATTGATGTTTTCCAACATTTCTCTCATACTCAAGCCAATAATCCTTAGGATGTTTTACCTTCATGTTACTGCATCTCTCTATAAAATTAAGTTTGACGGATTGAGGTCTAGTATATTTTTATAAGCTGCATCCATTTTGATTCTATTACATGCTCCTTATATTCTTCAGCAATCATATAAGAATTTTCATGAAATTTCTTCAATCTGTCATCATCCTCAAATATTTTAACTATTGCTGCTGCAGTTCTTTCACAGAGCTTATCTTTATTTTGAAAATCTGTCTCAATATCAAAATCCACAAGGTATCCATTTTCATCCTGATGTATAAAAAGCCTGTTCCCATATCTTACATCCAGTCCAACCATGGCAAGTCCGTCTCCTACAGCCTCCATAAGCGAAAGTCCAAATGTTTCCCACAAAGAAAAGGATGCAAACATTTCATAGTGTGGATAAATCTTTTCAAGATTACAGCGTCCTTTAAAGTGAATATAATCATCAGCACATGCATCTTTAACTATATTTTTTAAATATATAGTATACCCATCATCGCCACTTCCATATATATCCAGATTAATTGTCTGATTTATCTCATGAGCTTTTATCACACTTTTAATAAGAATATCAATACCTTTCCTTGGACTAAGTCTTGAAGCAGATATTATACTGCCTCGCCAACGATTATTTTTACTTTTAAGTTTGCCTTCTGGTATGGCCCCCGGTGGAATAGCTGCAATATGCGGAACAAAACAATCATACTCTTTTAAAAATGCTTCCAGACTTCTTTTATGTTCATCCGTACCAACAACAAAATAATCTATTGCCTCTGAATATTTGAACCAGTAATAATACTCATAGTTCATGTATAATGAGCTTTCATCCTCATATATTTTGTAAAAATGATCTGAATGTAATACAGCTATCAGCTTTGATTTGCCTTTATTTTCAAAAAGAGGCTGTATATAATCAAGATATCCCGCTCTATCCATTATACATATATCATTCTCACAAAGATTAAGTTCCTTTATAAATCTTTCTACAAACGCTACATTGTCTATAACTTCACCATTTTTAAACAGATATTCAACATTATCTTTATAGATACATTGTTCATAAACCATCTGTCCTTGTTTGTTCCAAAAAATTCTCCTTCCTAGATTTAAGCCATCGCTCGAATCATTATCCCAATTATACAGCTCTGTATATGACAAACTGTCTGTATAATAATTTTCTAAATACTTTTTTCCGTTTTTAAAGAGACTTTCATTTATAACAAATCCATCTTCATCGCATAATATTTCAACTGATTTTTCACCGGAATTATATAGACGAATCACCTTTCCATCCTCATCTATATTGTCATACTCATAGTTTTCTTTTTCATTTTCTAAAAGAGCTTCTTTTTTCACAGACAAACTCATATCTAATCTTCCGGTCATAAAAAGATGTGCAGACATAATCTGACCACGTTTTATTTTTTGCGAACCATACAGTTCCATATCCCTAATTGTCGGCAGCTCTGTAAAAATAAATTTAGCGTTTACATTGTTTTTTGCAAACAATCTTGCTCTAAATCCCTGAGCAACATCGACTCCGGAAAATTCATATCCACTAAGTAATGTAAAATCAAATACTCTCATCTGTATCACCCATAACTACTTTTGCAGCTAATTGTTTTAATTGCTTCTTTTGCCTGTCTATATATTCATTGAATATCGTCTGACTAGTTATTATATTTTTTAGAGTTTCTTTCATCTTCACATAGTTGCTGCTTTCAAAAATATTTCCCATTGGATATAATTCTTTTGAATGCGCTGTATTGTCAAACGCTAGTATTATCATATTATTAACCATTGCCTCGTTTACTGCATTGTATAGCTCTCTGTAATGATTAATATCCAAATAAATATCGCATCTTTCAAACAGTTCTTTTCTCTTTTGTTCCGTAATACATGGATATAACTCAACATTATTATTTATATCCAGTCTCGTTAATTTATCTGACATAATGGTACTGGCAGCTATATGAAAAGTTATTTCCGGAAAGTCATTTATAAGCTGTTCAATATACTCAAGCTGATCCGATTCTGTAATAATAAATGCTTCTTTTCTCCCAAATTTTGATTTATTATTCTCAAGATATGAATATAATCTGTCGCATTTATAATTTGAATTTTCTTTATACCAATTGACCTGCTGCTCTTCACTGCACAGTATTCGAAACGCTGTGTTAGTCTGAGTTATTACTGTCAAATCTGAGTTTAATCTATTTTGTGGCAGGTATGATATTTTAAAATTTCCATAATCCCAGGCAAATTTATTTAATATCTCATCACTTGTCAGCCATATATTTTCATCATAAATTTTATTATATTTAAGATAAGCTTCCAAATAATCAGCAAAGCCTCTATAGCTCTTCGGACTAATGCGGGTGCCAAACGTGGTATATGTCTTTGGACCTGTCTGTTCTAATACTTTAATGTCACCATTTCTATCATAGAATTCCCTGACTGTAACATTGCCGCCACTCACATTCTCCGAACAATACATATATCCGTATTTGTTGTAATAATCTACTTTATATACTGTATTATTCCTGTCAATCCACTCGACTCTGCTGACCATTCTTTTCTCTATCGGATTCTTAAAATAGATGTTTGCCTTTTTGGTTTTATTATCATATATAGCACCATTTAGACCATCTGCACGAACACTCCAATATTGAGGGATATCTATGAATGCATAATACCTGTCTTTTTCCTTAAGCACATCGTTTCTTTCAGATATGCCACAAAACAAATCTATGGCTTCTATTGTTTTGCATTCTTTAAATCCCACATTTTCTGCCAGCTCTATTATATTTTTCTCAAACTTACCTAATTCATCAGTAATAAAAATCATAGGGCAAACCCACCCTCTGTATAATGTAAAAACCTCTGTGTTATAAAATAATTCTCACCATTTTCTAATCCGGCATTTGCCAGTATTTCCAGTCCATTGCCATCGTCCGCTTCTGCTGAGACTATATAGACAGTATTATCATCACAGATAATCTCATTCTCCTTTAAATGCTCATGCCATTCACAGCTATCGAAATTTCTGTTTAATAGCCTCATTGCATTCCTTATTGAGCTGTTCTCTCCGCCATAGAATACGAGTCGTATATTGTTTTGAGTAACTTTTTTTAGCAGCTTCTCCAGCATACCTGTTCTATCCACAATTCTACCCATAGAATTACACAATAAGCCATCCTCCATCTGCTCTCCCCATGGGGTTCTCAGTATTGTGAAATAGTAGGCTCTGTCAATTTCATTATTTGTATGCAGCATCAACAGGGTTGCAGCATAATGATATATTTTTTTCTCTGCTTTCTCATTATTTTTTCTTGCCTCATCAATAAAATAATTCCATTTTTCATCTATCAATAAGGTTTTTCCGCTGAATATGGCATTTAAAGCATCCTGGTCAGGAAGCCATGTCCGTGGATTATCGTTCAGATAATCTATAACCTGTTGAAACAGGCTTCCATTTTTCCTGATATTGTCAAGATTCATGCAAAGAACACCCGCATTAAAATATCTGTCACGACTTGTCTGCCCTGCTGCTACAGCGTATGGAGTTCCCCAATTTCTTATTGTCGAACAATCCTGAGCAGCCGCCAGACAGTAATTATCTATATTTAGGTTCCATAATTCTTCAATATCTGTATTTACAAATAAATCATAGTCCAAATATATTATTTTTTTTAAATCCGGCATAATATCGGGCAACATAATTCTGAACATTGTTCCAATTGCAAATCTATTCATTGAATCAGCAAACGTGCCAAAAACGTCCGAATTAAAATGATGAAATTCTATATCATTTCCACTATTATCGGCAATAAAACTCAGCTTATTTTTATTTATTTCGTTCAATGTGTCATCATGTAATATATGAAAAACTATTGGCGCTTTTGTGTTTTCAACAATGGATTGCATCGTTGTTCCAGCCCAGACACTGTAATTTCCATCCTTATCATGTATACCAAGACAGATATGTATTGCATTATCTAAAAAGCATACATTATTCATTTTTTTCGCAGTTACTCTCAGCCTTGACATTCTTTTCAATACCACATCATCTGAAAAAAACTTCACATATGGATTATTAAATATATCCGGTTCACTCTTTAAAAACTCTTCTTTGCAAATATCCAGTTCCCTATTCATAAAGGTTTCTATTCTACTATATGGCTCAATATATTGGTGCCATAACAAAAATGTCTGGATTTCACAATAACACTGCTCAATTACATTTCCCAGTTCTGCTTTTCTACTTTGAATAGCCTGCCTTATATGATCCATAATAATCTTAGCATCCCGGATCTTTGCATTGCTAATTTCAGAACGTATAATGCCCTCTGTATTCTCAAAGTAATAGTATAATGCCGATTGCACCTTACAATATTTCTTTGCAAGTAACACACAAAGCATAGAAAAATGTGTATCCTCATAATATACATCTTCTATAAATCTTAGATTATGTTCTCTTATAAATTTGGTCGAGTATAGCTTTGCCCATGCTGTTACACTAGTAAATCCGGTCAGACCTATAATGAGATTTTTCCTATTATCAACATTATCCAAATCAAGCCTTTGAATTTCTAAATCATTTACTTCTAATACATTTGGCTTATCTGCTTTAAAACACGATACACCACACTGTGCCACATCATAATCGTCCTCTGTCATTCTATCATACAGCACCCTAAGCATATCCGGATGCACATAATCGTCTGCATCCACAAATGTGATATATTTGCCGGTGCAGATATCCATTCCCAGATTACGTGCACCGCCACATTTTCCTTTTTTCTGTATTTTAAGAGATATAACATTCTCCGGGTATTGTCTTTGTAAGGATTCTAATATAGACCATGTATTGTCTGTTGATAAATCATCTATGAGTATCACTTCGAGATTTTCAAAGCCATATGTCTGGCTGTAAATTGAATCAAAGCATCTCATAATGTATTTTTGTACATTGTAGCATGGAATAATTACTGATATCTTGTCTTTACCATTCATAACATTTTCTCCATAATATATAAAATAATCAAATTAGTACTTCCTCTAATCGTGTAAAATCACCTTGTAGCTTTTCCAACCTATTTGTACTATTTCCTTTACAACTCACAAACTATACTGTTCACATGACATTTCTCTGCGGCTCTCGGATTTTTCTTTGCGAACTGGCGGTTGATTCTCTTTTTCACTATCTCGCAGTCCTCACGCTTGATTCCGATGAGCATGATAAGAAACTGCACCTTTCCATACGAGGTATATATGTCACTGTAGCGGATTGATTCACCAACGCACTTCTTAAGCTGCCTTGAATACTTGTTCATCTTTGTCTCGCTCTGTACCTGTCTGCCTTCCTCGTCCTCCAGAGTACAGAGCATGAGATATACAGGTACCCTTGTGCGCTTCATAATACGGATGGACGCCTGGTATATTCCTCTGAATACCGGATAGCTGCAGAAATATCCACCTCTTTCTGTTTCCTCCTGCTCGTTCATGCCCTCCTGGATGTTTTCCAGTATCTCATGTGCATGATTCATCTGATTACTGTATTTCTCAAGGATTTCCAAGAGTCTTGAAGATGGATAAATACCGCACTCCCTGAGATAATAGTCCACGACATCCGTGTATAGCTCTTCCGCCTCATCATAGCGCCTGGTCTCTACCATCGCCTCCATGATGAGCTCCTCCCACTCATTGAATGGGTCGACCTTTGCCGCATATACTCCGAGCTTCTCCAGTCCCTTGAATTGTTTTCTCTTTCGCAGTATATACGCAGCTTCATTTATGATTTTCTCAAACATAATGTGATAGCGTCTGGCCTCCTGTGCTATCCACGTCTCGCCTGTATATGCCGCCAAAAACTCTCCCTTATACAGATATAGTGCTTTTATGTACAGCTCAAGCATATTGTCTTCTATTTCCTTTATCCGCTCATCACACACTGTCTCTGCACTCTCTGATTCCTGTGGCATCTGCTTTTCCAGTGCACAGGCCTCGTTATAGAGCTTCTCAAACTCTGCTGCATCCTCTTCTATCTCTATATCCGGTGTCCAGTAATATATGCCTCCCTCCAAATATATGAGGTTCTTTCCCGGCAGTCCGAGCTGTGCGAGCTTTTGCTTTGTCTTGTATACAATAACTCTTAGTGCCGTGTGAGGTGCATCTATGTCACGCTCACCGATTACTATTTCCTCGAGCTTATCCTTTGCTATTCCGCAGTCAGAATAGTGTATCAAAGCCTGCATCATGCGGTTGAACTGGCTTTCCTTATGCATTTTTTCCGCCACAAATGGTGCTCCGTTATAGTCCATTCTGAAATTGCCAAACATCTGTACCTTGATTTTATGCGTCATAGGTGCCTCTCTTCCCGAGTTTTATAAACCTGCTTATTATAGAATTCATATTATCATTGACTCATATATTCAGCTAGTTTTTAACTAAACAAATTAATCTAATTATCATTATACATCAATTCCACGCATGGCAATAACAACGACAATTTACACAAAAAGTGTCAAAACTCGTACTTGACAAATCGTAAGATATATGATAGCTATTCGAAGCCAGAAATAAAAAAAGATCCTGCAAGAAAATCTCACAGGATCCGGCTATTTCTGATATATTAAATCAGATATGTTAAATCAAATATTAAATTAGAAAATAGCATTTACAATTGTTGAACCAATGGCTGTTGCAAGGAATGCCAGTCCACACACGAGTGGAAGCTTATTGTCATCCTCTTCTATTGCCCTTACTCCAAAGAATATGCTTACATATCCTACTACACCCGCAAATGTATGCAGCCAGCTGCTCACATTGCCAAAGAACTGGAATGGGATTATGTCGATGATTGCTGCCACAAGTATAATCGGAAGGTATACTGCATCATACAGACATGCTGCTGAAAGTGTCTGTGCAAATGTCACCTTTTTATTCTTCTGCACTGCGTTTAATACAACCAGAATGACTGCTGCCAGGATGAGTACTCTCACCGCCTCTCCTACGATTCCTGAGAAGATTCCCTCAAAGAAGCTCGCCGGGTAAAATGAGAATCCAAAGCCGCCTATGCTGCCAATTACGCTTGATAACAGATATACTACAGACAGCACTACCTCTACTATGGCAAATAAGCCAATAAATATAAAGCCTGATGCCATATTTGCATTCTTTACAAAGTCTGCTGCAGCCTGTGCCGGCTTCTTAACAAGACCCTTGTAGAATGTGATGATAGATGCCACATTCTTGTCATTCTGCAGCTGCTGTCCTGCTGCACTCACCTGCTGTGTGAAGTTATCAAACGCCTGCGACTGTGCGCTGCCCTGTGGCTGTCCATTGAACTGTCCCTGTGGCTGTCCGTTGAACTGTCCCTGTGCACTGCCCTGTGGCTGTCCGTTGAACTGTCCCTGTGCGCTGCCCTGCGGCTGTCCGTTAAACTGTGCCTGATGTGCTGCATTATCTGCCTGTGCATTGTTGTCCTGTGTCTGATTTGGTGCCTGTGGCTGTGCCTGCTGACGACATGTGCATACCTCATCATCAGCTAACTGCCTGCCACAATTTGTACAGTATTTCATAACTGAAACCTCCTTAAAATAATTAATAAACTGCTGATAATTATATTAGCATTTCGGATATTTAATAGCAATATTTATTTGATATTTATTTCATATTATATTATGATTATTTATAATCATTCACATTCTACAGAGGAATAAACATGCCACAAACACTTAATATAGCTGTATGCGAGGACGAAGCTGCAGAGACCGTGCTGCTTTGTGATATTCTCAACCACAGCGATATCCAAAATACATACACTGTCTTTACGGATGCAGATTCTTTTCTTGCCTCATATGAGTACGGAAAGTATGACCTGCTGCTCATGGATATATACATGAAAGATTCCATGACCGGCATAGAGGCAGTCTCCATAATCCGCGAGACAGATGCCGATATCCCGGTTGCTTTCATCACGACAAGCACGGAGCATGCCTTGGAAAGCTACAGGCTGTCTGCCATCGGCTATATCGAAAAGCCGGTTTCTGCAGCTGAGCTAAGTAACATTCTTCACCTTGCCATGCTGAAGAAATCAGATGCCCCGTCTCTTTATGTGAAGAGAAACAAGAGTATGGAGAGGCTTGCCCTTTCTGATATCATGTACATAGAGCAGAGAGCCAGGCAGATTTTCATACATTTAAAAGAAAATGAGGAAATCAGCTGCTATGAGAAGCTTTCAGATCTTTCAGATCAGCTGCCCGCTGAGCTGTTTTTTCTGCCGCACAAAAGCTACGCGGTAAACCTGTCGTATGTCACACGCATTGATACTTCACTCAAATGCTTCGTGATGGCCGATGACACAAATATCCCTATCAAGAGAGAGCTCTCCGGCAAAGCCAAAAAGGCTCTGGAGAGATACTACTTTGATCACACCAGAGGGCTTAAATAAGGCACTTTCCTATTGATTTGATATGAGCTAGACTGTCAAAAGTAATACACTGCAAGGAGCCCGGATTATGAAAAAAATTAGCGCTATACGAAATATTCCCTATCTGACAATTATACTGCTTACACTGATTTGCATACTGCTTCTTTCCTCAAAAAACATGATTATGAGCCAGGCGAGCTATCCTGAAGCCACTATCGTAAGCTCTGCATATGCCGTAGTGGAAGGCTCGGATTCAGATAAAGAAGAAATCACATTTCCACATACCTTTAAGCACCTTTCGCCGCGCACACATGTCACCGTCACCACACATATCAACCTGAACAAGGATGATCCAATCTACATAAAAACTGTCTATTCCCCTGCGAAGGTCTATCTGGACGATGACCTCATATATGAGTTTGGCAGGGCCGAAAACTATCCATCCTATATGAAGGATCCCGCAACCGAGGGGTACCTGATAGGCACTGACGGTCATTCAGGTGATACAGAGCTTCGCATAGAGTATCTGTCTCCTGTTACCAGAAGCTCGCTTACGGTATATTCTCCTATCTACGGAGCATACAAATCCTTATTTTTCACTCTGTTAAAGCTGAATAAATGGTCATTCTTTATAGCACTGCTTGAGCTTGCCGCAGGTGTTTTGTTTATATTTATCTCACTAATGCTTTTATACTACGATAAAGAGGTTTGCAAGATGATATTTCATTTTGGATTCTTCTCACTCATGGCCGGCATGTGGTCTATCGGCGAGTGCAACTACACAGGTGTCATAGTCAAAAACCCTACACTGCTGTATCTGTGTGCTTTTATAGGGCTTTTCTCGCAGATGATTCCGCTGCTGTATTTCTGCAGGCTTGCAGTTGGTTTTAAGAATGACAAGCCAATTATAGCTATCGCGAAGCTCCTCACCGTGCTTGACCTTGTCGCTTGTGTCTTACAGCTTAGCGGTACGGTTGCACTATCCCAGAGCATGTACGTGTTCCATGTCATTCTGCCTCTCATACTTTGCTTCCTGACTGCATACATCATCCTTGAGGCTGTTCGTAGCCAAAACAGCAGGGCAAAACGGCTGATGGTTCCGGTATTCATACTGGCACTTGCTTCATGTGCTGAGATAATCAATTATCATTTAAAATTTGTGGCCTCATTGTCATTACTGTACCAGATTGGAACTCTGCTTTTCATTATAATCATGGGAATTATAATGGGGCTTAATATAAGCGATATGCTCATGATAAAACGTGAGAATGAAAGACTCATATTCGATATGAATCTCCTTGAGCATTCCCTGTTGGAGCAGAAGAAATATAATTCGCTCATCACAACAAACGAACAGCTTTTTAAGAAGCAGCGTCACGATCTGCGTCACCAGCTGGTTGCAATAAAAGGCCTCGCAAACACTGAAAATAAACAGCTGAATGAATACCTGGATGCCCTGATCCACAGCATACCATCTGCGCCTGCAAGCTATTGCGAAAACAGGGTAGTCAATTCCATTCTGTCATACTATAGTGCCATATGCAGAAATGAAAATATCGCTCTTGAGACAAAGCTTATTGTTCCGGAAACCGATGATGCGTCCTTGGACAATGACCTGTGCCTGGTATTTGGAAATCTGATAGAAAACGCTATAGAAGCCTGCAGACGCATGGATACTTCTGATTCTTTGAACGAGAAATCATCGCACTTTATCCGACTGCATGCCCACGTACACTATAAGACACTTATTATTACTATGGACAACAGCTTTGACGGACATGTTACCATCCAAAACGGAAAATACCGTTCTTCTAAGAGGGACGACTATGGTATAGGTCTGTCATCCATCCGCTCTGTTGCCGGCAAATATGATGGTGACGTTGCATTTGAAGCAGCTGATGGTATATTTCAGTCATCAGTATACCTTCAAATATATAAATGACACACTAAAATCATTAATTTATATTAATGCTTCATACCTAAATTTCATTTTCAGAGCCCAACTAACTTATTGTATATAATGTATACATATGCTATAATAATAAAAGAATTTTGTGCATTATACACATATGGAGTTTTAATTTATGATAGAACACACGATATACAAGGAATTTATTGATAAAATTTCAGAATTATCAGACGGGATATATCCTATCATCACCGACCTGGATAATGACTTATCATACGTACCGGATAAGACAGCTGATTTTTTCGGCTTTGAAGCCGGCGAGCATACCTGCTTCTTTGAACAGCTGAGCTCTTGTGTCAACGACGTTGACCTGCCGGAATATAAGCAGGAAATCCGCTATCGCTTAAATGGTGAAAAACCGGATGATATATTTTATGTCCGCATGGGAAAGCATACCAAAGAATATATGATGGGATTTTATTCTGATATTTTTACCGGTGATGACGGACACCGCTACCATGTCCTCGTGCTCAGAAACGAAAATACCCTTCCGGATATCGACCCATATACATATCTTTATGGTCAGTCAAAGTTTGAAAGAGACATCAACGGCTATATCATGGAAAACAGGTCTGTAGCCATAATCGAGGTGGAGATAGGTCATATAGATGAGTTCAATATACTGTATGGTTCCAATTTCAACACTGCAATCCAGCGTGAGCTTGCGCTCAAGTTCATCGACATGATGGATGGCAGCACCGCTACCTACTATATGAATAATTGCAAGTTTGTATTTGTGGTAAAGGAAGCAGACCGTGCCTTGGCCAAGGCCTTCTATCAAAAAATTGCCGATACAATAAAGTCCATGTATTTCTTTAAATGCTTTAAATTTGAGTTTGATATATATGCTGCGTGTCTGATTCTCAAGGATTATGATGGTGATACCTCAACTGTCATCAGCAAGGTGGAATACACTCTAGACCGCGCGAAGGAGCTTCACAGCCCTGATTTGTTATTTTTCAATGATATGGTCAGGTTCAATGGCAGCTCGCATATAGATATCATGAAAATCATTCATCAGTCGGTTATCAATAGCTGTGATGGCTTTTTTGTAGAGTTTCAGCCCATTGTAAAGGCTTGCAATGGTGAAATAATGGGTGCTGAGGCTCTGGTGCGCTGGAAAAAGGAGCCTTTTGGCACGGTGCCACCCGGACTGTTTATCGACTGGCTTGAGGATACCCCGGCTATGTATGAGCTAGGAAATTATATCATGAGGACTGCAATAAGCTCAGCCAGTGAATTTGCAAAGATAAAACCGGGCTTTTTCATCAATGTAAATGCATCCTCAGAACAGCTTGAAAAGGAAAACTTTGTAAAAGATACTCTGGCAATTCTTAAAGAGTATGATTTTCCACCTTCACAGCTGTGGATAGAGATTACAGAGCGATGCAGAGATCTGCCTATATCTATGATAAAGAAAACCGTCACTGCATTCAGGGAAGCCGGAATCCACATCACTATGGATGACTATGGCACAGGAAGCTCTTCATCTCAGATGATGCTTGAACTTCCTGTAGAGGGTATCAAGATAGATATGTTCTTTGTTAAAGACATTCTCGAGGAGAAAAAGAAGCAGGCACTTGTAATCGGAATGATTAATTTTGCCAATGCCGCAGACTTAAAGATATGTATTGAAGGCATAGAAAATGATAGCCTTGAGAGCTATCTCAGGCAGTTCGACGTCACCTGTTTTCAGGGCTATCACTACTCTAGGCCTATCTGTCAGGATGAGCTCATGAAGCTTCTTATAAAGCCATAGCCCTGGATATTACTCAAGATTTTCCTTAAATACTGTCAGTGCTCCATTTTTCTTTAAAATCAGCATGACAATTGCTGCCACTATGCTTCCGGCCACTGTAGAGATAAGGAATGGCACTATGTATATAAACATGCCTTCCGGCTGAATAAGCATCACGTATTTTGCAAGAGGATACGCTGCCAGACCTCCGAGTATGCCTGTGCCAAGCGCCTCTGCAATACATGTCGGTATAATTTTTTTGCTGAATCTGTACATCAGTCCACAGCACAGAGCACCTACCATGCTTCCCGGGAATGCCATGAGGCTTCCAAGTCCTGTCAGGTTTCTGATGATACTCGCACAAAATGCCACACCGACACCCCATGCAGGTCCTAAAAATACTGCTGCGCATATATTTACCATGTGCTGTACAGGTGCACATTTGCTGCCGGCAACAGGGAAGCTTATTAAGCTTCCTGCTACAGCAACTGCCACAAGCACTCCTGCCATGGCAATCTTTCTGATTGAAAGAGTTCTTTTTTTAGTGTTCTTTTTACTTTCCATTATTACATCACCTTAAAGTATATTGTAACTGTTCAGTACCTTCACAGTTGCGAGTCGTTTCTGTACTGAATAGTTATAGTATATCAATATACTCTCCTGCAAGTGCCTTGTTCATGCTTCGCACTGCACAGAACTT
>PPYF01099264.1_pt1 | contig 30267 bp, 24 predicted proteins | sample 1559871 | NCBI WGS metagenome assembly PPYF01 (sample SAMN08240021, study PRJNA423297) | Human gut metagenome, whole genome shotgun sequencing project.
CCTTTCCTGTCCGCTGATTATGTCTCTAGCTGTCCGCCGAATATGGCACAGGTGTCCGTTTAGGCTGGCAATCTGCAGAATTGGAAAACAAAGAGATATACTGGTTGTTGTATACAGTGATTTGATTAATAGATTCAAGAAAGATTTTAAGCATGTTGGGTATTTTGGTAATTTAAAAGGGTTTAATGATTTTAAAGACCTGTATCGAATGGCACATGTGGGAATGAATCGTTTTCCGAATATGGCATACTTCTTCATTCATTGTGGTTGTAATATGCAGGTGTACCGTGACCTAATGGAAATGACAGAAGAAGAGTCATTGGTGTTTTTTGATTCATTAGGTAAGAATCACAATAAACAATATGAAGGTATTATCACATCAATCATGCTTAGATGTATGTTAGCTGATTTTGAACAGAATATTTTCCGATTAGCAATCAGAAATTATGAAAATGCTGATAATGTACATATTTGGACTTTTTACAATACAGATGATGATTTATACCATGATTTATCCACCATGATAGAAGATAGATATAGGTCATATGGAGCATTATTTGAATATGAGGATACACCAGAGGAATTAAAGCTTGAAAAAGTCAAAAGTAGAAAACCGCCAAAGGGAAAGGATATTACTAATGCACAGAAAATTATCAAGTGGCGTGAGAAATTACCGCCTGGGACTGAATATAAAGTGCAAACACTATTAAAAGAAACTGAACTTAGTGACAAACAGTTTCAAAAGGTAAAGAGTAATAATGAAATAGTTGCAAAAATATTTGAAAATGATAGGACGGATAAAAAAGGTTATTACAGAGTGAGTTGATTTTCTATCCCTTTACTGTAGTGTCATCAATCAATAATCTCCCCAAATCGTTAATATATTATATTAACAAAAAGGGGAGAAAACCCTAAGATGAACCTGAATTATCAAAATAGGACTGCAAGTTAGGAAGTTGATCTTCCTAAAATTAAAAAATGATTGAATAATAAGGGGTTTTGGGGGGTATCTCTTAAAAGGAAATAGGTAAATAAATCCACCGATTATTGCTTTTGTGTAGCCCCCGTGGGCGGAACAAAAGAATTTATTCCCAATAGGGAATCCACTTATTGCAAGAGGAGACTGTTTTATGGATAGAAGTTACAGATTAAAGATGGAAGAGAAATTGAGTAATAACATACTGACAGTTGAATATGTGTTGAATTGTGCGGCTAAGTATGAAAACAAAATTAATCAGTTGGCCTATAAGGAAAAACAGTATAGGAATGTGGGATATAACAATTTTAAAGGTCAATTAAATGGACTGATTACATACAGAAAACCGTTTATTGATATTCTGATGAATGGGTATCATATGTCACTGGATGATATAAAGGATTCACTTTGTAAAGTCAAGGAAAAGAATATACCAACCAAACAGGTGTGTGATCACGTAAGGGAGATAATTGTTTCGGGACATTATAAGCTTGAATGATATGGTGGGTGCCTTAAGGCACAACAGTATTTGTTCCGGCGTTGCCTACACAAATACTCGATCTGGGTGTATTAAATTTGGAACGGTTTGATTATTACAAAGTGGGTTATTTCCGAAATGTTACCGGATTCCTATATAATATATCTTTTTATAGAGATGGGGTAACAATTTGAACATTTCAGACAGATGATTTTCGCTTAATCGGACTGGCATATTGCGAAGCCCAAAGGGCGAAGCAATGTGACAGTACGTATTAACGAAAAAGACTGACTGATTGGATTGCCCTTATGGGCAAGACAATCAGGTAGGCTAAGGGGAGTGGGGTGTCCCCACATATATGATGAATTAAAAGGGGAAAATAGACATGGAAATAATATCATCTAATGGCAGGACTGTTATAGAATTGTGGATGGATATTTGTTTGTACAAAGAGATAATATATGTAGTTACCATCGGCTCAGTGGCAGTAACTACAGGAAGGTAAGGGGGTAAGGATATGGCAAATAAGAATAATGAAATTTGTTTTCTGTGTGGCAAAAGACAAGCAGAAGTTAATCAAATGGTTAAAGGAAAATTTGGTTATGTATGTAGTGATTGTGTTAATGAAGCCTATAGTGTACTGAATGATGATGAAGATGAACAAGAATTAAACGATAACATACAGTTGGCAACCCCATCACAGATTAAGGAACATCTGGATCAGTATGTGATAGGTCAGGATGATGCAAAGCGTACATTGGCGGTGTCTGTCTATAACCACTATAAACGGATTAGGTATAGGCACAAATCTGAAGTGGAAATTCAGAAGTCTAATATTCTCATGATTGGTTCTACTGGTTCTGGTAAAACATATCTTGCTCAATCCCTTGCAAAATTCTTAGGGGTTCCATTCTGTATAGCAGATGCTACGTCTTTGACAGAGGCGGGATATGTGGGCGAGGATTGTGAAAATATCCTTCTTAGACTCTTAGAAGCGTCAGATGGGGATGTGAAGCTTGCTGAACAGGGAATTGTTTATATTGATGAAATAGATAAGATTGCCAGAAAAAGTGAGAACACGTCCATTACCCGTGATGTATCTGGTGAGGGAGTTCAACAAGCACTATTGAAGATTATTGAGGGGTGTGAGGCAAAGGTTCCACTTGGCGGAGGAAGGAGACATCCACAAGGTGAAACTATAAGTATTGATACCTCAAAGATACTGTTTATTTGTGGTGGTGCCTTTGAAGGATTGGAGAAGATAGTACATAAGGAGTCTTATAGCAGGCCAATTGGATTCGGTGCAGATATAAGAGCATATTCTTCAAAGGATACACCAGATTTATCGGACGTGCAGCCACATGATCTTGTTAAGTTTGGTCTTATGCCAGAGCTGATTGGCCGTCTACCTGTAATAACAACATTGAATCCTCTAAGTGAAACAGATTTACTTAGGATTCTCACAGAACCAAAGAATGCGCTGGTAAAACAGTACCAGGAACTACTGTCTATGGACGATGTGAAGCTTGAATTTACAGACGATGCTTTACATAGGATATCTGAATTGGCAATTAAGCGGAAGATAGGTGCAAGGGGGTTGCGGTCCATTGTGGAGAAAGCGTTACAGAAGGTTATGTTTGATGTACCGGATATGGCTGAAGCAAAGAGAGTGGTCGTTACGGATGATGTGATTGATGGTACTGGGAATGTGATTGTGTATGGAGCAAGGAATAAGAAGATTGCGTAAGGAGAGAGCAGAAATGAACAATATTATAAATAGAGATTTAGCACGGATTGAGAAAAATATTATTACACTTAAAAATAGAACAGCCGAAAATATGATTCAGTTAGGACAGGAGCTTTTAAAGGCAAAGGAAAAGGTTCCACATGGGGAATGGGGAGAGTGGCTTAGAGAAGTTGATTTTTCAAAAAGATCTGCGAATCAACTTATGAGGATTGCGAAAGCATTTGGTGCAAATTCGCAAGCGATTTCCAATTTGGAAATAACAAAGGTCGGATTACTATTAGATGTACCAGAGGACAAGAGAGAATCATTTATTGAAAATCATGATTTGAAACAAATATCCACAAGAGAATTGAAGGAAATTATTAAAGAAACAGTCGAGAAAAAAACATCTGACAGTACCATAGATATAGAGAGGGACACTGAAACATATTTGATTGATATTGATGAATTAAAACCTCTTCCAGATCATGAAAAGTATTTCCCTATTCGTAAGGGAAAGGATTGGATATTCTTCTTAAATATGGTGGATAAGAATGGGATTATAGAACCAATATGTATAGCACGAGACAAAACGATTATCTCTGGACATGAGAGAGTTAGAGCATGTAAAGACTTGGGGATTAAACAAATAAAATGTTACTATGCTTTCCAAGAAGAGAATCTGCGAAATGATTGTAATTCCGATGATGAATTAAAGCTTAAACTATTCATTATGTCAAATTTTACGTTTAGAAGTACAGATGGCTACCTGGCCATGTTTTGGTTAGATACTTTATTTGGAAAATCATATGGTGATGGAAGTGGTGATCCGGATCACTATGTTACCGATGAAGTAATAAATCGAATGACGCATAACAATGAAATCAGAATTAAAATGAGGGAGGCTATTGAGAAAAAGCGAAAAGGTGAGCTGAGTGACAATGAATTTAATATGGAAATAGATAGACTGCATAATCAGTTTATTTAATGGGGGTGCTTAATGAATAATAATTTTACAGTGGTTAGCGGTGATAAAGGCAAGGTGCAAGATAAGCAAGCCAAGCGGCACTCTATATGAAAGCATTTGTCAGAGAATTAGACACTATATCAGCTTATAGCGATTGGAACCAGTGCAGGGACCATCTGAAACGTGCGGTGTTCTATGCAGTGAAATATTTCAGTTTAGAGAGGATAGATCGAAGGCATAGTACCGAGCCCCGTACACTTGAGCAGGTCAATGCTGACTTCAGTCTATTAGAATGTGTGAAGATGCTTATGGGACAGCTCACACCTAGAGAGATGATGTCCATGTTCCCAATTGAAAAAGAGTATGATGGTGAAAAGTCTGGTTGCAAGGATTACTTCTACACAATAGAAAAGTTGAAGGACTTTGATTTGGATAAACCATTAGGCGAGGAAGGACTGGAGGACTTTTTGTGGTGTTACTGGAATGATGATTTATTCGCATTTGACGTGGTTTCCATGTTTATTATCAGTAATATGTATAAAGCTCAGACTGGTGAGGGAATCATGGAACGATGGTTAAAGGATCAGGGAATAGGTACATACACGATAAATCAGGAGAAGGGCATAATTCAGGACAATCAGACAGGTGAGATACATAAGCTGAGTAAGAAACCGTCTCATTTGAAAATTGTGAAATAGAAAAGAGAAATATAAGCGGATGAAATCACTATTTCTTTATATAGGTGTACAACGCGTTAGAACGGCTTATATGAGCTTGCAGTGGGGCATGGGAGAGTTGCTGGGGTGGGTGGTTTGGAGGGCATGGAGAGGGCGGGCGTAGTACGTGGATAAAGGATATAAAAAGGATGAGGGTATGGAGAAAGTAGATGCGAAAACAAGATTTGAAAAGATGATGTTTTCTAAAACAGGTTCTTTGAAATCATCTGTTACGGACCAATCAGAACCAGCATAGGCAGGAGTGGGATAATTCGCCCTTACTCAATTTATTGGCCTAGAGAAATCATATCAAGCGTTGCCGTTCTGGCAATTGGATAATACCCATAGACGAGAACTGAATAGGGGGGCTTTAGATTCACAAACCGATGCTCCAATTTTGGCACAACGGGTATGGGGGTGATTTCGTTAGGTCAAATTCGGCTCCATGGAGGCATTGGGGTTAAATGGAGAAGATAGTATTAGATGATTGAAGATTGGCGGGTGATTAAAATAAGTACAGAGCATGAAATTTCAGCAAAAAATAGGTTATGTAAAATCAAAAGAATTAAAGTGACTGAGTTTGAAAAGGTACAGTTATCCAATGACAAGTATAAAATCATAGTGAGGATGTACCCATTTAAAGAAAAGAAGATGAAGATTTTTATTGATGATTCAGAACTGACCAGAATTATCAAACATTTGAATCCTATGGGTATTGCGCTTGATGGAAACTATGAATATATTAGCGACCTTATTTCTATTAGAGTTGGCAGGAGTGGAAGATATAAATGGTTCATCAAAGACAGCAACGACAGGTTCATTGAAAACATAGGTGAGTTGGAAATTCACAATTACAAATTTGATAAGGAAAATCAGACGTATGTTATGGATTCCGTAGAAACATTTATACATTTAATCTCTAACGCAAGCCATATAAGATGTCAAAAGGCTTTATTTATAAAAAAGTCGCTGTTTTCTATTGTTGATGAAATTCTAAGATGTGGGGTGGAACCGGACACAAAGACGAAGTATATAAGCAAATGGACATCTTATTATGGGCTTCAGGCCAGTAATAGTGTTCCGGTTACTATGCCAAAGTGTGTGATAATCCCAGACTTACATTTGAATATAGAGGATATTGTGGATATAGTAAGGCAGGAGTATAAAGCAGGGTATAATTCAGAATCAACAGAACCCGATAAATACCAGTATAAAGTTTTCCAGGATATGTTAAAAAAAGTAAATACCTGTCCTTTTGATGGAATGGGAATCGTTGACATTGAGATGGCTAGTCAATGGGCTAAAGATTTGGGATTAGACTATGTGCCGGGGTCATTTCAGATACGGTTATGCGGGGTAAAGGGCTGTCTGTTTGTTATGCCAATTAAAGAATTTATAAATGAAGTTTCCCATCAAGAAAAGGTTATAGATATTGATGGCAAGTCTTGGGATTATAATGTGGATGCATTTAATGTCATACTGACTGAATCCATGTTTAAATTTAAGAAGTTTTATAATGAAAAAGATAAAGCTGCACAGTGGGAACGGGAGTTCCATAAGGAAGTACATGGATATAAAAGGACGTTTAATATATGCTCCTTTGCAATAGAGGATTCTGATCTGAAGGATGTTTTATTAAGCGCTTATCAGCCCCTTCAAACAATGGATAGACTATTTGAAACGGATATAATGGAGCGTTTACAGGCTATATGTGACAGAACTGTAGACGTAATCAAATCTATGCATACGGATATACTGGAATTTTTAAAATATGTTGGAATAAAAGAAAATGGCAATATCAGAAAAGATTCGGTCAAACCATATTATCGGGCATTGGCTGTAAATCACGCCTTGCTTAATGATAAATATGTCAGAATGAAGGTGGAGCAGACATTAGAAAATGCTAAGGAGAAATCGTATATAGGAAAACTATATCTCGATGGAAATTATTCAGTTGTCTGTAGCGATCCGTATGCATTACTTCAATATGCGTTTGGCATGGAAGTTACAGGGCTTTTAGGAAGGGATAAGGTCTATTCAAACTATTGGAATCATAAAGGTGTGGAAACGATTAACATCTGGAGAAATCCGCATATTTTTCGTGAACACTGGATAGGCCAATGTATGAATGATGATAGAGTAAATAAGTGGTTCCGCTATCTAAGGTCAAACATAGTCGTATCAGTATGGGATACCAACCTATTACGTTGTAATTCGGCAGATACGGATGGGGATATGCTGGCTACTGTAAAAAATCCGATATTAGAGGACGAAGTAAAGCAGACAATCGATGCGGGAAAGGCCAGAACTATTTATCCGGATTTACTATGTGATAGGGAAGATAACGAAAATATCCCTGACGTATGTATATCTGATACTCAGGCTATTATAGAGAGTGAGATTAGGGGATTTAGTAACGATATTGGAGAGGTAATCAATCGTATCTCTGAATTATGGGGAGAAGGTCAAAACAACACAACTGAGAACTATATTAAGATATTATCTGTGGTTGGTTCGTTAGTAATTGACTTTGTAAAGACTGGTGTAAAAGTACCTATACCAAAAGAGATAGATACGTATATTAGAGACAATAAAATAAAGAAACTGCGTTTCATGATGTATTTGCCTAAGAATAGGAAACAGAGAAAAAAAGAGGAACAGGCAAAACGGGAATTCGATAGAGAATGCGAAAAGAATAAAGAATACAGTGAAGAATTTGTGTCGAGGTTTTCGGATAAAGATTGTACTATGAACCGTATTATGGAATATATGAAGTCTCATTTAGAAGATTTGGAAATCTCCATAAACGTTCCACAGTTTAATTATACGTCGCTAATAAAATCAAGAGACTGTAATTTGAAGAAGAAAACACAATATGTCAAGGTAAGAAAATTATTTAAAGGTTACATCCAAGACCAGAAAAATATCTCTGGTGAGAGGAAGATGGAAGAGGATAAGGGCGCAAATACAAAAGAAGAGTACGCAATGATATATAAGGCATTCTATGATAAATGCCGGAGTGAACTTCTATGTGTTTGTAGTGATAAGGGTAAACTATGCTCCAAGAGTATGATATTAGACTGCTGCATAACCTGTGCATACACAGAGTTCAAGGAAGAAAACTTTTCACATTTTGATTTACTGTGGAATTTATTTCCTGATGAATTAGTTAGAAGGGCTTCTGGGAAGGATATTATTGTACGTTCTCACAAGGACGAAGAGAAGTTTAAAAAATCACTGGATTTAATGCGAGAACAAAATAATGAAAAATTTCAAGCATTAAAAGAGATAAAGGATAACAAAATTGCTTGTCTGGAGTGCGATAAAAAGATACCAGATGACTTCTACATCTTTAAGTCTGATATCTCTGAAATTAAATCTAAAATCCCCTCAACCGTCAAGGATTATATAGCAGTGCGGAAAGTGTATTACTGTTATCTGGTTGCATATAAAAGGCTGTATAGCATGAATAAGGCGGTATGTATACCATGTCTTGATAACAGTAAACAACAGATTACTAATCATTATATTTCAAGAATTAGCGGTCTACATAATGTCCAAGTAAAAAAAGCGGTGGATACGTTAGTGGATATGAAGATTATAAGGTTCCGTAAGTTTGAGGGACATAAGTCATGTGAGTTATTATTTATCCCTCATAAGCAGGATAAGGAACAGATTTATTATGATGGGAAGAATTATCTTAGAGCATTTAAACTTATGAACAGGTATTTGAGCAGATAAAGAGTGCAAAATAGCCCCAAAATGCACAAAGGTATGATGCAAAAAACCTTGAATTTATAAGGGAAATTAGCATTTTTGTCATTGAATCTGTAAACTGCATACAGGGAACCTCCGGGGTGCCCTAAAACAATGCATATAAAATTATGGAAGGAGAACTTTATGGATCAGGATTTAATCAGAATTCATCTTATCAAGATTTTAAGTCTTGGGATGAAATTATCAGCTATTGCAGAGAGGACGAAAATCAATGCTATTGACTTATCAAGGTTTAAAAATGGACAAATCTATCTGAAAAAGGATAATGCCGAAAGGCTCAATAACTATCTGGAAAAGGTTAACATACCAGAGTAAATACCTATCAAAAGAATACTCTAATGGCGTTCAGCCAAACAAAAATCCCACAAATAATTGAACAACTAATAATGACTATAATCTAAACGAATCAAGGAGAAATTGATTAATGACAGAAACGAAGAAAAACAATACTACTTATACTGAACTGGAAATTGCACGTGCATTAACAAATATGACTGGCGCTAAGAAAGATTTACTGTGCAGCACATTAAAAATAGGCGAACTAAAAGAATTGGCCTCTAATAAGGATAAATATTTAAACTATCTTTCTACCGCCGAGAATTATGCGAAGATGTATGCGATTTATGTAGATGCATTAAAGGAATTTCGTAGAAAGCTGATTGGCCCCCAGTCCGTTGATGGTTGGATTGATGATGTGGCTTGTGAATATAGAGAATTGAACACACAGGATAAGGTAAAGTTTAATCGTGAAATTGCTGCAAATAGTAATTTAGAGACTTCTTTGGAGATATTGAAGGACTCTTGGGGGAAACTGACTGGGATATTACTGGAGGAAAATAAATAGGAACATATGTACGCATTGGCGTTGCCAAAATAAAGGGTGTGGGTTATAATTAATCATAGAAATGAGGGGAGGAATTGATTGTGGGGAGAAAAATTGTTTGCCCAGATTGCGGGAGCATTGTTGATGAAGATATTTTAAAGGCTAAGAATAGCGAAAATACATGTTTAATATGCGGAGCTAATTTAGGCGGAGATAGTATAAATAAGGCAGAGGAACATTCCGATTGGATTACTTGGTATTACTATGGATTCAAGAGTGGTGATGGGAAATCAGCAACATTGAGCGAAAAGAAGATTGATTTAGATAAACATGGAGATACATTCTTTTTGATTAAGGAGTTTCAAGCACCACCAAGAGATGAAAATGGTTCTGAAAAAGCAAAAGAAATTCTCCGTACATACATACCAGACGCATTCGCTCCACCAGCCTATGATTCAGCAATAAACGAAATCAGATGCCCAAGGTGTGGAAGTAATCGGATACAATTGGTCGGAAGAAAATGGTCATGGCTGACAGGAATAGCGACAAATAAGGTTGATAGAGTCTGCATGAATTGCAAGACAAGATTTTAAATAACTTAATATCCAAGAAATGATTAAGAGAGACTATAACGGCCTCTCTTTTATTATGCACAAAAATAACATTTAAGGAGATTTTACATGGCAAGTAACAACGATTTTATGATGCAATTGGCAGCGGCATTGAATGTTGCAAAATCAAAGAAACAGATTAATTCCGACATTAAACAGTTGGAAAAGACAGTGAATTTGATGCGCTTGACTGCTACCTTACTAAAAGGTGACACTAAAAAACAAATCAAGGAACAGATTAATCAAATTCAAGCCCAATTGGCGCCAGTTAAGTTGGCGGCAAAGCTAGATGAGAAACAGGCACAACAGGCTGTAAATAACGCCTTGAAAAATGTCAAATTCAGTGACATCAATATAAATATAGATGGTTTGAATCTCAAACTTCGCAAAACTCTATCGAGCATAAATTCCCATATTCCTAAAATGATAATTCCAGTAGACTATGAAATTAAAAAGCAACGTCTGCAAAATGATTTAACAACTTATCTGACAAAAAATAGTAAAATCCGTGAATCATCAGGATTATTGAATGAAGCTGATAATTTAAAAGCGTTGTTTGACAAAATTAATGACAAGAAAAGTTTGACTGAAGCCACAGAGCGGTTCCGTTTGTATAAATCGGAGGTCTTAGCTACTGGCTATGCTGGAATTAGTACAACAGACAAGTTGAAGGGCATGTTGGGTAAGATTACTCAAATATCATCAGCATTTGGTTTGGGAGCACTTGTGGTTCGTAATTATGTTAAAGCGCTTGGAACACTAAAGGAGAATTCAACACTTCTTGTAGAGATACAAAAGACAAGCGAAGCAACAGCTAAACAGATAAAAGAAATTGCTAATGGATCATTTTCAATAGCGTCAAAATATGGAGTGCTGTCAAAGGATTTTCTTACGGCATATCGTGAAATGTCAAGAGCTGGTTTTGAAAAAGAGAATAGTCAAGCTATGGCTGAGCTGTCAGTACTGGCTAAATCGGCGGGGGATATGACTGCTGATTTGTCTAATGACTATTTAATTGCAAGTAATGCAGCTTATGGTTATCAGGGCAATGTGAAAAAATTGAATGGCCTACTTGATTCACAAAATCAGGTCACGAACCGGAATGCAGTAAGTATGCAGGAATTGGCTGAAGCAACAAAAGTTGCCGCAAATCAGTTGTCCAATGCTAATATTAAAGAAAATGAGATGACAGCCCTTTTAGGTACTGGCATTGCAACAACTAGAGAAAGTGGTAGTGTTGTAGGACGGGCTGTAAAAGCAATTATTATGAATCTCCAACAGGTAAAAAATACCGATGAAGGATTTGAAACAACAGAAGAAGATCTATCAAAGGTAGAAAAAGCCTTAGATAAAGTTGGTATATCTCTAAAATACATGGAAGACGGTATATTACGTCTTAGGAATCCGATGGAAGTATTAGACGAACTGTCTCAAAAGTTTAATGCCCTACCTAAAGATGCGGCAGAGCGGGCAGATATTATATCTTCGGTGGGTGGAAAATATAGGAGTAACGTTTTAAGTTCAATTCTGAGCAATTGGAATACAACATACCAGAAAATGCTTGGGGACTATGAAAATGCGCAAGGCAGTGCAATGCGTGAAGCTGAGAAGACCGCAAATAGTTGGGAGGGAAAAATCAATGGCCTTCAGAACCAGTGGGATTCATTTGTTAATCATGTTACGGATCAAGACACGATTAAGGGTGGTATATCGTTTCTTGATAATATGATCTTTGCAGCCGAAAAGTTGGTTGACACATTGGGGGCTATACCAACATTATTGACTACAGTTACAGGCGCTTATACATTACTAAATAAGGACTATGGAATTACTCAAATAACAAACCCCCAAAGCGGAAAGCTTGATGTACAGGGAAATTACATGGGCATTAATATAACCGCATTAAAGGCTCAGAAGAAGCACTTTTCGGAAGCGGAAGCTGCGATTGCTCAATGGAATAAACAGGTTGTTGTTGGATTGAATGATATAAATGATTTTGAGGTATCCGTAGTCAAAAACAACACCCAGCTAAAAGAATACCTAGCCACTTGCACAGATGGTTCAGCGTCATTAGCTGGTTATCGTGCATCACTCAAAGCGGCAGGTGTTCAAACAGAAGCTTTACGTCTTAAAACAGTCTTAATGACCTCTGCAATGTCCTTTGGCCTTGGCCTGGCTATTCAGACCGGAATATCCCTACTCACAAAGGTTATAGATGAACAAGTCCATGCTCAGGAACGTGCTTTAGAAGCCGCTCAGGAAGCCGGTTCACGTATTAAGTCGATAAACGATACATATGCCTCTCATAGAAAAGTTGTAGAGGATACAGCATCGGCTTATGAAGAACTTTCAAAAGGTGTCGATACAGCAACCAATAGGAATATTAGCTTAGGCACTGAGGATTACAATAAGTTCTTAGATATCAATAAGCAGCTTGCAGAGGCATTTCCAGAATTAATCACTACCATTGACCAGAATGGAAATGCCATCATAAATCTTGGAACACATGGTAGAAGCGCTTCTGAAGATCTTAGAGAGTTGCTATCCGCAGAGGAAGATTTACAGAACTTCAAAATCTCACAGGAACTAACGGATGTATTTGGCGGTGTCAAAGTACAGGTAGATAATGCTCTTAAAAATCAAGAAGAGTATAATATGGAGTTGGAGAAAACACAGGAAGTACTGAAAGATATCCGTAATATGGCTGCTGGTAAGATATCTATCGGAGATTCGATCGATTTTACTGGTGATTTCATGAATGAAGGTGACGCAAATAAGCATAATGCTTATATCTCTGCAATCCAAAAATTCTATAAACAGTTAACACCAGAGCGCCGTATTGATATAGGTGAGATGCTTGATACATCCAAGATTGTACAAATGAATCCTGATGGAACCTCATTCCGATTTTATCTGGATACTGTATCACTTTCAAACGAAGAGAAGCAGACATTAACAAATCTTATACAGGAACAGTCTCAAGATATTGCAATCTCTCTGTCTGATTCTGTTGGAACCTCTATGCAGAAACAGGCTGAGAAAACAAAAGAGGCAGAACTTGCCTGGAAGGACTTTATTCCCAGTTTAGTTGCTACAATGAAGTCAAAAGCAACATTTAAAGAGTTGGATGAGACAACTCAGCAGATAGCATTACACATGGTAGAAGGCTTACAGATGGATGTTGCTGACCAGATGGATAAGAATAATCCGTATGAGTATATCAGGAATAGTATTATTGCTCCGTTAACAGCCCTGTCTGATGAGGATTTAAGCAAAGTATCCGATGCATACGAAAAGCTGTTTTCTTTAGATTCGGATAAGTTATCACTTGATGACACAAAGAAACAGGTGGATGGTTATATCAAGACAATTGCTGATATTCTTGGGAAAGACCCGATAAAGTTAAAAATTCAGTTTGGATTTAACAATATTGATTCACTTGTACAGAATTATTCAACAATCATGCAAAAAGCTGCTGAAAAGTTTAGCGGTCAAACTGCTCTGTCTTTGATTAAGGGTGGGGGAGAAAAGTATGAAACGGAATTTGATGAACTTGATAAATTTGCAAAAGCCAACAGTATAAATACACAGAATGAGATTGCATTCTGGAATAAATGCCTTGAAGAAAGTAAAACCAGACAAGAAGCAATGCGGAAATATCTGGCGAATTCCAATATTGTTAATCAGAGAACCAATCTAACATTTTTTGATACGTTTGATAAACTGGAAGAAATGACTGAGCCATTAAAGGCTCTCGATGAAGCTTATTCTAATTTCATAGATAAGGATAAAGAAATCACTTTTGATAATCTCGCAGCCTTGTCTGATAAGTTCAAAGATGTGTCTGGTATACAGAATTATATTAAAGCAATCCAGGATGCCAAAGGCAACACAGAAGCAACACAGGAAGCATTTAATAACCTTACCAGCGCTTACATAGAACATACAGGTATACTTGACCAAGTAAATCAAAGCAATACATCCTTAATCCAGTCATATCTTCAGGAACAAGGAATAGCAAATGCGGATATTCTTGTACAGCAGGCTTTATCACATAACCTCGCAGTTGTTGAAGCGCAAAAGTATTTAACAGCCAATGCCTCTTTTGATTTAGCAGACGCTACGAGTGATGAGATTGCAGCATTTATAAATTCTGCTGAAGCTGCTGATGTATCTAAAGCGGCTCTTATTGAGCTTATGATGTCTAAAATTTCCTGTAATGAAACTGGAATCGTGACTGATGGGGACATTCAGAACCTTATAGATCTAGCTACTGCTGCTGGTATTGCGGAAGCCGCAATCAAAAATGCCAAGGCCGCGCAGAATCAGAAAAACGCTCCAGGTGTAGCCCGGAGTGCTGGTGCTGAGAATGCCATCAGTGAGAGTATTTATGGAAATCTTGAAAGCGAGATCAAGGCTGAATTATACAAGCCGAGGGAATATAAATTCACTGGCGGAAGTGCTAGTAATAAGGCAAGAGGTGGCGGTTCAGGTGGTTCCAAAGATAAAACCAAAGAACCTACAATCTTTGATTTCATGCAGAATAAAGTAGATAAACTGGATAATACGATTGAACAGCTCCAAGATCAGGTAGATACATTTATATCATCTGTAGATAAGAATAATACGACAGACACAATCGTTGACCAAATGATTGAGAAAATGTCCATTCTTCAGCAAATGCATGACAAGTATATGGAGGAAGCTGCAAAGGTAGGATTAGCCCAGGAATACATTGATAAAATACAGAATGGTACGATGAACCAGGATGCAATTGAAAGAATATCTGACGAAAATCTTGTTAAACAAATTCAGGAATACGAAAAATGGTACAAATCAGCGACAGATACAAACGACAAGATTGTCGAGACACGGAAGAACATTGAAAAACTTAATCTGAGCAAGCTGGATAACATCAAAAACCAGTTTGATAATATTCTAGGTGCGCAGAATGATTTAATTGATGCACAGAAACAGTACCTTGACCTCCGTGAATCAATGGGAGAAGAAATATATGCGGATGATTATGCCGACCTTATAGATTTGCAAGGCGAACTTGTCAATAAGAATGCAGAGGCTTATAATCGTCTGGCAAATGAAATGTCCAAAATCAATCTTGAGAAGGGTAGTGACGAATGGTACAAATACAACGAGGAATTGCAAAAATACAAGAACAATATGATGTCTGCTGCATCAGCGGTCAAGGAGTATATGAACGCAATTGTTGAATTGGAATTTAAGGGCTTGACTGATTTCAAGAGCCAGATGGATTCCATTAGCAATACAATTAGCACTATGTCTGACCTGATTGGTAATGTAGGGCTTACTGATGAAAAGGGAAAGTTAACAGACCTTGGATTAACTAAGATGGCATTATATGCACAACAGCTTGCCAATTCCAAACAGGAAGCAGCGGAGTATGCAGAGGCTATGAACGCATTAAAGGATATGCTGGATGAAGGTTTGCTTACACAGGACGAGTATAATAAGCGTCTACAGGATTACACTTCTGCTCAGAATAGTGCTGTTCAGTCAACCAAAGAAGCAAAAGATGCTATCCTTTCATTGGTAAAGGACGGAATACAGGCAGAAATTGACGCTAAAAAGAAGCTTGTAGATGAAACCAAGGCGGCACTTGACGCTGAAAGGGATTTGCACGATTATCAAAATTCAATCTCTGAGAAGCAGGACAGTATTTCAAAGCTGGAACGTCAGATAGCGGCATTGTCAAACTCTACTAATAGAGAGGACATAGCCCAGAGATTACAGCTACAAAGCCAGTTGGCAGAGGCCAAGAAAGAACTGTATGAACTACAGTATGACCATGAAATCGACCAGAGGAAAGAGGCGCTGGACAAGGAATTCAATGATTATGAAGAAAATAAGCAGAAAGAATCGGATGAGCTTGATTCAAACCTCGATGCACAGAATGCGGCGATTGAAAAGTATCTGAATGAAGTAAAGACGAAATATTCTACAGTATATGGAGTGCTTAACCAGTATGGAGATGAATATAGCCTGGCAGCAATAGAAGACCTGACCACACCATGGAATGAGGGCGGTAATGCGGCAGATTTGTGTTCTGTAGCGGTAGGAGATGCATTGTCAAATATTCAGTACAATATAGATTCAATGGATTTCTCACGGCTGTATGAGATGGTAGACCTGTTTAATTCTCTTGGAATGTCAAATGGTATTGGTTCTTCCGGTGGTGGTGATTTTGAGGATGTAACTGACCAGGGAAGATGGCAGAAAGGCAAGGGTGGAAAATGGTGGTATGGAAACTCCAATGATGATTATGTCTCAGGAGATATTTATACCATTAATGGGAAACAGTATGGCTTTGATGACGATGGATATATGGTGACAGGATGGCGTGATGACTTTGGAGATTGGCGATACTTTGAACCTGAGAATGGTGAAATGGTTAAGTCACAATGGCGCAAGAGCAAAGATGGCGATTGGTACTATCTTGATAAGGATGGTGTCATGGCTACTGATATGGCTGTTAAGTCCAGGGATGGAGACGGATATTATTACCTTGACAAAAATGGTAAATATGATGGGAAACCTCTATCTGCTGAACAGGTTAGAAAACTTGGATATACAATTGGGTATAAAAAGGGTACAAAACGTATTTCTCATGACCAGCTTGCATGGACTCAGGAAAACAAACCTGAACTAATTACACGTCCAAGTGACGGAGCTTTATTGACTCCACTGAAATTAGGCGATGGCGTAATAAATGGGGATTTGACTCAGAACCTTTTAGATATCGCTGGAAATCCGAATAGATTTGTAGAAGATATTGTCGCTCGGTCGATGCCTAATTATAAGATTCCCGATTATGAAATACATCCAGTAAATAGAGAACAGAAAATCGAGGTTAATATGAATATTGGTGGAGTCCTGGATGAAGCTGCTGCCCGTGTGCTTAGTGAACGAATGCCAGAAATGCTTAAAAAGAATCATATGCAGATTACCAATCAGGTATGGAAAGATACTAGATACGGAATGAAGGGCAAGTAAAGATAAATATTATAAGGCATTCAGAAATGGGTGCCTCTATGACTATGACAAATGGGAGGATTTAATGAAAACTTTGAGTAAAGATGATTTTGTAAAAATTGCAGATGGACTTATGGATAGAGTCAATAAAGAATATCCAGAAGAAAGTAGTCCGATGGTAAATAAAGTTGCTACAATAGCAATAGATATGTGTAACTGTTTCTTTCAAGAGTATGAAAAGATGAAGAATGAATAAAGAATTAAAAAATGTTTGGGCGCTCTGAAACATGGGCGCTCTTTTGATGTGATTAAGAGTATGAATTATTGAAATTATGGAATGAAAGGGAGTAGTTGAGTATTACAGGGGTAATTAGTATTGGTGATTATAAGTTAAAATCGCCTTCATATAGAGAAAAAGTATTAAAATCATATAATGAAAGTCTTAAGTATGGGATGACGGCACTCAAAGAAAATGATTGGAATAATTTAGTAGAACGTGGTATAATCAATCCGGATACGGTACTATCGCAAATTACTATGATGAAAGAAGACGCTGTATTAGCAGTACACCATTACAAAATCAGTACTCTTTCAGATGGTCGTATAGGAACTTATGTGCCTGATGATAGTAAACCAAACAAACGTAGGAACATAAAGGAACCTAATTATGTCAAGATGATAGATAGGCTATATGAATTCTATGGTTTGGGACGGAATACGGATGTTGACAACATAAGGCTATGTGATTTGTTTGAAGAATGGCTGGAGTATAAGGCTAAAAAGAAACAAAATTCAGTGCAGACCAAAAAACAGAATAGGGCAAGCTATGAAAAATATGTTAAAGGAACTAAAATTGATTCAATCCCAATAAAGAAGATAAAGACAATTGACCTTGAAGATTGGGCAATCGACGTACTTTCTGCCAAGGGGATGACAGCTAAAGGATTCAATACCCATAAAATTACAGTTACAGGACCGCTTAAGTATGCAAAGAGAAAAGGTTATATTTCGGAAAATCCATGGCAAAAGGATGAAATGGAATATACACATCTGTTTATATCTGAGAGAATTAAACCCTCTGCGGAGATGGTATTTTATCCAGATGAAATAGAAGCTCTTTGCCAGGAATTCGAGCGAGGGTTTTCCTTAAATGGTAATGTGGCTAATTTTGGCTTAATGGCAAATTTTGAGTTGGGATTACGTGTCGGTGAATTGGCTGCATTAAAATGGTCTGATATTAACTTTACCAATGAGACTGTATTTATTCAGCGAATGGAAGATAGTTCTGGAGACGTAGTGGAATATGTAAAGTCGGATTCTGAGGCGGGATACCGGGAATTGGAGCTAAGTGATGAAGTAGTCAACATATTTAAAAGGATAAAAAGAGAAAGTAGGATATTATCTGAATACGTGTTTTCTAATTCGGATGGTAGCCGTGCAACAAAAATGCAGTTCATCCATAGGCTGACCAAAGCGGAGATAGCATTGGGATGGGATAAATTTAAATATTCACACTGCATCAGGAGGACAGTCGCATCAAGAATGGATGCTGGGGGATGGGCATTAGATGAAATTCGGAGATGGCTTGGACATACAAATAAAGAGACAACACTTAAATATTTGTACAACCCGTACAGAGAAAGTGAAACCAAGTGTAGAGTTAAGAAAACATCAATTTTACATACAAATAGTAGTTGTCTTCAACTGTCTTCAAAAAATGGTACTTCTATTGAGTATAAAAAAGTGCCAGAAGCCTTATAAAATAAGGAATCTGACACATTATAATGGAATCGGAGTAACAGGATTTGAACCTGCGACCTCTCGGCCCCCAGCCGAGCGCGCTACCAAGCTACGCCATACTCCGTTCTCGAACCTCAATTATTATATCAGATAATTTTCATTTTGAAAAGACCTAATTTTAATTTATTCGGAGAATTTAAAAATGACACAGAAACCAAGTAAGAAAAAGCGGATTGTCAGCTTTGATTTGGATATGACACTGCTGGACCATAAGACATGGAAAATTCCGGACAGCGCTATGAAAGCTCTGGAACTGCTGCGGAAGGATTCGGTCATTGTCATAGGAAGCGGCAGGAACATGGACCATGATATGAGCGTGGTATACCGGGATATGATTATGCCGGACGCAGTGATACACATGAACGGCACGCGGGTCGTGGCTGAGGGCAATGTTCTTTTTGAACATCTGATGGACAAGGACAGGCTCAGGGCACTGTTGGAATACGGGGATGCCCACGGAATTTCCCTGGGAGTCAGCCAGGAGGGAAAGGATTATTATATCCACCCGGAGGGCGTGGTCCGCATGGACCGGCTTCGCTGGGGTGTTTCGGAGCGCAATTTCATGGATGGATGGGAGCTGATGGATATGCCGGTCAGGACATTGGTGTACATAGGCGGTCCGGAAGGCGCCAGGGAGCTGGAAGTCCATTTTCCTGAATTCAAGTTTCCCATGTTCTCGGGGAACATGGGAGCGGATGTGGTGGAACAGGAGGCTTCCAAGGCAGAGGGACTGAAGCGGCTGTGCCAGTACTATGACATTGGCCTGGAGCATACGGTTGCCTTTGGAGACAGCATGAATGACTATGAGATTGTCCGTGAGGCAGGCATCGGTATTGCCATGGGCAATTCCGTGGAGGAGCTGAAGGCCGTGGCGGATTACGTCACAGATGATATTGACCGGGATGGGGTATGGAAGGCCTGCAGGCATTTGGGCCTAATTTAGATTCGACAATTTGAAGAAATGATTTAAAACATGATTTAATCAAGATAATTTAAAAGAATAATTTATAAGAACATAAGGGAGAACGGGTATGGCAAGAGAATTTGACGTAGTGATTATAGGAGCCGGGCCAGGGGGCTATACTGCAGCGCTTAAGGCAGCGGAATTTGGTCTCAAGGTTGTGGTCATAGAGGCAAAGAAGATTGGAGGCACGTGCGTAAATAGGGGATGCATTCCCACCAAGTCGCTGCTGCACGCCTCCGATATGTTTCATATGATGCAGAGCTGCGATGAATTTGGCGTGTCCACGGATTTCATTTCCTTTGATTTTGGTAAAATGCAGAAGTATAAGAAAAAGGCAGTGGTCAAATACAGGGACGGCATTAAATACGGATTTGAAATGCTAAATGTGGAAATTGTTTACGGAACAGCGGTGCTTCGCAGGGACAGGACCGTGGAGGTGGAGCTAAAGGAGGGCGGCCGGGAATTCTTCCGCGGAAATGCAGTCATCATAGCCACAGGCGCAGTGCCCTACATGAGCCGGATTCCCGGCGCGGACCTTGCAGGCGTATGGAACAGCGACAGGCTGCTGGCAGCTGAGAGCTGGAATTTTGACAGGCTGACAATCATGGGCGGAGGCGTTATCGCGGTGGAGTTTGCCACCATGTTCAATAACCTGTGTTCCCATGTGACCATTGTGGAGAAGCAGAAGCATCTGATGGCGCCTATGGATGATGTAATGTCTGCGGAGCTGGAAAAGGAGCTGCGCCAAAAGGGCATTGACGTGTACTGTGATGCCACGGTTACTGAGATACTGGAGGAAGTGGGCGGACTCAGCTGCGTCATCACTCCCAACGGGGAGGGAGATCCCATCAAAATGAGGGCAGGCCAGATACTCATGGCCATCGGTCGCCGGCCCAATGTGGAGAAGCTTTTAGGCAAGGACATTTCTCTTGAGATGGAAGGCGGGAAGATTGCCGTAAACAGCGATTTTGAGACAAGCGAGCGGGGAATCTATGCCATCGGGGACGTGTCCGCCAGGACACAGCTGGCCCATGTGGCAGCGGCCCAGGGTACATATGTGGTGGAGAAGATAGCCGGAAGACCCCACAGCATTAAGCTGGAGGTAGTGCCCAACGGTATGTATGTGTCCCTTCCAATCGTTCCAAACTGTATCTATACGGACCCGGAGATTGCCACCGTTGGCATCACGGAGGAAATTGCCAGGGAAAAGGGACTGAAGGTGCGCTGCGGTCATTTTTCCATGAGGGAAAATGGAAAATCCATCATAACCGGAGGGGAAAATGGATTTATCCGTCTGGTATTTGAGGCATATTCAAATACCATCGTGGGGGCGCAGATGATGTGCCCCAGGGCTACGGATATGATTGGGGAAATAGCCACGGCTATAGCAAACGGACTGAGCGCGGAGGAAATGTCCTTTGCCATGCGGGCACAGCCTACTTACAATGAAGGCATTGGGGCGGCCATAGAGGATGCGATGAGGAAGAAATAAGTGCAGAGGAAACGAATAGAAAGAAACGGAAGGATGGATAATATTATGAATGTGATTCAGGGCAGGTTGGATGCATTGCGGAAATTGATGAAAGAGCGGGGAATGGATGCGTATATGATACCCACGGCAGATTTCCATGAATCCGAATATGTGGGAGAATATTTCAAATGCAGGGAATATATGACCGGATTTACCGGCTCGGCCGGTACGGCTCTGGTTACAATGGACGAAGCATGCCTTTGGGTAGACGGACGTTATTATGTGCAGGCAGCGGCCCAGTTAAAGGATTCCACGGTGACCATGATGAAAATGGGACAGGAGGGCATACCTTCCTTGGGAGCATATCTGGACGATAAAATGCCTGAGGGCGGCTGCCTGGGATTTGACGGCCGGGTAGTCAATGCAGCCGAAGGGCTTGCTTTGGAGGAACTGCTGAAGGAGCGGGGAGCGCGTATTTCCTATGGGGAAGACCTGGCAGGCATGATATGGAAAGAACGGCCTGAGCTGTCAGCAGAACCTGCATGGGTTCTGGATGAGAGGTATGCGGGAAAGCGTGCATTGGATAAGATTGCGGATGTGAGGGAGGATATGAAAAAGGCCCATGCATCTGTCCATGTGCTTACCTCCCTGGATGATATAGCGTGGCTGTTAAATATCAGAGGTAACGACATCCTGTACAATCCGGTGGTGTTATCGTACGCCCTGGTGACCACGGACCAACTGTATCTGTTTGTCAACAGCAGTGTGCTGGAAGGAAAAGCTTATCCGTATCTGGAGGATGCAGAGGACATAAGCGTGAAGGAGTATCTGGAACGGATGGGGGTCACGGTGATGCCTTATGACGGAGTATACGACATGGTGGAGGGGCTCAAGGGCGAGAACGTTCTGCTGGAAAAATGCTGTGTCAACTATGCTGTATACCGCCTGATTAACGGCTCCAATAAGGTAATCGACAGGATGAATCCCACTGCTTACATGAAGGCAGTTAAAAATGACGTGGAGATAGAAAATGAAAAGCGGGCCCATATCAAGGACGGCGTGGCCATGACCAAGTTTATTTACTGGCTGAAGAAGAATATGGGACGCATTCCCATGGACGAAATCAGCGTGTCGGATTATCTTGGGAAGCTGCGCATGGACCAGGAGGGGTGTATTGGCCTGAGCTTTGCAACCATATCCGCATATGGAGCACATGGAGCCATGTGCCATTACTCCGCCACACCGGAGAGCAGCATTCCTCTGGAGCCCAGGGGACTGTACCTCATTGATTCCGGAGGCCAGTATTATGAAGGGACCACTGACATTACCAGAACCATTGCCATGGGGCCTGTGACAGATGAGGAAAAGGAACATTTTACCTTAGTGCTTATGAGCATGCTGCGTCTGGGAGATGTGAAGTTCCTTCATGGCTGCCGCGGACTCAGCCTTGATTATGCGGCCAGAGAGCCACTGTGGAGACGGGGACTTAACTATGAACACGGTACCGGACACGGGGTGAGCTACTTGTCCAGCGTACATGAGCGCCCTAATGGCATCCGCTTCAAAATGGTCCCGGAGCGCCAGGACAATGCGGTGATGGAAGCGGGCATGATTACATCGGATGAACCTGGTATGTATATTGAGGGAAGCCACGGAATCAGGACGGAGAATCTGGTTTTGTGTGTTGAGGATGAGAAGAATGAATATGGCCAGTTCCTGCGGTTTGAGTATCTGACATATGTTCCTATTGATTTGGAGGTAATTGACAGGGAGATTATGTCTGACCGGGATGTGGAACTGCTGAACCGGTACCATGAGCAGGTATATGAGAAGATTAGCCCGTATCTGGATGAGGATGAGAGAGTGTGGCTGGCAGAGGTTACGAGAGCGGTTTGAGAGATGGGGAAATGAGCGGCTGAGATTGAGCGGCTGGGATGGCGGAGTGGATTTGAGAGACATTGGTTGCGGAAGATGGTGCAGTGGGGAGGATTGAGGAGTAGGAGCGGTTGATGATGGCCGGATAAGAAGAAAAGGGCCGGACAGACTGAAATTGTTAATGGGTGAAAAAGGGCTGGGCAATTCCGCGGCATTGCAGAATGCAGAGTAGTGCTGCGGGAAATGTCCGGTCTTTTTTGTGAGAGAGGATTTGTGTTGGGGTGGCTGGGGGATGAGGAAACAGGGATAGGGGAACGGGGATGGGGTGGTATACTGTATCCATTAGCATGGACACTTTTAAGAGATAGGGCCTTTATAATGGGTATGGTAAAAGTTTATGTAACCTTGTTATTGGACAGCAGAGAGATGTGATTTATTCAGTTTATATGGTTATACATAAGGGGAAATATATGGTAGAATGGCCATATGGATTTTGACTTAGGGGGGGTGTGTAAGTATTTTTGAATGAAGTTGGAGTGACATGGAAATTGTTATAGGCGCGGAAAATTATGGATGAATATAGGAGATAGAAAGATGGATAGAAAGATGGCTGGAAGAATGGATAGAGAGAGGGCTAAAAAAATAGCTGGAAAGACGGCTAAAAGAATGGATACAGGTCCGGGAACAGGAAGCAGGAAAGTCGTAAATGGAGACAAAGACAGAGTGACGGATAGTAAACGTAGGGTGAGGGACGAAGAAGGTAAGACTGGTGTTGGTAAAAGCGGGAAACGGTTTGCAAGGAGTGAGGACGCTTTGTCGAAACAGCGCAGTGGAGAAAAACGCAGGGATGGCAGTTCACTAAGGGAACGCAAAGGGGCGGATGAATTGTCTGTACCCAAAAAACAAAATGGAAGGGGACTCATTGCTGAAAACCGGAAAGAGGATTCCAAAAGAGGCGGTTCATATGGGGGACGGGGAACCAGAAGGAGTAACAGTATATGTCCGGTGCTGAATCTGTGCGGAGGCTGCCAGCTGCTGGATATGGAGTATGCTGAGCAGCTTAAGTTCAAACAGAAGCAGGTGGAAGAACTGCTAAAAGGGCTCTGTCCTGTAAAGCCTATTATAGGCATGAAGGATCCATTCCATTACCGCAATAAGGTGCATGCTGTATTTGACAGAGATAAAAGAGGAAATATCATTTCCGGAATATATGAAGAAAATACACACCATGTAGTTCCTGTGGAGAAGTGTCTTATAGAGGACCAGAAGGCGGATGAAATCATCGGTACTATACGCGGAATGCTCAAATCTTTTAAAATCCGGACCTATGATGAGGATACGGGCTTTGGACTTCTCAGACATGTCTTAATCCGCAAGGGATTTTCCACAGAGGAAATTATGGTAGTGCTGGTTACGGCATCTCCTGTGTTTCCGTCTAAGAATAACTTTGTTAAGGCTTTGCGGGAAAAACATCCGGAGATTACGACCATCGTCCAGAATATTAACGGAAGAGGAACAAGCATGGTTCTGGGTGATAAGGAGCATGTGCTATATGGCAAGGGATATATCGTGGACGAACTGTGTGGATGCCGGTTCCGTATATCGTCAAAGTCATTTTACCAGGTGAATCCGGTGCAGACGGAAATTCTTTATGAAAAGGCATTGTCACTGGCCGGTCTTACCGGACAGGAACTGGTGGTGGATGCGTACTGCGGTATCGGAACCATTGGAATCATAGCAAGTAAGGCTGCCGGGAAGGTTATTGGAGTGGAACTGAATCAGGATGCAGTCAGGGATGCAATTAACAATGCAAAGATGAATGGAATAGAGAATATTCGTTTTTATTGCAATGATGCCGGCCGTTTTCTGGTGAATATGGCTGAACAGGGCGAGAAAGCCGATGTGGTTATTATGGATCCTCCCAGAAGCGGAAGTACGGAGGAGTTTATGGACGCCGTAGGAAAGCTGGGAGCCGGAAGGGTTGTGTATGTGTCGTGTAATCCGGAAACGCTGGCTAGGGATGTGGGGTATATGAAGAAGCTGGGGTATTGGGCGGTGGAGGCTTGGCCGGTGGATATGTTTGCTGGGACGGTGCATGTGGAAACCGTGGCTCTTCTCGTTAAGAAACGTTGATTTTCCGGGCTTTTCGGGTATTTTTGGAAAAAATGGACTTGTGTTTTTATGGAAAAATTAGATGTGAATTAAAAATTTTACTCCGGGTGGGGTAAGTGGAAAACAGGGTTTTGTTCTGTAGTATTTGGGTAAATGGATACCACAGAACGAAACTCTGTACTTTTTGGCAAAAGTCTATACTCCGTGGCAAAAGTTAGAACCACGGGACGAAAGTTGAAAGGGAATATATTTTTCATATAATACTATAACGAAGAAAAATCCTTAATTTTCAAGTATCTTTTTTGCCACAGAAACGGCATTCAGGACTTTGGGGAAGCCAGTATATGGGATGCACTGCAGGAATATCTCAATGATTTTTTCAGGAGCAATTCCTACATTTAAAGCTCCATTGATATGGACTTCAAGTTGCGGTTCACATCCTCCGGCAGTGAGAAGGCTGGCTAACGTGATCATTTCGCGCTCCTGTAAGGACAGGCCGTTCCGCTCATAGATATCCCCGAATGCAAATTCAATAATATACTTCCCAAGATCAGGGGAGATTGTTTCCAGTGACTGGATGACCACTTCGCCGCCTTTCCCGTCGATTTTCTTTAAATTTTCCATACCTGTATGAAATCTTGTTTTCTCCATTTCTTTTCTTCTCCTTGTTTGGTAAAATGGTCTTATGAAACAATTTCTGTTTGATAAGGTATCAATAGTTGCTGTAAAAAGGATAGTTCTTAGACCATAGTCTAAGTCAAGACTTTTTTTGAAAAGAGGTTTGTTATGACCATTGGTGAGTTTTCTGTGATAACTGGAATCAGCGCATATACACTGCGCTATTACGAGAAGAAAGGACTGCTTCGTGTAAGCAGGGACAGCGTTGGAAGACGGGATTACAGTGTGGACGATATAGAATGGGTAAAATTTATCCAGCGTCTGAAAGATACCGGAATGCTGCTCCGGGATATTAGGCATTATTCTGATCTGCGGTATCAGGGAGACGACACGATGGCGGAGCGGATGGAACTGCTGATACAGCACAGAAAATCTGTGGTAGAAGAGAAAAGAAAGTGGGAAGAATACCTGAGGAATCTGGATGAGAAAATAGGTATTTATCAGGAGAGAATAAGCGGAAAATGAAAACGTTAAAAATTATAATAGAAGGCATTCCTGCTATTATTTGGGGAGAAGCATCAGAGAAAGTATATATTCATGTTCATGGAAAAATGTCCCGCAAAGAGTATGCAGAGGCTTTTGCGGAAATTGCAGAGAAAAAAGGTTATCAGACACTTAGCTTTGATTTGCCGGAGCATGGGGAAAGAACAGATGGTAATGATTGGTGTGATATATGGAATGGGATTCATGATTTGAATGTGATTGCAGATTATGCATTTTCAAAATGGAATCATGTGTTTCTGTATGCGTGCAGTCTGGGAGCGTATTTCAGTCTGCATACTTATTCAAACAGAAAAATAGAAAAATGCCTGTTTCAGTCACCTGTAGTTGATATGGAATATCTGATCCAGCAAATGTTTTTATGGTTCCGGGTTACGGAAGAAAGACTGTGTGTCGAAAAAGAAATACCAACACCTGTTGATACATTAAGATGGGACTACTATCAGTATGTGAAGGAACATCCCATTTGTGATTGGGATATTCCCACGGCAATTCTTTATGGCGAGAAGGATAACATGCAGTCGGAAGATGTGATTCAGAAGTTTGTGCGGAAGCATCAGTGCAATTTAACGATTTCTCAGGATAGTGAACATGCCTTTATGCAGGATGGGGACAGAAACATTGTTGAAAAGTGGCTGGAGAAAAATATATAGATTTGAGACAGGGGAAAAGTGATGCTATGGAGATAAAAGAGGTGATTTGCAGGTGTTTTTGGAAACAGATAACCTGATTCTGAAAAAGGCAGAATTTGCAGATTGGAAAGCAATGTACCGGAACGTCTGGTCAAGACCAGAGTCTGCAAAATATATGGCATGGCGTGTGACAGCAGATGAAGAAGATGCCAAAACGCGAATACAGAAGACCATAAAATATCAGGAAAACCACGATACCTGGTTGGTTTATGAGAAGAAATCCGGTCAGGCGATAGGCTTTGCAGGCGTGGAGGAAACCGCGCCGCATATTTATCAGGATGTGGGTATAGCACTTGGCCCCGAATATGTGGGAAAAGGGTATGGAAAGCAGATTTTACTGTTGCTGCTGGAATACTGCAGGTCACTGAGAGGAAAGGAATTTTATTATTCTACACGCACAAATAATGAAGCATCGAAAGCTCTGGCATTATCCTGCGGTTTTACATATCAATATGCAGAAAAGAGAACAGATTTACGGAATGGAAAACCTTATCAATTGGAGGTTTACCATAAAGAAATAGAAATACAGGAGTTATGATGAATATGGAATTTGTTTATAAGAGAGCAGGCATGGAAGACATAGAATTGCTGGTTAAAACAAGGATTGAAGTATTGCGTGCGGCGAACTATCTGAGTGATGATACAGAGATGCCGCTTGTAGAGCAGCAGTCGAGGGAATATTATGAAGAGTGTCTGCAGGCAGAAACACATATCGCATATCTTGTTTTTGATGGAGAGCGGTTTATCGGTGCAGGAGGAGTCAGCTTTTTCAGGGTAATGCCTACCTATCATAATCCGACAGGATGGAAAGCATATATTATGAATATGTATACGAATCCGAACTACAGGCGAAAGGGGATTGCATACCATACGTTGGAGCTTTTGATAGAAGAAGCGAAGAAGAAAGGTGTAAAGCATATCTCATTAGAGGCAACGGATATGGGAAGGCCTTTGTATGAACGATATGGTTTTGTGGGTATGAAGGATGAGATGGAGTTGCCGGAAGACCGTTTGTAAAAGGAGCATACATGGACATTACATTGGAAAAAGTGGAAGAAAGTAAAAAGGATGTTTTATATAGGCTCTTACAATATTCTTTATTTGAAGAAAGTCTCAGCGATCAGAATGATATGAACGAAGATGCCTTATTTGAATATCCGTGGTTTGAAAATTACTTTACGGAAGAAGGAAGAGATGCCTGTTTTATAAGAGAGCGGGGAACAGGCAAGCTTCTGGGATTTGTTATGATAAATACCTATGTGCGGAAATGGGATTCTGGCCATAGTATAGCAGAATTTATGATATTGCCTAAATTCAGAAGGAATAAAATCGGGAGGAAAGCAGCTTTCGCGTGTTTTGAGAGATATCCGGGAAATTGGGAGGTTTCTCCGTCCTATGGAAGTGAGCAGGCATATTTATTCTGGAAACATGTGATTCATGAATATGCGGGTAAAAATGATCAGTACGAAGATGGGATTTTTCTGTTTTCCAATTGTGATCTGACGAGGGAAAGATGATGATAAGAGAGATTGCAAACCGAAGAAGTATACGCAAATATAAACCAGATGAAATTTCAACCGAAGCTATTAATAAAATGATTCAATCCGGGCGATTGGCGCCTTCGGGAAAGAATAAGCAGCCTTGGAAATTTCTGATATACAGAAAAGATGCAAAGAGGAAATTCCTCTTAAAGATGGAAGAGGGCATACAAAGAGAGTTAAGAGGAAATTCCATTTTGCCGGAGTCTGATTATGGACTGCCGGATGCAGGGAACACGCTGCGGATTATGAGAGAAGCACCGGTTCTTATTGTGGTTATGAACCCATATGGGAAGTCACCTTTTGAGGATATTACGGCTGATGAGCGTGTTACAGAAATTGTAGATTCTCTTTCGATTGGAGCAGCGATCCAGAATATGCTTTTGGAGGCGGAGCGGTTGGGAATTGGAACTTTATGGATTGCGAATACTTGTTTTGCTTATCCGGAATTAATGGAGTTTATAAAAGAACCAGGACAGTTAATTGGTGCGGTTGCTCTTGGCTATGCGGACGAGGCACCCCGGCAACGTCCGAGGAAAACTTTAGATGATATTGTAGAATACCATTATTGATAACAAATAAGGGTGCCAGAAATGAAAAATATTTACTTAATAGGCGGAACGATGGGAGTTGGAAAAACTATTACCTGCCAGAACTTGAAAAATAAACTGCCGAACTGTGTTTTTCTTGACGGGGATTGGTGTTGGGATATGCATCCCTTTCAGGTAACACCGGAAACAAAGAAAATGGTAATGGAGAATATCTGTTTCCTGTTGAATCAGTTTATTCGTTGCAGCGCATATGAGAATATCATATTCTGTTGGGTAATGCACGAGCAGGGGATTATAGATGAAATTATAGCGAAGCTGGAAACAGAGAATTGTCTGGTACATAACATTTCTCTGATTTGTGATGCGGGTGGATTAAGGAAACGTCTGCAAAAGGATATAGATGCAGGTATCCGGTCAGCGGATGTGATTCAGAGAAGCATTGCCAGGATTGGTTTATATGAAGAACTGGATACGAAAAAAATAGATGTTTCCCATATAACGCCGGAGCAGGCGGCGGAAAGAATTATAAATGGAGAAAGAGGAAAAACGGATGCAGAAGAGACTGCCTGACAGAGTAGCAGACTGATCTTGGCGCTGAGTGGTAGGATTTTCCAGTGCCGTTACGGTGCCAATACAGTGCCATTTTTGAACGTTTTTATCCTAAAATGCGTTATACTGTTTGGGGAATAACAGCAACAGCGGGTTGCTTGTCAGGTGTGAAACATCAATTTATAATGAGAGTACATTATTAAGCAGGAGGAGCAGGGATGGAAACACGGGATATCATTAAGAAGCTGCGTGAAAAGAATGGTCTTACGCAGGAGCAGATGGCGGAGCGTTTGGTGATCAGCAGGCAGGCTGTCAGCCGTTGGGAAAACGGCGAGACACAGCCGGATACAGAATTATTGAAATTGTTGTCAAAAGAATTTAATCAAAAAGAGGGTTTAATTCCCCGCAGCTTGCTGCGTAACAAACTTTTTCAAGACATGGAGGAAGTGATATA
>PPYF01544616.1_pt1 | contig 30264 bp, 23 predicted proteins | sample 1559871 | NCBI WGS metagenome assembly PPYF01 (sample SAMN08240021, study PRJNA423297) | Human gut metagenome, whole genome shotgun sequencing project.
CTGTTAATAGCTTCGTTCATATTGGCCGGGCGGAGTGGTTAGGTATCAGGCAGATGATAAAAATAGTAGTTACAATTTATTAAAATTTAAAAGAGTGGATACTTTAAGTTACAAGACCATTTCTGCGAACAAAGAGACAGTAAACAAAGAGTGGGTGGTAGTAGATGCTACTGACCAGGTTCTCGGTCGTCTTTGTACGAAAGTTGCTAAGCTTTTGCGTGGCAAGTACAAGCCCAATTACACACCTCATGTAGATTGTGGCGATAATGTTATTATTGTGAATGCTGACAAGGTAAGACTTACCGGCAAGAAGTGGACAGAGCGTGTTTACTATACTTATACCGGTTATCCTGGTGGCCAGCGTGAGCATACTCCTGCAAGTATTATGGCAAAGCCCAACGGTGCTGAAAAGCTCGTTCGTCGTGTTGTTAAGGGAATGTTGCCCAAAAATCGTTTGGGTGCAAAGCTTCTTGGCAATATGTATGTGTATGAAGGAAGCGAACACAAGCATGAGGCACAGAGCCCGAAGGCTATAGATATTAACCTGTATAAATAATGCAAGCAGATATGGAAATGATTAACGCATTAGGTCGTCGTAAAAGCGCAGTAGCTCGCATTTATGTGAAAGAAGGTACTGGTAACATTACCATTAATAAGAGAGATTTGACTGAATATTTTCCTTCTCCCATTCTTCAGTTTGTTGTAAAGCAGCCTTTGAATCTGTTGAATGTAGCAGAGAAGTATGATATTAAGGTAAATTTGAACGGCGGTGGCTTTACGGGTCAGAGCCAGGCTCTTCGTCTTGCAATTGCCCGCGCTTTGGTGAAAATCAACGCTGAGGACAAGAAGGCTCTCCGTGCAGAAGGTTTCATGACTCGCGATTCTCGTGAGGTTGAACGTAAAAAGCCGGGTCGTCCCAAGGCACGTCGTCGCTTCCAGTTCAGCAAACGTTAATTTTCGGCCGTTATTGCTGAATTGGCGTTTAGTATCTAAACTGTCAGGACTTCTTGTGAAGAACTACTTGATGGTTGGTTGAACACAACTAAAAAGAATGTAAACGAAAAATAATAAGAAAATGTCTAGAACGAATTTTGAAACCCTTTTGGAGGCTGGCTGTCACTTTGGCCACCTCAAGCGCAAGTGGAATCCCGCCATGGCTCCTTATATCTTCATGGAGCGTAATGGTATCCATATCATCGACCTTCATAAGACTGTAGCTAAAATTGACGAGGCTGCAGAGGCTTTGAAGCAGATTGCAAAGTCAGGTCGTCGCGTCCTTTTTGTAGCTACTAAGAAACAAGCAAAGCAGGTGGTTGCTGACAAGGCTTCCTCTGTAAATATGCCTTATGTGACTGAGCGTTGGCCGGGCGGTATGCTGACCAACTTCCCGACCATCCGTAAGGCTGTGAAGAAAATGGCCAATATTGACAAATTGACGAACGACGGTACTTTCTCTAATTTGTCTAAGCGTGAAATCCTGCAGATTTCCCGTCAGCGTGCAAAGTTGGAGAAGAACCTGGGTTCTATTGCCGATTTGACAAAATTGCCCGCAGCTTTGTTCGTAATTGATGTATGCAAGGAGCACATCGCAGTGAAAGAAGCTCAGCGTTTGGGTATTCCTGTATTTGGCATCGTGGATACCAATTCAAACCCCAACAACATCGATTATGTAATTCCTGCAAACGATGATGCCAATAAGAGCATTGAAGTAATTCTTGATGCTTGCTGCGCAGCTATCGCTGAAGGAATCGAAGAGCGTAAGGCTGAACGAGTTGATGCAGAGGCTGCCGGTGAAGGCGAAAAGGCTTCCCGCAAGCGCAATGCCAAGGCTCGTGTTGAGAAAACGGAAGAAACTGCCGAGGCAAATGCCGAAGTTGCAGAATAATAACTCTTAAACTGAACTGATACATATGGCAGTTGGAATGGAAGAAATCAAGAAACTGCGTGCAATGACTGGCGCAGGTCTTGGTGATTGCAAGAAAGCACTTGCAGAATCAAATGGTGATATTGAAGCTGCAATCGAGATTATCCGTAAAAGAGGCCAGGCAGTCGCAGCAAAGCGTTCTGACCGTGAGGCTGCAGAAGGTTGTGTCTTGGTTAAGGCCGAGAATGGTTTTGGTGCCATTATCGCTCTGAAGTGTGAGACCGACTTTGTTGCCAAGAATGCTGATTTCGTAAAATTGGCACAGGATATCCTGGATGCAGCTGTGGCTAACAAGTGCAAGACTCTGGATGAGGTTAAAGCTCTTCCGATGGGTGCAAACACTGTAGCTGATGCTGTTACCGATCGCAGCGGTATCACCGGTGAAAAGATGGAACTGGATGGCTACATGGTTATCGAGAGCGAGAACATATCTTGCTACGACCACCAGGGTAAGCACATGCTTTGTACGATGGTTGCCTTGAACAAGGCTGTAGACGAAGCTTATGGTCACGCAGTGGCTATGCAGGTAGCTGCAATGAATCCTGTTTCTCTTTGCGAGAATGACGTGCCCGAGAACATCAAGAAGCAGGAATTCGAAATCGCTGCTGACAAGGCTCGTCAGGAAGGTAAGCCTGAGAACATGATTGAAAAGATTGCTATGGGACGTATGAACAAGTTCTATAAGGAAGCATGTCTTTTGAATCAGGAGTTCATCCAGGATAGCAAACTTTCTGTTTCTGACTATTTGAAGCAGGCTGACAAGGAATGCACCGTAACTGCTTTCAAGCGTTTCACCTTGCGTGCAGAATAAAGTATTGCTGAATATTCAGTATATCTTTTTTGAGTATAGATCGACCTCGAAGTATTTTGAGGTCGGTTTTTATTTTTTCTGTAATTGTGAAATATATCCGGCGGCGGATATATTTTAAGCATTACTCTATAGCGCCATCCATTCTTCAGTCTTCTACTTTTGGGGGCAAAGGCCGGTACCTTTCGGCTGGTATAATGTCTTGTGATTGATTGGAGAAAAGGGCGATGTGCCGTTATTGTGGAAGGTTTGTAAGAAGGGGGAGAAAATCCAACAACAGAAGGGACAATTGATTGACGGGAAATTGCTAAACGCGGCCGTGAGGTTTTAGGAAAGCCTGGAGGTTATGCTGTTTAATCGAGAAGAAAAGGCGCAAAATCATATATTAATAATGTCTTTCCCGAAGGGGTGGGTTAGAAAAAGAAGCGGAACGCATTTTTTTCGTGTTGATGGCGTGGAGTAATCTTCATTTTATACGATAGTCTACTGATGAAAAAGGCAGAAGAATGAGATTACTTAAAATTCCATCTTCTTTTTTATTTTTAATCATTATATTTGCAAATAAAGTCAATATTTATCTCAATTTGTAATACATTCAGTATGGGAACTGAAAAAATAAATAGGATTAAAGTCGTATTAGTTGAGCAAGGAAGGACCGGGAAATGGTTGGCCGGGCAGCTGGGAAAGAATGAAGCAACCGTTTCACGTTGGTGTTCCAATACCAGTCAGCCTTCATTAGAAATGCTGGTACTAATAGCAAATGTATTAGAAGTAAACCCTAAAGACCTTATTAACGATTAAGAAAAAAATAATATGGCTAACAAATCAATACAATCAGTAGAACCTAACATTACTGATTTGGCAAATGGATGGCTTTAATCATATAAGTTAGATTATAAATTAGAGCAAGAGTCTCTTAATACGGGAATCGATAAAGCACTTGCCAATTATTTTACTAAAAACAGTGATAGTGGTGTTAAGATGTTGTTCTACATGCAAACAAAAAATGAAGCAACAAAAACAATTGTAGATGGGCAGAAATTATGACTTTAACAGCTGGTTTTCAAATATTTTAGTTGCCTTAGATACGATATGGGGAAAAATGGCTTTTATTGGAGCTATTTTTTGTGCAGGTTGTATTAGTGGGTGCTATTACAAGGAAACGATAATGATGCGTAAACAAATAGAAGACGATGAACTTCAAAGAAGTTCTTGGCATCAAAAAGAAGATAACTATAGGTATCAAATCATTGATTTGAATAATAGAATTATATCACTTCAAGAGAAAATACAACTTCAAAACACAGAAAATAGGAGTCATGAAACAAAAGAAAAAAACAATTGATAATATAATCCAAGATTTAAGATCTATATCAACAATAGACAATCCAGATAAGGAGTCACTCGATTTCTCAATAGAGAATCTTAAAGTGTTTTCTCAAAATTGTAAAAAAGAATCCAAAGAAAGGAATTTCTTATATACCACTGTTTGGTTATTGATATTAGGTATTATAATTGTCTTCAACTTGTTAATGGATAGAAATAGTGTTTTGGAGTCAAAAATCAATTATGTTGAATCGCAACTAAAATACATGGAATATCGAGATTCTACTTTTGTGGATTTGATGGGATTGGAAACAGATTCTATAATAGTTTTTAGAACTCGTAATGGGATTCCTATTACGTATAAGCAGTTGAGTGAAGAAAATGATTCTATTGTTCAAGAAAGAGATTTTATTGCTCAAGAAAGAGATTCTATAGCAATATGCCTTAAAGTTATTTTAAAAAATTATCCTATAACAATAAAGACGTCAGATAACTATTTTTGGGCTGTTTCGCCACAAATTGATTCCGCGCTTATGCTATTGCCTGTTTTCCGTGATAAAATCAAATATGACGAAAAAAAGAGAGTTTGGTCTATTAAAAGATAGGACAAATATTCTACACTAATAATTGAAATAAAATTAAACATGCTATGATTGCTGAATCCCAAAACATAGAGTTCAAAGAATCTTGGCGTGACGAATATTTGAAATGGATATGCGGCTTTGCCAATGCGCAAGGTGGTATGCTATACATCGGCATAAAAGACAATGGCGAGGTATGCGGTGTACCAGATGCCAAAAAGCTGATGGAGGATATTCCCAACAAGGTACGTGATATGCTTGGTATATTAGTAGGGGTTAATCTGAAAGAGAAAGACGGGAAACAATATCTGGAGATTGCGACAGAGGCATATCCTTATCCTATTAACTATCGAGGTAAATATTACCAACGGAGTGGCGCAACCAATCAGGAACTGAAAGGAGCCGCACTTGATCGTTTTATGTTCCGCAAACAGGGTAAGACATGGGACGGTGTTCCTGTTCCTTATCTAAAAGTGGAAGATTTGGATAATGCGACATTCGACTTGTTCCGTAAGTATGCCAAACGGAGTGGACGCATGGATGATACAGATTTAATGGATGACAATCAAGGCTTGCTTGAGAAGCTCCGTCTTTATGACGGTAATTATCTGAAACGGGCGGCAGCTTTGCTTTTCCATCCTGATCCAGAACGATATGTAACCGGATCTTTCGTAAAGGTAGGTTTCTTTCGTGAAGGCATGGATCTGGTATATCAGGATGAAGTACATGGTAATCTGTTTCAGCAAATAGTAAAACTGATGGATTTATTGTGTACCAAGTACATGAAAGCTATTATTACTTATGAAGACATCCAACGCATTGAAACATTACCGATACCGAGGGAAGCTCTACGTGAAGCATTACTGAACGCCTGCATTAACAAAGATTATGCGGAATCTTCTCCTGTCCAAATCCGTGTATATGAGAACAAACTGGAAATTGTGAATGGAGGTGTATTGCCGGACGGTTGGACAGTGGAAACACTACTGTCTTCGCATCGAAGCATACCTTACAATCCTGATATTGCAAACACGTTCTTCCGTGCAGGTGAAATTGAAGCATGGGGACGCGGTATCGAACGTATCATCATGGCTTGCCAAAAAGACGGATTCTCTACACCCCAGTTCCGTTACGATGCTTCAGGTATCTGGACTATATTCAACTTTGAATACCCAGAAAGAGCTGTTATCCGAGATTCCTCAAAGACTACTGAAAATGGTATGCAAGAACAGACGGAACAACAACAAGCAATATTGTCATTCTTAAAAGAACATCCGAAAGCAACCCGAAAGGAGATAAGTGAAAACATTCCTAATATTACAGAAGATGATGTAAGATATAATCTTTCCCGACTTCAAGATCTTGGCTTGGTGAAAGCTATAGGAGATAGTTTTATCCGTATAGTTATCCCTATGACTGCTCATGATACTGCTCATGATACTGCTCATGATACTGCTCATGATACTGATAAAGTATCTGAACATATAAAAACTCTTGTTGCTTGTATAGATGGTGAAGTTGATAGGGAAACACTACAATCAACATTAGGAATTAAGCATCGGACATATTTTCGTAATACATATCTTAAACCGTCTATGGATGAAGGATATATAGAGTTTACTTTACCTAATGAGAAACAAAGTAAGTTGCAAAAATATCGCCTTACGAAAAAAGGTTGGGCATTGAAGGAGAATTTGGAACATAATAAGTAATTTTTACTCTATCAATTATATAGAGATGATGGTAGGCTCGTCGCAACAAGTCTTACTTTAGAAAAAACGAAAGTACTGAGAGAAAAAACAAAAGTAAGGATAGTTTTTTCTAAAGTACTGACTGTTTTTCGCAGATGGGTACGGGGTGGAAGTGTTGGGATTTTCCGTTGCGCGAAGGCCTGTTGGGGCGCTTTCTTCATCGTGTTTTGTCGCGGAGATGGCCGTTGCGATGCCAGCTTTGATGCATAAGGTTGGAAAGGGGAACAGGACATCACCACCTGTTCCCCTTTCCAATCTTTTTTCTTAATGGTTTGCCACTGCGGATGGGGCTGCTTCCGGCTTCATGACCACTCCGAGAGAGCGACGGCCGTCCATTTTGATGACAAAAGGTGACGCAGACCGGACGTGGCGGATAAATCGGGTTTCGTTTTCGGTAGGCATGCCTTTCAGCCAGTCCTCGTCGAATGTGCCCTGCTTCAGGTAGGGGTTGATGGTAAAATAACCGACTCCGAAAGAAGTCAGATTCTGAAAGAAATGCGTTCCCTGGCTCGGGTCAATCCGGTAGTTGGTCAGTCCGCATTCCACGATAACTCTTGCCATGCTGATGTGGGGCCACTTGACCGGGATTCCCAGCCAGGGGTCACTGCTTCCCCAGCGTCCCGGTCCCACCAGAACGTATCCTCTGTTTTCCTCAATCATTTTCCGGTTGAGGTCTTCTATTTCTCTGGCAATTAGCGGATTCATCGATGCATCGAAATGCTCTGTCTTTACGTAGATTACATCGTATACATCGTTGATGATGCCGTTGCCCAATGCGTCCTGAGTGGTAATCACGGTGTTTTCCTCCGGAATGATGCTCAGGTTCTCGTCAACGGTTTCCTTGCAGTCGACAATCGGGCGGATTTGCAGCAGATAGAATGCCGCCTTCAGTTCGTCCGGCGTGCCCGACTGGATGTTTTTGATGTCCATTGCAAATTCGATTTCGACGGGGCGTCCCATTTCCTGGCATCCGATTTTGAGCAGGTAGTCTATGGTGTGTGCCAGTGGAAACAGTTCGTGCTGCAGGATGTTGGCATAGGACACGATTTTTCTTCCTCCGGGATAGAACCCGTCGCGGATGACCTGGTCATAGGGGTCGTATGTGGAGCATACGAAGCGCAGCGAACCGTGTGCTTCCGCCTCGCGAACGTTGAGCTTGCACAGGTTGAACGCATCATCGGTTTCAAATGAAGGCGCCATGTTGTTGAGGTCAAGCGCGTAAAACTGGCGTTGGGTTTCGCGAAGGGCAAAATCTGTGGTGCTGAGCTGGAGTATGTGGTGGGGATGCCTTGGCGAGAACCTGAGCGTTTGTCCGCCATCCACGATGTATTTTCCCAGGCCTAGGGCGATGTTGGCGATTCCGTCTTCTGCTTTTTCATCGCCGATGGGATAGAAGTTCAGCGAGCGGGCTACTCCCGAGAGTGCGGGGTAGAAGAGCGACCTTGGGGAGTCTGTCCCGGCTTTTCCAGCTGTTCCCGACTGTGCGGTGTCTTTGGAGGCTTGCGGGAGGGTTTTATATTCGGTGCCGATGACTTCCTGCAGAACGATGGCCATTTTCTCCTGGTCAATCAGGTTCTGAGTGGCTGTCAGATAGGCTTTGCTGTCACGGTAGAACACGGAGGCGTAGACTGCCTTTATCGCCATTCGGAGCAGACGCATCATTTCCATGTCATCGGCCGGCTTGGGTATCATGTAGGTGGAATAGATTCCGGCAAAGGGCTGGTAGTGTGAATCTTCCAGCAGACTGGAGGAACGTACGGCAATGGGGTTGTGAACGACGCGGAGCAGCCCGACCAAATCTTCCAGCACGCGTTGTGGGAGAGACGCCTTTTCGAACGCATTGAGAATTTCATCATCGGAGGCATCGCTTAACGCAATGGGGTAGAGATTGTTGCTCTCCATGAACTCGTCGAAGATGTCCGTGCACAGGACAACGGTTTTGGGTATGTCGACACTGAAGTTCTCGCATTCCAGCACGGGGTAGCGCTTCACCATGGTGCCCATGAATGCCAGGCCGCGCCCCTTTCCCCCCAGCGAGCCGTTTCCGATGCGTGCAAAATTACTGTACTCGTCGAAGCGCTCCTTCTGATAGATGGCTACGACGCCGGCGTTCTTCATTTTCCGGTATCCGACGATACAGTCGAAAATCAGCTGCCGCGCTTCGTCCATATTCTTGTAGTCACTCACGTCTACCTTTTTCAGGATTACGGCGGGCGGGAACATGGCACGTGAGAAGAAGAAACGGGAGAAGTGGTTGCGTGAGAGGTGGTAGCGCAATGATTCGTCGGGGATGTCGTAGAGCTTGTTCTGCAGGTCTTTCAAGTTGCGGATGCGCATGATTTCTTCGCCGGTGGCGGGATTGATGATAATAAAATCACCGAATCCGAAATCGGCCATAATCCTGTGCCGGAGGTCCTGCGGGTAGCTTTTGGCATTTTTGTTGATGAAGCTTGCGCCCAGTTCCGTGGCGTATTTCTCGTTGGCGTTTTCGCTGGATTCCAGGATGATGGGAATAAGGGCATCCGTGGCTTTGATGTATTTGCTGAGCTCATAGCCGGCCATGGGGTCTTTCTTGCCGTTGTGGCTGAAACTCATGTCGGACACGATGCCGAGGATATTTTCTTTGTATCTCTCGAAGATTTGTATGGCTTCCTCGTAGGTTCGTGCCAGTTTGATTTTGGGACGTCCGCGCATGCGCAGGGTTTTCAGGTGGTCGTTGAGCGCTTCCGTTGAAAATTCATGGCTTTGTTCCAATACGACGCGGTAGAGATGGGGGAGCGCGGCGGAATAGAAGCGGATAGAGTCTTCGACGAGCAATATGATTTGCACCCCCACGGACGCGGAGTCATTGGGGGCATTCAGCTTATCTTCGATGAGTTTGATGATGGCGACAAGCAACTCGGAGTTGCCGAGCCAGGAGAATACGTAGTCGATGCTGGAAAGATCTTCGTTGGCCACGCGCTTGCTGACTTCTTTGGAGAAGGGCGTCAGAACGACAATAGGAATATTCGGATAGCGGAGCTTGATTTCCTTGGCTGCTGCGAAGATGTCGCGTTTGTCCATGTTGGGCATGACAATAATCAGCTCAAAGTTTCTGTCGGCCAATTCCTTGAGCGCTTCTTCCTCTGTCGTGACCTGTGTGAAGCGGGGAGGGTATCGGAGTCCGAGCGATGTATATTCATTAAAAATCTGCTCGTCTACTCTTCCGTCGTCCTCCAGCATGAAGGCATCATATTTGCTGGCAATCAGCAGAACATTGTAGATTCGTTTGTTCATCAGTTCTGCAAAGGGGGTATCACGTAGAACGATGTCTTTCAGACGGGGAATGTTACTCATTGCTGTCTCTTGTTGGTTGGCGTGTTCTTGTCTTGTGTCAGGGGCCGAATCAGCGCCTGGGCCTCGGGAGTCATCATGTCCCGTACATCGCTATACGGCAGTGTGCAATGCGGCTTGCCGGCGGCATAGCAGTCAATTTCATAGGAGGCGTAGTTGAAGATGAGCCCGCTGTCAGTAAGCGCCGGAGCCTGCTCGGGAAGTGCGAATTTGAAGACTTCTCCCCATTCGGGTTCTTCTCCCTGATAGTACTCCTCGATGATGGCTTTCTTGACCTTGGCTTCCAAATCCTTTCTGCATTCACTGCGGATGATGTCGTTCCAATCCATCTGCTGTGCGCCGGTCTTGCTTATGGTAAAGGAAAAATCCCGTGAAGCACCGTGTGCACCGCCGGAATAAAGATAGTCGTTGAGATGATAGGTGATGTAGGTGGCTGTGTTTTCAGTCATTAAAATCGTACCTTCGTAGGTATAGGCCAGACTGGATTCTTCGGTTGCAGCACTCTGGAGTTCCTGAATTTCCCTGGATGAGGTTTCGATGAATCTTTGGGCGATGGCATCCAGTCCTTCCTTCGTGGTTCTGTCATCGGCTTCTGCTCCCAGCATGACTCTCTTAATGGCTTTTCTGGCGGAAGAAAGAAGTTGCTCCGGGCCTTGTGAGGGGAAGTCAATCCGGAGCTGGTAGGAAATGTTTGTGCCTTTGGGGCCTTTCTTGTTAATGGTGAGAGGCTCTGTCGTGAAAATCTCGTCTGCTGTGCTTGCCGTCAGTTCTTCTGCGGGCACATTGACTTCTGCCGTTTCAGCCTGCTTCTTTTCATTACAGGCAGTAAACAGGCTCGTTGTCAGTACTGTAGCTGCCAATATCCAATAGTTTTTGCTTGTCTTCATTTTGTTTGGGTTTAAAGGTGAAATGTTCAGTAACAAATATATGAATTTTTAGTGGATTGCGCGTAACGTTTTAAAAGTTCCAATGTCAACTCGATGGTGGCCTGCAGCTGTTCCCGGTTTCCGTCATATCCGTTGAGCAGAATTACCAGCTGGCGCGTTTGGAGGGAAATCATGGTGCGCACATTGTCACTGGTGGGGGTTGCCACGCCGCCATATGCGTCACGATATACCGGTAAGTTTTCAATGTTAAGTATGCCGCGGCCGATCCCTTCATACGGTTCTCCATGCGTGCCTATGCCTAACTCCAGTGTGTTGCCCTGGATTTTTTCCTTATCAAGGGCGGCTGTGGCGTAACCGCTGAAGAGTGAGACTAAATTGGTCAGGTCGACTACGGTATTGACCGCTTGCAGTTCTTTTCCCTGCAATACGCGGCGTGCCAGTTGTTCGCACGCGGGGCGATATCGGCTGGGGTCTTTCCCCGCAGCCTTGTAGGCCTGGCGTGTGGCAAGTATGCCGCTTCGTTGCTTGATGGTTTCAGCGGTGTATTGAGTTTTGAGCTGATGGCAATATTCTTCCAGTTCCTGCCAAAGAGCGGGGTGGGTAGGTGTGTTGATGATGTCTGCTTCTATGGCGGCACCGATGAAGTGCGGACAGATTTGTTTGAACTCGGGTGTTACGGTGATTTTAATCATGGCCTTAACGTTTTTATGAGGACTTCTTATGCTTGCTGCGGCGTGTGTATGTCCTGATTACAAAGACAGGAGTAGGGACAGCTTTTGCAGTTCCTTTGTTCCGCCGTGGGAGTGAAACTTAATGCCGGGTCGTAGATTTCGGCAATCAGTTGCGTAAGTCCTTTTCTGAAATCTTCTTCAATTTTTCTGAAATCCAGTATTTTCTCTTTTCCGATTTCCAGGTACGGGTCATATTTCTCGTTGGCGGCCTGGTTGACGAAGAAAAGTGCCGGCGCAACGGCGAATTTGGAATCCTTGAGCGCCATGGAGTAGATGAAGGTTTGCAGGATATAGCGTGGATGGTTCTTTGAAGGTTCAAAAAGGTGTTCCAGGCTGTTGGCCTTCGAATATTTTCCTCCGGTCTTGTAATCAACGACTCTCACGGTGGTGATTCCGTCTATGTTGATTTTGTCCAAACGGTCAATCTGTCCCTTGATTTCTACGGCAATGGACTGGTCCTGGTATGGTATGTCCAGGGTGCAGAAAACATCGCGCTCCGTGTCCAGCACCTCGAACGGTGCCAATTGCATGTCATGGCGAATCAGTTGCGAAAGATAAGTTCTCACTACGGATGCCACGATTTCATTATATTGGATTTTGCATTCAGCAAAGGCCTGTCTGACGAGCTGGCTCAAAGCATTCCTGCTGCCTTGTCCCTGATATTGTCGGAGAAACTGTTCTGTGATGAGTTTTCCTTTATGTGTCAGGGAATTGTCCGCTTTTACCTTTCTTCCGTTGCTATCGGTATTCATATATAACAGTTCCGCAGCCTTATGGAAGATGGTACCGAAGGTGTTGGCTTCGATGATGTCCGGAGCGGGTTCCGGTTCTTTCCATTTTGCGACGCATTGGAAAAAAAACTGCACCTGGCAGCGCATATAGGTATTAATGGCCGACGGGGAAAGTCGGTTTAATAATTGCGGCAAGTTGTCGGGTTTTGCTATCGCGCCGGGCATTTTGTATCTGATGACCTGGGGACTGTTCAGTGTAACATGCCGGATGTGCTGGTGGCTCTCAATCAGGAGCTGAGTCATGAAACGTGACATTTCGCCTTTGACCATTCCTTCGGAAGAACTGTTGTAAATCATGCGCACATGCCTGGCACGCTGAATCAGCCGGTAGAAATAATAGGCGAATACCGCCGTTTTGTGCCGAGATGTCGTCATGCCGAATTCTGCTCTCAGGCTATAGGGAATGAAAGAATTGTCTGCGGCCTTTTTGGGCAGTATTCCCTCATTGACCGAGAGCATCAGGATGTTTTCGAAGTCCAGATTACGTGTTTCCAGAACTCCCATAATCTGTACGCCCGCAGCCGGCTCCCCGTGAAACGGGACAGATGCCTGCCGGGTGATTTGACGCACCAGACGGTGTAGGGTGGTGAAGGAAACCTGCAGCTTGCCCGATTCGATAAGATGGATAAAACGGTTGACGATGCTGTAGGCCTGGAAATAGGCTTCGGCGTAGAGTTCCTTCTGCATCCTGTTATTGTATGTCCCACTGTCTTCCTGAGAAAGCTGTTGGGCGCTTTCGTGAATTTTCATTCCGATTTCCTTGAGTATTTCCACCTGGTGCCGGGGCTGCAGCTGTGGAACGGATGCATTTTTTTCGAGTTCTTTCTCAATCAGGGAGAATGCCGGTGTGTGTGTCAAGGGAAAGCCCTTTGTGATGTTGATTTGCTGGATGGTGGGAGGAAGGGCGTGGAGCACGGGTTGCAGCAACGTTTCGTTGCAAAGGATGATGGCTGTCTTTTTTTCGTCTTTTGTGAGATGTTCTTCCAACCATGTACCGACAGAACGTGCCTGTGCGTTTTCTGTAGGGGAAGATACGAACTCTATATCCTTTGCGCGGCAAAGGTTGTCAAAACAGGCGGCCGGAAGTTCGTTGGGAAATCTTTCCAGATTATTGCGGAGGAAAACTCCTGCTTCAAAGTAGGTTCCCGGTCCTGCATAACTGTTGTCATAGTCCCAGTAAAAGAGCGCTTTCCCTTCTTTTTGCAAGAAAGAGAAGAAGTGGGTTTCTACCTGGTTCAGAACGTTGAACCCGACGAAGACATAACGGTCGACCTCTTCGGGAAGCAGGATATCCCCTGCTTCAATCGATTCAACGACTTTCCGGTATAAAGCCCCTTCATAGGCGAGCCCTTCTTTGGCCAGTTCGTTGTTGAGTTTCTGATAGATGTGAAACATCTGATTCCACAGTTCCAGAAATCTGCTGCGGATATAGGAGTTGTGTTCCAGAGAGAAGTCCTGAAAGAAATTTTTCAGCACATTTTCCTGTTCTCCTGTGATATATTCGTCTTTTTCCAGTTCTTTGATTTCGGCTAAGTTCCGGAACAGGCGGTGAGGGTCAACCATGTTCTTGTCAATGTCGTCGAAGTCGGCCAGCAGGCGTTCACCCCATCCATAGAAAAAATCGAGGGTTTCCGGTCTTCCCGTGAGCTCTTCATATGCCTTGTGGCAAACGCAGACTGCTTCAATCGGGTCTGCCACACTCCAGGAGGACAGCGAGCGGAACAGTTCGCTGATGGTCATGTAGCGTGGTGACCAGACCGGATGGTTGGCAACGGTGTTTTCCTGAGGAATCAGGTATTCGTTGAAAAAGAGGCTGGCGCGCTTGTTCGGGAAAACGACAACGGTGCGACTGAGGTCGTTGCCTGTCTTCCGGCGTAGGTCGTCTGCTACTAATTTAAGGAACGGGAAAACTGATGTATGGTTCATGGTGCTATCATCAATCATCATTTTGCAAGTTTTTGGAATAATCGGGATGGGGATACCGGAAGCCGCATCGCATCACACTTCTTCGACTTCTCCGGTGTAGACGTACCAAAGATAGCCGACAACGGGTGCGTAACCCATCTGCCTGAGCAATTGCTTGTAGCGCTCTACCTGGTCGCGGTATTTTTGCTGCTTCTTACCGAATTTGAAATCAACGACGGTTGCGGTGTTTCCCTTTACCATGACTCTGTCGGGACGTTGCGAGAGGAGGTGCCCGTGTTCATCGCGTGAGAGAATGGTACACTCATTGAAAAGCCGGGCAGAACCGTCAAACCATTTTCGTACGGTCGGGTGCTCTATGCGGCGCTTGATCAGCGCGAGCATCTGGTCTGATTGCCGTTGGTCGGTAATCAGGCCCTGCTGCATGAAATTCTGGACAGTGGGCTCAATGTCGTCCCGGGTGTGAATGTTGGCAAAAAGGTGGTGCAGCAATTTGCCTTGCGAGATGTAACTTTCTTGCTGTTCAGCGTTTTCTTCGTCGGGTGTACAGAATTGGCGGGCATTGTTGGACTGGAGAAATTCTACCCGGCTTTCGTAACTTGTCAAATTGACGATTTCCGTCGTAAATTTGAATTCCAGAGGGTTATCGTGTTCCGTAACCACCTTGTGCGGAGCGGTTGCCTTACTTTCTCTTACCTGGTATTGCCAGATATCCTCCTGTCCCGTTTCTTGTAGATTCTCATCCTGATGCATGCGCAGGAGTGTCTGCCGGAGCAGGTCGCCTATGGTAATTTCTCCCTTTAGTTCGGCCTTGGCTGTGGCCCATATGTAGAGATTCTGCTGGGCACGGGTGAAGGCGACGTAGAGCAGATTCAGATTTTCGATGCGTCTTTGCAGATGCTCCACCTGATAGTCGGTAGCATAGATGGATTCCATTATGGTTTTTCCGGAAACAAGTGGAATGGGGAGCAAAGGCAACTGATTGTAGGGAGGTTCAGAGGGTTCACACCACAGGATATCTTCCTTGCGGTCTTTTTCCATGTTCCAGTCACAATAGGGGAGCAGGACCGTATGGAAGGCAAGGCCTTTGGATTTATGAATGGTGAGGATGCGCACACCGTCCATTTCGCCAGAGGGTACGGCCTTTTTGTACAGGTTTTCTTCCCAATAGCGGAGAAATTGTCCGATGTCGGCAGGGTGGTCCTCCAGAAAGGTTAATGTCTGGTCGAGCAAGGTGAACAGGTAGGGGGCGGCACCTTTGACTGCGTGCAGTTGGAAAAGGCGGATTAAATGTTCGCAGAGTTCATAGAGAGGCATTGCTCTCATCCTATCCCTGGCTTCCTTGCTGAGAAAATTGGAGCCGGTGATGTCGTGCAGGCCGCAAAGTTCCTGCCAGCCTGGTGCAGTCCCGTTTTGCAGCGCACTCCAATAACGGGTGACGTGGGCAGCGGCGATGGCGTCATTTTCGTCGTTGAGCCAGCGGAGAGCATGAATGATGAGCTGGACGGCTGGTGATGCAGACAGGAGAAATGCCTCATCGGAAATAAGCGGTATGTCGGGAAAATGTTCTGCAAAATGGGCAAGGATGTGGCTCGCAGAACTGTTGAACCGGACAAGAATGGCCATTTGGCTGTATTGCACCCCCTGTTCGTGAAGCAGAAGAATCTGCCGGGCCAAGTCTTCCTCCATGCACGACTCATCGGCCGGTTCGTCTTCGTCTTCTGCATTGTGCTGGTCATAAAGTTGTATTCGCACCTGCCCGTTTGCCCTATGGTTGATTTCCTGCCTTACGTCGCTGTATATGTTTTGGATGATGTTCCCGCTAAGCCCCTGTTCGTCGAGAAACTGTGCCGCGATGGGAAAAAAGGAGTTGTTGAAATGAATTACGTTTTCACTGCTGCGGAAGTTCTGTTCAAGATGCTTGATGTCAGGCCGTCCGTTGCGGAAATGGCTTTCAATATGATTGAGAATACTCCAGTCGCCGCCACGAAAACGATAGATACTTTGCTTGACGTCGCCGACGAGCAGGCATTTGTTGCCGCTGGCCATGTTTTCAACCAGCAGTTTCTTGAAATTCTTCCATTGGAGGGTTGACGTGTCTTGGAATTCATCAATCATGACGTGCTGGAAGGTGGTGCCTGCTTTTTCAAAGACAAAAGGTGCGTCTTCCTCCTCCACCAGTCTGTCGAACAGATAGGGGGTCTTGGCCAGCATGAAGTGGTTGTTTTCCTGCTGTATGTTATTGACTTCGCGCCCGATTTCATTCAGCAGGCGCAAGGGATTGAGATGACGGAGACTCAGGTTGCAGCTGTTGACGATGATGGACAGTTGGGCACGCTGAGTTTCCAGAGCGCCAAGCATTTCTCGTGTTTTTTCAGCGCGGGCCACTTTTGCGGCTTGGTTCAAATCTGCTTTTTTCAGCCAGACGTCAGTGTTATCTATCCATTTTAACAGGGCGTCAGAAGGAGGGGTGAGAATGCCCTTAATGATGCGTTGAAGGAAAGGATACAATATGATTTTCCCTCGTGAAAAGTCCTGATAACCGTTTCCTTCCGCCTCGATGGCATCGTGCATGGCCTGGGCTTTTTGCGCCAGTTGTTCCAGCGCGTTTTCCTTGATTTGCTTCAGCTTCCCGCGGTAGCTTCCCAAGAACTGGCTATCGTCGAGCAAGTGGCGGAGTTCTCCGTCATGACACATGAATTGCTCTTTCATGAGTTCTTTGCCCAATGATTTCACTTCCGCAGTGATATCCCACTTCTGGTTTTCGTCGATTCGCTCTTTGATATAGTTTAACACCCACTCCATGACGGCCGGCTTGTCGGTGAGGGTGGACATGAGGCGGTCTACGCCCTTATTGATGGCTTCCTGGTCGTCCAGGTCTACTTTTAATCCGGCAGACAGGCCCAGTTCATGGGCCAGGTTGGAAAGCAGAGTCTGAAAAAAGGAATCGATGGTTTCGACGTGGAAATGGTCGTAGTCATGCGTAAGATTTCTCAACGAAATCGCAGCCCGTTTGCTGATTTCTTCAGGCGTGACCCCCGGCAGCAGTTCCATCACTTTGGCCAGAAAGTCGTTGCCTTGGGCGTGACTGTCGCTGCTCATGGTTGATAAGTCCCACAGACGTTGCAGGATACGTTCCTTCATTTCTGTGGTGGCTTTGTTTGTGAAGGTAACGGCAAGAATGTGCCGGTACATGCCTGGCTCTCCGTTGAGCAACCGGGCTATGTATTCAGCTGCCAGGGTAAAGGTTTTTCCAGAACCGGCGGAGGCTTTATATACGGTTAGATAACTCATAAACTAGGGCTGTTGTACTTGTGGGAAGCGGGTGCGCGCATTGTTATAGAAAAACAATGGAAGTAGGACCCTTCTTCAAGTACAAATATACGGAAAAAATCCGGCGTGGACTGTACGTGAAAGTATTGTTTTGGGGAGAACCGTTCTTCCTGGTGTTTTAGGAAAAACGGTCAGCACTTTAGAAAAAACGCAAGTACTGAGAGTTTTTTCTAAAGTGCTGACTGTGTACGTCTGTTTCTTGTGCTTTTGTGCAGGAAACTTATTTGCTGAGAAGTCCCTGCTTTTCCCAGTCGTGTATCAGGGCCAGGCAGTCCTTCAGTGCGGTGGATGCGTCAACTTCGTATTCTTTGCATAGCGCATTGGCCATGTCTTCGGGTTGGAACTCTTTTCCCAGGAATGTCCTCCAAAGGAAGGCGGCAGATTCATTCAGATTAATAAGGTGAGTAAAATCGAGATTCTCGACACCTTGGGCAATGAGTACTTTTTCCCCGCAGACGTCGTGCATTTCAAATCCGTTTTTTAATTTCATAATTTTTAGTATTCAGAGAAAAAAGGAATGTCGTCAGTTAGCGCGTATGGCGATTCTTCTGTAAACAGCCAGGAGAATTCTTCGAAGAGGCCGTAGTTTCATCCAGATAAAGGAGTAGGTTCGCCATTTCCATCCCGTTACCATGTCTGGGCGAGGGCGTGATTTCCGATAGAAACCGATTGCGACGCCAATGACATTGTGAAGCCGGCAAATTTCTGTCCCGATAATATTTCCGTCTCCCTGTAGCATGACCTGGTCTGCTTCCATATGGATGATTCTGTGGAGAACATACATTTGCGGTTGGATTTCAGCCAAAACCACATCTCCTTTTTTCAGTTGCTGATGAGGAGCCAAAATCACTTTGTCGCGTTTGTCCTCCAAAAAAGGCCGCATGCTGAATCCGCGCACGATGAAGGTCGTGGTGCGTCCCTCTTTTATCAGTTGTCTGATTTGTGGGATGAGAATCGAGTTGGGGATGATGAGGGTTGTTGACACGGGGAATGGGAAGAATCTTGTTTTACTGTTTGGGTTGTCTGTTACTGGTAAACAGGCTCAGCCTTTCCAGGTCTGGCGGTAGCATAATTCTGCGGCAGACTGATGGGGCAGGCATTTTAACCGGAAAGATGGGGTAATGCTTACAATGCCGGCTATGGTGCGGCAAATGGCATGATAAGACGGTTGGTCCCACATCATGGATGAACAGGCTGACAGTATGGAAGCGAAGGCTTCAACGGCAGAGTGACGACGAATACTGTTTTGCGGTGCCTGCTCCAGACGGACAAAGGCGGCGATGACGGCATGTTGGTTGAGATAGCATGGAGTTTTCCCGCTCCATGGGCTTCCGTAGACTATGGCACGGTTCTGCACCTTGTCTAAACGTACAACGGGATTGTCGTCATTGAGTAATCGGGAATGAGGAATATGGTTTAGCCAAAGTTGTGAATGAGTGCTTTTCCCGGTTCCGCTTTTTCCGAGAAACAGAAACCCCTGGTCATTGTTGACAATGACGGACGCATGCATAAGTAATGCGGAGTGGCGTGCTCCGGCAAAGGCAAATGCAATCATTAAGGCATTGTTTAAGCACCAGGCGTACATGGCGTCGTTTCCGGCGATTTTTAGCTTTAATCTGCACTTGGAAAAGTCGTCTGTGGTATGGAGTTGCCCGATGGTGAGTTCCCTACGGTTGTTGATATGGATAATGTATCCTCCGTCATCGAGTAAATGGATGGAGAAAGTTGCATCTCCTCCATCAAAAGTTCCGATAAACTTCCCTTGGGAGGGAGCAGAAATATCATCTTCGGCTTCCTGCAGATTAAAAATGCATTCTTGAAGGGGGGCATCATCCGGGCATCGAAATGGTGCGAAAGAGGACAATGTCCGTAGAAAAACATCTGCATGCAGCAACTGAAGTGAGAAGGGGAGACCGGCGATGCGGTAGTACAATGTGTTCATGTACCGGCTAGGGTTGGCCCATTTTATAAAATGGATGAATTATTGCTTCTCCTCAGAGGCAGGAAGTGGCTGGAACTTAAATTCATTTGCTGGTATTTCCAACAATCTGGCACCTTTTTGCCGGATCAGATGGTTTCGTACCTTTATGTATTTCTTCTCCAGCTTACTCATTTTGGTGGAAAAGAAAATGGCGCTCATAACGTGTCCCGGATACTTGCTTTCCAAATAGGTTTTGAATTGCTTGCTGTATATGTCACGGTGCTGAAGAAAACTCTTGTGATTGGTCAGTACTGCATTTTCAATGGGCTGGATGGCAGAAAGGAACAGCGTCGTATCGTTAAAATTCTGGCTGAAACAAAATGCATATACCTTGTCTTCTTCCTTGTCTTTCGCTTGAAGTGTGTTGGCGAAAAGTGGCGCAAGCAGGAATAGAATGAAAAATGTTTTTGTGAGGAAACGCATGAAGTGTTTATTTTTATGGTTGTTTGGGCAAAGATAGTAAAAAAAAATAATATGGAGGGTTTGTCGCCTTTTTCAGGAGGATTTCATCGTTTTTTCGTTTTAGAGCGTTTTTCATTATTGTTTCGACAGTGGGGCGGAGTGGGAAGTTCAGTGTCTGTAAGGGGCTAAAAACGCACAAATAAAAGACTGGGGGTATGAAAACTTCTTTTCTATGGTGATGCATCGGAAAAAAAATAGTACTTTTGTCTCGGACTAACAGACTATCCTTAATATAAAAATGACGAACGAAGACAAGATCATCAAAGTGAATATTGAAGAGGAAATGAAAACCTCTTATATAGACTACTCGATGTCAGTGATTGTGGCCCGAGCATTGCCCGACGTGCGCGACGGTTTCAAACCGGTGCACAGACGCATACTTTATGGTATGATGGGGTTGGGAAATACTCACGACAAGCCCTATAAGAAGAGCGCGCGTACGGTGGGTGATGTGCTCGGTAAGTATCACCCACACGGAGACTTATCTGTGTATGGTGCTTTAGTCCGCATGGCGCAAGAGTGGAATATGCGTTATACCCTGGTTGACGGGCAGGGCAATTTCGGCTCGGTGGATGGTGATTCCCCGGCTGCTATGCGATATACCGAGGCTCGTTTGAGTCTTATCGGTGAGGCCATGATGCAGGACTTGGACAAGGAAACTGTGGATATGGCGCCCAACTTTGATGACTCGCTGTTGGAACCGACGGTGATGCCTACTCGCATACCTAATTTCCTGGTTAATGGAGCAAGCGGCATTGCCGTAGGTATGGCTACCAATGTGCCCACTCACAATCTTTCTGAAGTGATTGACGGATGTGTGGCATATATAGACAATCCAGAGATAGATATAGAGGGCTTGATGAAGTATATCAAGGCTCCGGATTTCCCTACAGGTGCCTATATTATGGGAATGCAGGGCGTCAAGAGCGCCTACGAGACCGGACGTGGTCGGGTTGTGATGCGTGCTAAAACGGAAATAGAAACGGGAGTGACACACGATAAAATCGTGGTTAACGAGATTCCGTATGGGGTGAATAAGGCCGAGCTGATAAAGAGCATTGCAGACTTGGTGAATGAAAAGCGGATTGAGGGCATCAGCAATGTGAATGATGAGAGTGACCGTGAGGGTATGCGCATTGTTGTTGACATCAAGCGGGATGCCAATGCGAACGTCGTTTTGAACAAGCTCTTCAAGATGACGGCATTACAGACCAGTTTCCCCGTTAATTGTATCGCGTTGGTTCATGGGCGTCCTCGTACGTTGACGCTTAAGGATTGTATCCGGCATTTTGTAGACCATCGTCATGATGTGGTAATCAGACGTACGAAGTTTGATTTGCGGAAAGCACAGGAGCGTGCGCACATTCTGGAGGGTTTGATTATAGCCAGCGACAATATTGATGAAGTGGTGAAAATTATCCGTGCTTCAAAAACACCGCAGGCCGCCATTGAAGGTTTGATGAACCGGTTTGGCCTGGATGAGATTCAGGCAAAGGCTATAGTGGATATGCGATTGGCTCAGTTGACGAACATACAGCAGGAAAAACTCCATCAGGAATATGAGGAGTTGGAGCGTCGCATTGCCTATTTTGAACAAGTGCTGAGCGATGATGAACTTTGTAAAAAAGTCATCAAGGATGAATTGTTGGAGGTGAAGGAAAAATATGGTGACGAGCGTCGTTCGGAAATCCAATTGTCCAGCGAAGAATTCAATCCCGAGGATTTCTATGCTGATGACGAAGTCGTTATTACGATTAGTCATATGGGATATATCAAGCGTACTCCATTGGCTGATTTTAAGGCTCAGGCTCGTGGCGGAGTCGGCTCCAAGGGAGGAGCTACTCGCGATGAAGATTTCATTGAGTATATTTATCCGGCGACAATGCACAATACCATGTTGTTCTTTACTGCGAAAGGACGCTGCTTCTGGTTGAAAGTCTATGAAATCCCTGAAGGCACAAAGAATGCCAAAGGGCGGGCTATCCAGAATATGCTGAACATCGACAGTGACGACAGTATCAATGCTTGTCTGCATATTCGGAAGTTAGGCGATCCGGAATTTTGTAATAGTCATTATGTGCTGTTCTGCACGAAGAACGGTATCGTGAAGAAAACGTGTCTGTCGGAATATTCACGTCCCAGAACCAATGGCGTTAATGCTATTTCCATTCGTGAAGATGACCGCGTAATTGGAGTATGTTTGACGAATGGGGAAGATGAAATCATACTGGCAAACCGGAATGGCCGGGCCATCCGTTTCAGTGAAGATGCTGTTCGTACAATGGGACGTACCGCTACAGGTGTGCGTGGAATGACACTGGATGACGAACCGGAAGATGAAGTTGTTGGAATGGTTTGTATCAACGACAAGGAGAAAGAAACCGTAATGGTGGTTAGTGAACAGGGGTATGGTAAACGCAGCAATGTTGATGACTATCGTATTACTAACCGTGGTGGTAAGGGCGTCAAGACTTTAAGCATTACAGAAAAGACGGGAAAAGTGGTTGCGATCAAGTCTGTGACGGATGAAAATGATTTGATGATTATTAACCGTAGCGGAATAACCATTCGTTTGAAAGTTAGCGAAGTCAGGGTTATGGGGCGTGCAACACAGGGCGTACGTCTGATTAACTTGGGCAAACGTAATGATGCCATTAGCAGTGTATGTCAGGTGACTACGGAAGAGGAAGAATTGTCTGACGATTTTGCAGAACAAGTGGATGTCGTTGAAGAAAATCGTTCTGGAAATGAATCGGATGCAAGTGTTGTTAATGTAGATGAATAATATATGTTTTAAATCAGAATGGATATGAAAAAGATTATTTGTTCAATTGCAATGATGGTATTCTGTGGAGCGTCGTTTGCACAGAATTCCGCTATTTACAAAGCTCAGGCTTTCCAGAAGAAAGGGGAAATTGCTGAGGCTGTAAAGGTTTTGGACGAGGCTTTGGCCAATCCGAAAACCACAAAATTTGCGCAAATGTATAACTTGGCTGCTGAGTTGCAGGCGCAATTGTTTAATCCAGAGTTGATGAAGGCGGCGCAAGGTTTGCCTTTTGATACGACGGCCTTTGCTGCCACTTTGGATAAAGCAATTGATTATTACATCAAGAGCCATGAAGCTGACATTAAGCCGGACAAAAAAGGACGTGTGGAACCTGAATTTGCCGGTGCGAACCATGGCCGTATGTTGAGCATGTTGGATTATTACAACTATGCCGCAGTGTTTATGAATCAGTGTGGAAAAAAGGATAAATCGGTTGAGTATTTCAAGAAATATCTCGACCTGCCCAAATGTCCGATTTTTACTGCAGAAGAAACAGATTCAATCTATAAAAGTAAGCGAGCTGCCTATACTCAGACCGCTATGAATTTGGCTGTACTTTACTTCCAGGACAAGAATTATGATGAGGCACTGAAATATGTAGATATGGCATCTAAAGATACGGTGCCGACCCGTGACCTTTACATCATAAAAATGCAGTCGTACCTGGCAAAAAACGATTCAACTGCATGGTTGAATTCTTTGAAGGATGCTGTGGCTAAAACCGGTGATGTGAATTTTATGCAGAATTTGCTGTTCTATTATGTAGAGAAGAATGCAGTGGATGATGCAACAAAGATGGTTAACGAGATGGTGCAGAGTTCACCTCAGAACAAGGCGGCTTGGTATATGAAGGGTTGCGTGGATCTGAACTTGAAGAAAGAATATGTGGCAGCTCGTGAAAGTTTCGAGAAAGCTTTGGAACTGGATGCTGACTTCGTTGATGCTAATATTAATATGGCATATACCTACATGAATGAAGTTGTAGCTAAGAGAATGAGTGGCGAGTTCAAGTATGTGGGAAACTCTTCGAAGACGATAACAGGAAAGGCTGCTGTAGATGCATATAAGAAGGAACTTGCCCAGGTGAAGGGATATTATGAAAAGGCTTTGCCATATATGGAAAAAGCAAGAACCTTATCTCCGGATAAACCTAAATCTTGGGCATATGCATTGCAGGTTATCTACGAAAACCTGGAAATGAAAGACAAGAAGGCTGAAATTGATGCCGTCATTGAAGGTATTAGTAAGTAATAAAGTTTGACGCTTTTTGAAACGGCAATAGCCGTATATGTAACGAAAGTTGTGAAAGCACATCGTCCGGCCATGGGAAAAATAATCCATGGTCGGGATGTGTTTTATTAATAAGACAATGAAAGGAAAATATTTTGTTTGTTTAGGAGCTGTTTTGTTAGCTTTATTGTTTTCCTGTTCGGGTAGGGAGGTCCAAAAGAAGTTGAAACCCATTCATACAATGATCAAAAGTAGGAATGGGAAAGGGGCTTCTAGTGCAGTAGTTGAATTATTAAAAGATAGCACGCTTGTGCAAAATCCCAAAGTGTATAATTTGGGAAAAGAGGCTAAAATCGCAGAAAATAATGTAGAGAATGAAAAAATTTATCTTAAACAGCCTTATGATACAGTATCTTTTTTCAATAGCACTTTCGGTATTTTTGATTATGCGTTGAAGTGTGATAGTATAGAGGAGAAACTGTGGAAAGAGGAAGGGCGTAGGTTTAAGTTCCGTAGTGGAAATACTTCAGATTTGCAGCGTTATTATCCGAATTTATGTGCTGCCGGTCGTTTCTTTTATACCAAAAGACAGTATGCCGAAGTTCTACGTTTTATGAGGCTGGTATTGGACGTTCCACATATGCCTGTTTGGGGAAATGATACGTCGGTTCTTGAAAGTCATCGGTATGTCACAAATGCATATCTTTACTTAAGGAGTGCTTTCTTCAATAAGGATTATGTTAATGTTTCCAGATATAAGGATATAGTGATAACGGATACGGCTTACCGGTGCAAGACGATTGAGATGCTGACTCTCTCGTCTGGCGCATTGAAGGATTCTGTCAGTTATCTGGATTATCTGAGGTTAGGTTTAAGGGAGTATCCTTTGAATCCCTTTTTCTTTACGCGCCTGTCGGATTATTATACAAGCAAAAAGGATTATCGAGGCGCTTTGTTGCTGGCAGATTCCATGCTCACGGTGGATAAGGACAATATCCTGTTTTTGGTTTCCAAAAGTGTGGCATTGTTGAATTTACAACGTAATGTCGAGTCAATAGAGATTTCTAAAAAAGTGCTGCAGTTGGATTCGACAGTTGTGCCGGTCAATTATTACATTGGGGCGGCTTATTGTAACTTAGCAAATGAATTGGTGTTACCGACGAATATAAATTCAGCTGCGTATAAAGTAGTTGCACACAAACAAAAGGAGTATTATAGACAAGCTCGTCCCTATATTGAGCGATATCGGACTGCTGTGCCCGACGCAAAAGACAGATGGGCTCCATTGCTGTATCGGATATACTTGGCCTTGAATTTAGGCAAGGAGTTTGAAGAAATAGATACATTGCTGCAGAACATGTAGAAAGTGATGTAGATGATTCTCCGCTTGTAGTAGAACCGTTTGTCGTATAGTAGTATTAAGTAGATAGATATGAATACATTAACGAATCCTTTTTTCTCTCAATATGGAACTCCTCATGAAACGATTCCTTTTGGTAATATTGGGCTGGCCGAGTTGGAAGAGGCTATCAATGTGGGAATGAAACGTGAGGATGAAGAGATTGCTGCAATAGTGAACTCCCAGGAAATGCCGAATTTCAGGAATACGATTGTGGCGTTAGAGCATTCGGGGGATTTGTTGGAGCGTGCAACCACCGTTATGTATAATTTGTTGAGTGCGGAAACGAATGACGAATTGGAGGACTTTTCTCAGCGAATAGCTCCTGTGTTGTCAGAGCATGGAGCGCATATTATGCAAAATGAACTTTTGTTCGCACGTGTTCGTGCCGTTAGGGAGGGTAAAGAAGTGCTTGATGCAGAAGAGCGGATGTTGCTGGAGAAAACCTACGATGCCTTTGAACGTTCGGGTGCTACATTGCTGAAAGAAGGGAAAGACAGGTTTCGTGCAATTAAAGCCGAACTTGCGCAATTGTCATTACGTTTTTCGCAGAATCTGTTGAAGGAAACGAATAGGTTCTATCTGCATGTTGAAAATATTGAAGATTTAGAGGGACTGCCCAATACGCAGTTGGAGCAAGCAGCCATGACGGCTCAGGAAAAGCAATTGCGAGGTTGGGTCTTTACTTTGCAGGCTCCCAGCTATGTGCCATTCATGACATACGTGAAAAATAGAGAATTGCGTAAGCAGATGTTTTTGGCATATAACACAAGATGTACTCACGATAATGAGGAGAACAATTTTCAAATAGTCAAGCAAATTGTCAATTTGAGGCGTGAGTTGGCGCAGTTGTTGGGCTATCTTACCTATGCGGATTATGTCTTAAGGCGTAGAATGGCCGAGAGTGTTGACAATGTATATGCTTTTTTGAAACGTTTGATAGAAGAATATAAGGCACCGGCGCAACAGGAAGTTGATGATGTCCGTCAATTGGCACGGCAGGAGGAAGGAGAGCACTTTGTGTTGCAACCGTGGGATTTTTCTTACTATGCTCATAAGTTGAAAATGGAGCGTTACAACTTGGATCAGGAGATGTTGCGGCCCTATTTTGAACTTTCGCGTGTAAAAGACGGTGTATTTGGCCTTGCAACCCAATTGTATGGAATAAGCTTTAAAGAGAATCCGGACATTCCGGTCTATCACAAAGATGTGGTTGCGTATGAAGTGTTTGATGAGAATAATCGCTTTTTGGCTGTTCTATACATGGATTTCCATCCTCGTGAGACAAAGCAGGGGGGAGCATGGATGACGGCTTATCGTGAAGCTGATGAAAAAGAGCGTCCTCATGTTGCGGTTACGATGAACTTTTCTAAGCCAACTTCGGAAAAGCCAGCTTTATTGACTCTTGAGGAGGTGGAGACTTTCTTGCATGAGTTCGGACATGCGCTTCATGGCATGTTTGCGAATACTCGTTATCGTTCGCTGAGTGGTACGAATGTATATTGGGATTTTGTGGAGTTACCCTCTCAGTTTATGGAGAACTATGCCATTGAGACAGGCTTCTTGAAAACATTTGCTTTTCATTACCAGACGGGAGAACCGATGCCTGAGGAGTTGATACAGCGTGTGGTGGAAAGTCGAAATTTCAATGCGGCTTACGCTTGTATGCGCCAAGTTGCTTTTGGATTGTTGGATATGGCATTTTATACATGCCGTGAGCCCTTTGCCGGTGATATTAGGGATTTTGAGAAAGAAGCATGGAAGGAGGCGCAGTTGTTGCCTTCATGCCCGGAAACTTGCATGTCGGTTCAGTTTGGGCACATCATGTCTGGAGGTTATGCAGCAGGATATTATAGTTATAAATGGGCGGAAGTGTTGGATGCTGATGCCTTCTCTTTGTTCCAGCAGGAAGGTATTTTCAATCGTTCTGTAGCAGAACGTTTTCGTGAGAATATACTCTCTAAGGGAGGTACGGTTCCGCCGATGGAGTTGTATAAGCGGTTTCGTGGGCAGGAACCGACAATAGATGCCTTGTTGAGAAGGAATGGTATACGGAAAAGCCAATAGGCCAAATGAATACGAAAGGAGATTTACTGATGGATAAGAATGCGAAACAACTTGAATTGGATTGCCGCTATTTGCGGATGGCAAAGATTTGGGCGGAGAATTCATATTGTGACCGTCGGAAGGTAGGCGCTTTGATAGTAAAGGATAAGATGATTATCAGTGACGGATACAACGGGACGCCTTCCGGATTTAAAAATGTTTGTGAAGATGAAAGAGGGGTGACTTTTCCGTATGTGCTTCATGCAGAAGCCAATGCTATCGTTAAAATTGCCCGTTCGGGAAATAATTCAGACGGAGCTACATTATATGTGACTGATGCACCATGTATTGAGTGTAGCAAACTGATTATACAGGCCGGTATACGTCGTGTGGTGTATGGACGGAAATACCGTTTGTCTGACGGATTGGATTTGCTGGAGAAAGCTGGCATCGAACTAATTTATTTGGAAAATGCAGAATAGTGATGTTTCCTGTTCTGTTATATGCAATTAAAAAGCAATGGCTAAGTCGAAAAAAGTAAATTTTATTCCGATTTATGTGGCTGTCGGAATAGTCTTGGGCATACTGGTGGGTAATTTCTATGCAAATCAGTATTCCGGTAAAAGTTTGAGCATTATTAATGCTACAGGAAATAAACTGAATGACTTGCTGCATATTATAGATGATCAGTATGTTGATACTGTAGACATGGCTCAAATCGTGGAAAAAGCTTTGCCACAGATCCTAAGAGAATTGGATCCGCATTCTGTCTATATATCAAAGGCTGATGTGGAGGCGTCTATGCAGGATTTGAAAGGGAGTTTCTCCGGTATTGGTATACAGTTTTATCCTTATCGGGATACCGTTTGCGTGGTGCAGGTGATTCCCGGGGGGCCGTCGGAGAAAACGGGCCTTTTGGCTGGAGACCGAATTGTTCGGGTTGATGGCCAGGAATATGTTGGCGAGGTGGTTCAGGATAATGAGGAGACCAAACGCCGTCTTAAGGGAGAAACCGGATCGGTCGTGACTCTCGGGGTATTGCGTCCCGGGGAAACGAGGGAACGTTCTTTTTCCATAGTCAGGGGGGATGTGCCGGTGAAAACTGTGGATGCTTCCTATATGTTGAATGATACAGTCGGGTATATTCGTATTACAAGTTTCGGAGATACGACGTATCCGGAATTTTTGGCTGCATTGGCAAAATTGAATCAGTACGATTTCCGGAATATGGTTATTGATTTGCGTGGTAATCTGGGAGGCTACATGGTTCCTGCTGTACAGGTGGCTAATGAATTCCTTACCAAAAATCGGCTGATCGTTTATACACAAGGGCGGAAATCCAGTCGTGAGGAATACGCAAGTGACGGTAGAGGTGCTTATCAGACGATGCCTTTGGTTCTCCTGGTGGACGAGGCTTCGGCGTCTGCCAGTGAAATCCTTGCAGGAGCAATACAGGATAACGACCGCGGAACCATCGTGGGGCGTCGCACTTTTGGCAAAGGCCTTGTGCAGGTGCCTATAGAATTTAATGACGGATCAATGTTGCGATTGACTAAAGCCAGGTATTATACTCCATCGGGACGCTGTTTGCAAAAGCCATATGTTCCTGGTGCTGATTCTGAGTATGAACTTGATTTGCTGAATCGCTTGGAGCATGGTGAATTGTATTCTAAGGACAGTATTCGGTATTCGGGAGAAGAATATAAAACACGGATAGGGCGCAAGGTTTATGGTGGCGGGGGGATTATTCCCGATGTTTTTGTTCCACGAGATACGATGGGTATGACATCATACTTTAAGGATGCTTATATGAACGGCTATTTGAGCGACTTTGCATTCGATTTTGTGGATCAGCACAGGAATAAACTTCGGAACAAAACTTCGCTTGATGACGTTTTATCTTATTTGAAAAAGTATGACTTGGTTGAGCTGTTCGTAAGATATGCCAATAAGCAAGGACTGAAGCGTCGGAATTTGTTGATAAGAAAGTCGGAAAAGTTACTTGACGAATATATTAAGACGGCTATCATCAGTGATGTTCTTGATGTGGAGTCGACAGTACGTTTTGTGAATGAGTCGGACCCTTGCGTGAAGAGCGCATTGGATTTATTTGAAAAGAATGCGGCATTCCCTTCATTATCAGTAGATAGTGTGGAAACAAAAGAATAACAGACGTTGAAAAATGAACAAGCGGGAGTTGAGAGATTCCATGGCCAAGCTCAAACGGGCATGTGGCAATGAATTGAAAGAGAAACAGTCTGCGTGGATTGCCGCACAGTTGGAAACACATACATTGTTTCAGCGTGCGCATGTGGTTTTGCTCTATAGCGCGTTGCCTGACGAGCCGCAGTTGGAAGTCCTTTTTAACCGGTGGCACGGCGTGAAGCGCCTGCTATTACCCGTAGTGGAAGGCGATGATTTGAAATTGCGCGAGTTCGAAGGGTGGAATTCAGTGAAAGCCGGTAGGTTTGGTGTTTTAGAGCCCGTCGGTCCCTTTTATGAGGATTTTTTATCCATCGATTTGATGATTTTGCCTGGAGTCGCTTTCGATTATGCCGGCCATCGTATGGGGCGGGGAAAAGGGTATTATGACCGATTCCTTTCCTTGTCAGCCATCCGTCCTGTTTATAAAATAGGGGTATGCTTTGACTTTCAACTGTTGCCGCAAATACCTGTGGACGCTTGGGACGTTCCTATGGATGAGGTGATAGCTGGTAATGGAGAGCGTTATATGAAAAAGATGCAGTAGCCTTCCGGAGCTTCTTTTTGGTCGGGGCTGGGAGGCTGAGATGAAAGTTTTTCCAAAACCAAAGTGAGTTCGGTATGATTATTTATTCCCCAGCAGAGGGTCATTGTATGCTATTGCCGCATCACGTTTTCACAGTCCTACTGACAGAAAATCCTAAAGTACTGATAGAAAATTCTGTCAGT
>PPYF01027153.1_pt1 | contig 30245 bp, 29 predicted proteins | sample 1559871 | NCBI WGS metagenome assembly PPYF01 (sample SAMN08240021, study PRJNA423297) | Human gut metagenome, whole genome shotgun sequencing project.
ACATGGCGATAAAGCCGTTGTTGAACTTGTATTTGTAGTGGCCCTCCACAACAAAGCGGTTCTGGACTGACTCTTTGCCGTCAACAACTGTGCGCTCCGAGATAATGCTGATGGGGAAGCCATAGACCTCTCCGATGCGCTTGTACTGACCGTGCGTGTCGGTTTTCATCGCCAACCCTTGCAGGTGGATACCCATATTCTGCTCGTCTCGGAGATTGCAGGTGTCGATAGTGAGATTGTTGACGGGGTTACCGTCTTTGTCTCGCTGAACTACTGACTGATACCGGACTGCATCCTCCTTCATGCGACTGACTGCCGCCTCATTGTTGGCAATGTCGTGGCTGATGGTCTGGAGTCTGAATTTGGAATCGGATATACCCTTGTTGTGGGCTTTGCGCTCAGATTCCAGTGCCGCGATGCGTTTCTCCAATTTGGCTTTCTCCAACAGGTCGGTGTTGCCGCTGAGAATAGCCATATACTCCGAGAAGTTCATGCCGTTCTTTTCGTCCATTGCACCCTCGTCGATGGTTCTCGCTCCGAGTGCGCCGGATTTGAGTTGGTCGATGAATGTCGCTTTGCAGTGAAGAAGATTGAACTTGTAGGAATCCAGAGACTTCTCGACCGCATAGATGATTACATCAACCTTATTATCAGCATATAACTTAGCAATCTCGTTGCCCGCTCTAACTGCACGACCGTCACGCTGTTGCAAATCGCTCGGACGCCAGGGTGTATCGAGGTGATGGACCGCGACACACCGCTGCTGTGCATTGACTCCGGTGCCCAACATTGTTGTAGAGCCGAACAATACTCTCACATCGCCACTGTTCATAGCCTCGATGACTGCCTTGCGGCTACGCTCACTCTTACACTCCTGAATGAAGCGTATCTCGTGAGCCGGAATACCATAGTCCTCTATCAGCTTGCGCTTGATTTCGGAATAAACATTCCACTCGCCCGGCTTGTATGTACCGAGGTCACTGAAAACAAACTGAGTACCACGTTGAGCGTCATACTTTCTATAATACTCTGCAATCATCTTGGCGCAATGCGAAGCTTTGTTATTCGGGTCATCCTCGGCGTTGGGGTCAATCATACGCATATCCAGTGCCATCTTGCGGGCATAGTCCGTGGCAATGAGCATCTTCGCCTTTTCCTCAGTCTCCGACAACGGTACCCTACCGAGAATAGTGGCGTCGCCACTCTCGGCAAACTTCATCAGTTTTTCGATGAATGCCTCCTGCTGCGGTGTCGGCGGGATATTATGAAGAATCTCGTTCTTCATCGGGCGGTCAACACCAACGTCCTCGGCGGTGCGGTAATCCGTTATCTCATTGTAGAATGCTGCAAGTTCAGGCACCTTAATGAAGAACCTAAAACGCTCCTTTTGGACTATATGATTTGTGACATTGAACTCAAAATCAGTAGTCTTCTTGGCGAAGATTGCGGCCCATGCGTCGAAGCACCTGATGTCCTGTCTTTCAAGTTCATTCGGACGTAGATACTTGAATAACAGGTACAATTCAGTAAGCGAGTTACTGATTGTAGTACCCGACAGGAATGTCGCTCCCAAATCCTTACCGGTTCTCTCTTGAATGGTACGGATTGCATAGAGAAGATTCAGCGCACGTTGTGAGCCTTCCGAGTTGCCCAACCCCGCCACACGGTCATGTCGGGTGTTGAACATAAGGTTCTTGAACTGATGTGATTCGTCAATGAAAATGTGGTCGATACCCATCTGCTTGAAGTCTACAACATTATCTCTGTTCTGATCCATCTGGTACTGAATGGTCGCAATCTTTGCAGTAAGGTTCTCCTTACGCTTGATAAGACCTTTCAGCATACCACGGCTTACGTCGTGTCCCTGCTGTTTCAGCACTTCGAGGTTTTCCTCAACCGTGTCAAGTTCCGCCTGAAGGATTTGCTGCTGCATCTCCGGCGACTGCGGTATCTTGCCGAACTGGTCGTGCGACATTATCACACAGTCATAGTCGTTGTTCTTGATCTGGTTGAAAAACGCCACACGGTTGTCAGCCTTGAAACTCTTTTCATCGGCAAACAGTATCCGGGCGTTGGGATAGGCACTCTGATAGGTCATGGCAATCTCGGCGACATTGGCTTTCAGACCGATAATCATCGGTTTGTGAGCCAGTCCGAGACGTTTCATTTCATGTGCCGCAATGCACATTATCAGCGTTTTACCCGTCCCGACCTCGTGGTCGCAGATCCCTCCGCCGTTCTGTTTCAACATCCAGATACAATCCATCTGACTTTGATAAATGGAGTGGATTCCGTACCTGTCACCCAAAAGTTTCATATTGAGGTCAGGGAATGTCTGGTGGCTGCCGTCATATTGCGGACGGACGAAACAGTTGAACTTGTCATTGTAGAGGTCAACGAGTTTCTCCTTGAACTCAGGACTTTGTGCCTCCAACCATTCAGAGAATCCGTTTCGTATCTCGTCAATCTTGGTATTGGCGAGTTGGATAGCCTCGTTGTCCGGCACCTTTATGTCGTTACCGTTATCGTCCTTTCCCGCCGACTTCTTTATGTCGGGAACGGTATTGTGCAGAGCGTGTTTCAGCAGGTTCATACCGTCGTAGGTGCGGTAATAGCCTCTGACGCAGAACTCCTCCCAGATGGTCATGTTCTTTCTCGAAGCCTCTGCCGAATACTCGTCCATACTTGATGAGTAGGCAATCTTCACATCGGTGTGGAACAGGTATGACATATATGCCGAATAGATACCGGTCGGGATCCATCGTTCACCGAAGTTGAAATCAAGCTCGTCGAACTCGATACGGCGGGGCCGGGCTTCCTCCAACGCTTTGAGGGAGTCTTTCGACATGGCGATGAACGGTTCAACGCCGTCATATCCGGGAAAATTCTTAATGCGTTCTTCCTCACGGTCGATCCATGAACGGACGGCCTCTGCTTTAGCCACGACATTTCCGGCGATAAAACGGTCTTTAATCTCGTAGTTCTCAACTAATGGATTATAGAATATGTGTCCTTCGAGGTTATCCACTAAGGAATCCTTATCCATATCTACCAGACCTGACATATATTCGAGATTGACCTCGCCGTATTTGTTGAGCGATGCGGAAAGTGCTTCCATAGGAGTATCAACCGAAGTAACCTCGTCAATGGCGAATGAAACAGGATGGTCGAAAATATCAGCCTTGACAAACCTGCCATTCTCGCCGCGCTCTAATGCCAGTGCGTCACGCCCATTGGCATCCATCATAATAAATTTCACATTCTGTTTCTCGTTGAGATTACCATATTTCTCTACGAACTCGTCGTAATACTGATTGAGGTGTTCGCGCAGTTCTGCACTTGCTTCATGCGTCTCAGCCTCGTAGTTGTAGAGTTGCTGGTATGTTTCCGACAGAGTGACATAGAGCATGGCACGTTTCGCCTGTTCCGGTTTCAACTCCAGAGGGTTGAATGTTGCTCCATTCTTGCGGACTTCCGAGAGGAAACCCACAAGACCGTCCTGAACAACCATACTGCCGTTATGGTGGAAGAACTGAATATCCTCCGAGAAAGGACGGGGAGACATATCCCTTTCGACGGATTCCGGCTTTTCTGCTGCCACTCTTGGCTGTCTGCCGGGTATGAAGTCGCCTTCGGTACGCTGAATGGTAGTACCACCTTCGAGGATAGTCTCACCCTCGGCGGCTTGTCTGGCGGCTTCTTCCGCCTCTCGTTCAAGACGCATTTCTTCGAGCTGCCTGTGGGCAATCGACATCATGGTCTCATAAAACCCGTTGATGGGCGGATTATCCTCCCAGTTGAGAGAACCATAAAATTCCAGCTCCTTCTCACTGAGCGGTCGGAATTTTTTGACGGGTATGTCCTTGACCTCAACACTTGGCTTCAGTTTGGGAGCATCCTCAGCCGGTTTCGGCTGACGGCGGGGTTTGCCGATAGGCTCCAACTCTCCGAAAAGATTGTAGGCATACAAGCGAGGATCCGGATTATCGGTGTAATCCGGACTGCCGTCGGTCTCTATCTCCTTGGTAGGTTCAGCCTTCGTTGGCTGTACTGGCGCAGGGACAGGAGTTGGAGTCGGGTCAGGCTCAGGTTTTTGTTCCGGCTTAGGTTCAACCTTTGGCGGCTGGTTGGGTGTAACCGTCTCGACCACCTTTTGCTTGGGAGTCTTTTTCAGTTTCGGGTCTTCCAACTGCTCACATATTGCCACACGTTCACCGGCCCGAACAAGTTTGGGCAAGTAGGTGTCGAGGGCATGATGCGGAAAGCCAGCCAATTCTATGCGACTGTCAATTCCGGTCTGGCGACGAGTCAGAGTAATACCCAAAATCTCCGAGGCAGTGACGGCATCCTTACCGAAAATCTCATAGAAATCGCCCACTCTGAAAAGCAATACGGCATCGGGATGTTTCTTTTTCATCTCCTGATACTGCTGCATCAGAGGCGTATTGGTAAGGCTCGACTTCTTTTCAACCTTCGGAGTCTCCACCTTTGCATCCTGCTTGGGAGTATGAGTTGGAGTTTGTGTAACAGGGTCAGGCGTAGGAGGTTTGATACCGTTGGAATTATACAATTCCAGATTCAGGCGCAGGTGTAGCGACTCGTCGAGTGCCTTGCGCAAATCCTCGGCGATGCCGTCTATACCGCCATCATGGTGGTACACGATAGCCGGTTTGCCGTACTGATCAGTGCCAACCTTGGCGTCGGTGCAGATAACATTCTGCGGAAAAGCCTGAAAGAACTTGTTGCCCGGCACCTTCGTACCCCGGTCAATGACCGACTGAATGAAAAATTCTTCATCAGCCGACAAAGATTTCTTCCCGGTGTGCTTCTGCAAGATGATAAGGTCTGAGCCAACATCAGTTCCGGCATTATCCGAGAAAGTATTATTCGGAAGTCGCAGTGCAGCTACAAGGTCAGTCTGTTTCACAAGTTCCATTCTGATAAAGGGACTGGCCGCGTTCATCACACCCTGCGATGTGATAAAGGCTATAAGACCGCCCTCTCTAACTTGGTCGAGACCTTTGAGAAAGAAGTAATTGTGCAACGACTTGGAAGCCTGACGGTAGCCAATCTCCTTGCTTACGGCATACGCCGGGTCTGCAACCGCGAAGTCGCCGAAAGGAACATTCGAGGCAGCGACATCGAAGTATCCGTTGAAGTCGCGCTCTATCTTCTCGAACCCCTCTATGCGAGTCAGTATAGACGGGTGTAATGCCGACAGAATTTTGCCTGTGAGCAAATCCTTTTCGTATGCCAATACCTCGGCACCGGGGTATCTGTCATTGCGCAGGAAAGAATCTATGAATACACCCTGACCGGCAGAGGGTTCAAGAAAACTCTTTATCTCGACTCCCTGATATTTCAGTGCGTCGGAGATAGCATCAACAATACGGTTGTCAGTATAGAAAGCGGTCAGCGTTGAAGCCTTCAACGACTCCATATAGCGGTTAAAGTCCTTGTCGTCACGCGAATAGTCGTGAATCAGACGACGCAACTCAACCGTAGGCGCAAACAGTTCAATATCTGACTTGCTCCACTTGGCGGCATCCGCCAGCTCGTTGGCATCATTGAGAATACACTTCAAGCCTCCAAACCCGGCATACTTGCGCAGCAATGCAATCTCTTCGGCAGTCTGCGCCGACCGCTTCTCAACACCGAGACGCAGGGCAAGCCTGATAGCCTCGATGTTGTCGCGCATAGTCTGTAATCTGTTATATACCATTATTAAAGAGGAAGATATGTTGTGAAATAATCATCGATTACACCGAGCAGTTCGGTCTTGAAAGCATCGTACTCAGCTGAATACACAGGGTATTCGCCGGGAGTATATCGCTCACGTAGGTCTTCGAGACGTTCCTCCATGTCAGCAATGAAGAAGTCGTATCCCTCCTCCGGGGAATAGTTTTCAAGGATACCCCGTACGAGATCATCGAAAGTTTCTCCGTTCAGGTCAGCCATAAGTGCCTGCATGGCTATTTCCTGTGCCTCAGTGACGTTTTTGCCATTGAGGCGAGCCTGACTGAACGCCTCGGCTGCTTCATCCGCTCTTGATGCGATGAAACCATAGTCTTCCGCTTCGGGGAAGTTGTTGTCCGAGAGATATTTGAAGAGCATACGCTCGTATTGGTCGAGTGAATTTTTCATATTGACGGGTGTTTAGGTGTTGGAAGATTGGGGCTTGCTTGTCACTTTGGGATTTCCATTGGAGTTGACCACAACTCTCGCGGCGAAGAGATTGCCTTTGAATGAGCGGAATCCCTTGATGTGATCCGTGGTGCCGGAGGTGAGCAACTTCTTGAGTTGGGTGTGGTCGAGAATTTTACCGAGGAACTGGCGGAACACATAGTGACCGCATTCAGGATTGTCACATTTGGCGACTTTGCCATATATTTTCATGACCCCCTCGGTGCAGTGGGGACAGGGAATGTCCTCTTCCATCATGGGATAGAGTCGAGACGATGCGAGTATCTCGGCGGTCACATCGGCAGTGAACTGCTGGAGCTGCTTGTCAAAGGCCGATTTGGAGATAGTGCCACGCAGTTTGTTGCTGATGAGAGAATCAATCTCATGCACTGCTTCCATCGAGGAAATCTTCATACCTTTGACGATGCTGTTAAGCACGATACCCTTTTCGGTTAGGAAGATGTGTCCATAGATATCCCGCTTGATCATACCCATCTCTTCGAGGTGGATAATGTCCTTGGCAATCTCGTTGGCATGGCTGGTACCTCTTTCCTCGTACAGTCGCTCCATGAGCGATGCAACAGTGAAATACCTTGGAACAGGTGTCGATGCTGTGCCACTGCCTGCTGAGAAGATGGCGGCAGTGTCTCCGGTCTCGAATGTCGGTACCGGGCTACCGGGGAGAGCCGTTTCAGGGAAGAGGGCGTGCCAACCTTTGGTCTTATATTTCTGTCCCTCCCAGCTATAAGTAATCCCTTCGCATTCCGCTACCAGTCTGGAGCGGATGATGACAGCCGTCTTTGAGAAGGCCTGATACATACGACGCACGATGAGATAGTAGATTTTCGACATATCGTCATCAATTACCAATGCGGGCACCGATGTGATTACTATTCCCTGAAGCCCCATTTCGTGAGTGTCAACCGCGCGACCCTGAAGAGTCTGGGGCTGTACCGCAGCAACGGAAGCGAAGTTCTTGTACGCAAGCATCTTGGCGAGTGTACGGCGGCATTCCTCATAGCGGCGGCGCGTGACGGTTGTCGCGGTGGTTGCCGGGAAAGAGATGAGTTTGCGCTCGTAGAGACGCATTGCCGCTTCGTATGATTTCAGCGGAGCCATATCATATTCGCGGGCGGCTTCCATCTGGAGTGTGGCGAGATTGTGCAGTTTCGGTGTCTTTATCTTGACCTCTGTCTTCTCTACCGAAATCATTCTTACCTCAGACTCGGCAGAAGGAACCGATGAGTTCTCCACATCGCTCTTCATTGCGAAGATATTACCTTCCGAGTCCTTGACAGCCAGAGTGGTAAAGGATTTCTTCTCCGGTGCATGTGCATTGTTCACCTCCTGATTACGCTCGGCAATCATGCGAAGTACGGAAGTGCTGGTTCGACCGATCTGATAGGTCTTGCGACCGGCGGCAAAAGCCACGGCACGTCGGGCATTGATGTTGATGAGCCAGTTTGCCTCATCACGAAGGCGGGCTGACTTGTACCAGTTCTCGTATTTCTCGGCCTTGACAGGATGAGTGATAGCGAATCGGATGCTGCTTATGGTCAACTCGTTGATGATTGCCCGTGAGAAAGGCACGTCTGTACCGAGGTAGGAGTAGAGATAGCGGAAGTTGAGTTCACCTTCGGCATTAGGCTCGGTCGCGACGATGATTTTGCCGCTTTTGGCGATGAGCGAACGGATTGCGGCGTTCTGGGCTGCGGCTTCCGCTGTCATGCTGGTACCATCCTTGCGGTTCTTTGTTGTCAGCGAAAGAGTGAGGTGCTTGGGGAGATGAGGGAAACTCCCGTTGCGGAACCAGTATGATGCCAGACCTCTGGGGGTGTTGATCTCGACCATTTTACCGGTCATCCAAGTGACGTAGTATTTCTCGTTGTAGTAGTAGCGTGTAGCCTCTTCATCGGCTTCGATGGCACGGGCTATGATGAGAGCAACGTGCTGGTTTTGAGCTATAATAGTAATCATTTATGGGCTGTTTTAGAAATTTATACTGTTGCGAAAAGGGTATAAGAATGGCTCGCAGATGCCTTCACACCTGCGAGCCGTGGTGTGAGAATCAGCTGTTTAGAGCTTCTGTCCGGTTTTCTTTTTCTGCTCAGGTTTGGGTTGTGTCTGCCCCTTGTCGAGAGGTTCCTTCAACTCCTTGGTGGCCTCGTTGGTCTTCCCCTCGTTGTTGACTGCAACCTGAGTCTTGCTTTCTTCGGCGGGAGTGATGACCTTGGCGTTGTCGGGATCGGAAGTATAAGTGTACGGGCGTCCTTTCTCCATGTTGAACCTGATGTAGAGCGTGGCCGGTTTTCCCGCTTTGTCGGGGACATTCTCAAGCTTGACGGTCTTGCCTTCCTGATAGTCACGCTGCTGCTGTTCGGTGAACTCGACACCCTTCCATTTGCCGATGGGTTTGATTTTACCATCGGCGGTGAGCCAGTCGAGAGTCTTCTGCTTGCTCTCACCGTTCGATACCTGAGCCTGTTCGGTCTTTTGTGCCGGAGCGTCAAGGCGACACTGATGGGGGACAAATTCCACCTTCTGCTCAGCCGCCGAGATCTGGAGCACGGTCTTGAATGTCTTCCCGTTGGAAAGGGTGACTTCCTTGGGAAGTTGGTGACCGGCTTTGAGTATGCCGATTTCTTTGGGAGACAGCTCCGTCTCACCGATTTTGTTTCGGACATACATTGCGGCAACCGGGAGAGCCATCAGCTCATTGGTTTTTCGGTCGATGCTGACAAAAGACGGTATGACTTTGCCGTCAGCGGTTTTGAGTTCTACGACCTTGCCGAGATTGCCGGTCTTTTTCAGCATATCCTTGTCCTCCTTGCTGAAGGTGTAGCCGTGAAACTCCTGCGAGAGATTAGGCTCTTGACGGATGAAGTGAGGCACGACCTTGACGCTGCCGTCCGGGGTTTCGCGGAGCGAGAGACGGGCTTCCAGTTCATATTTCTCGTTGCCGAAGGTGGGAGTCACTTTCACAAGGTCTGACATTCGGTTGTTGACCATATTGCGGAGATTCTGTTCGTCGAGCGACTCCTTGGTGATTCCCCAGAGGGCAAGATTGTCCCAGTTGATTTTGGATTCGTCAATCTGCTGAAAGCGTTGAGGCTGCTGGGTCTGTTCAGACTCTGGAGTCTGTCCGACGCTCTCGGATGTGGTCTCCTTCTGCTCCGGTTGGGACTGTTCCTGCTTAGGAGCTTCATCGGGAGCCTTGACCTCGTATCCGGCGAGCATCTCTTTAGCGGCCTGCGAGTCGGGATCCTTGACCATCTGGTTTACGGCGAAACCTACCGTACCCACTTGATCAGCAGGCACCTTGAAGAAACCGAAGATTGTCGGGTTCTTGCACTGGGCCATGAAGTTGCGGAGGAAGTTGTCGAGTATGTCGGCATGACGGTCGAATGTCAGGAATTTGGATGCCTTGGCAGGGTCTTCCATCTGTGGTGTACCGTCCTGTTTGAGTCCTGTCACCACACCTGATTCTCCTGTCTGGCGGTTGTGCGCAATAAGCGCGTCTTGGTTTTTCAAATCTTGTTCTTGCATATTGCGAGATTGTTTTTGAGATTACACATGCCCTTTCGGGATTTCTTTGAAGATGGGTTTCAAGAGTTTAAGCCTCTTAGCTACTCTGTAAGTCCGGTAGAAATCAATGATGGCCTGTCCGGTGTACCAGATTTTACCACCTTTGCCTCCACCTGCACCCTTGAAGTAGGCAATCAATTCGTTTTTTCGCCACCTGTAGGTGGTCTTGTCAGTCACACCAAGCATCTGTTGAAATTCCTGGTCGTTATACTGAGCCTCCGGATTCAACCCGTATGTCTCTTTTTCATCGCTTACCGGTGAGAGCAATGAGAAGCCGGGGATAAAGATTCGGATCAACAGCGAGAAAAGCTGACTCAGACATTTTTCTAACTCCAGACGATGCTCGGCAGAAGTGTCAGGAGGGATCACTTGTGCGAGGTCAATCATAGCCGTCTCCTTTCTTCCGTATTGACTCGATCTGTGATACGAGCCTGCGACGGAATATTTCCGATAAGACCATTGTCTTGTTGCGAGGGAAGAGACCGCTTTGTGCCACTTTCATCAAGTGCATCAGGGAATATCTCACCTTGTGGCCTAACTTGACGCATTCCAGTTCGCCGCGTTCGCGCATACGCTCGAATGTCTTGCGGCAAAGACCGGTTATGTCTTCAAGTTCCTCTGTGGTTATCATGTACGCATCCACATCTTGCGGCCACTCTGACTTGCGTCGGTCGAGATACATCTCCCGAATCATCTGCTCTTGCGTGAGGTTTAGTTCCTCAGGCGTGGGTGGGAATTTTTTAGTCATATTCATGTCGTTTTCGTTAATGTTTCTGATGCAAATTTCCCACTTTTTCATGGCGCTTATTAGTTAGTATGGAGCGGTACTATCCAAAGAAAATCCGTAATTACCAGCGTTTTCAGCAAAATAATTTTTCATTTTAATGTAATTTTTCTTATTGGTTAGTATGGCTCTACTATCTAATTTTTATGTCTGATTCCGAGGCTATGTCGCCTATTTCATTCCCAGCCGGGCCTTTTCCTCCAAGACAATCATCTTTACCTGCTCCTTGATTGCACGATAATTCAGTTGAATCACCTCGTCCATGCAGTCTTTGCCTTCATCATTGAGGAATGTATTGACAATGGGTAATGTCTTGTATTCCTCTTCCTCGGCTTTTACCTTCTTGCTGTCCACCACAATCTCGGCATGGAAGATTTTCTGCTCGATGCGTTCCCCGAAGTTGTCGGAGACTGCACCGACAAACATACCCTGCGACAGACCGCTGATTTTGCTCGGCGGAATGAGGCTGTCCATCTGCGTGTTGATGGAGGTGGATACGTCCTGACGGTTGATCGAGATGGACTGACGCTTCTGGAGCACCTTGCCGAAACGCTCGGAGAGCGTCTTGGCGGTAGAGCCTACGACCTGCCCGGAGAAGATATTGCCGACGGTGTTCATCACAACGGCGGCTTCCGGCTTGCCGTAGTCGCGCTCCAGCTGGGAGAAATCCTGAAAACCGAGGCACACGGCAACCTTGTTGCTTCGTGCGGTAGCTATCAAATTATCGAGTCCTTTGAAATAGATGGTCGGCAGCTCGTCTATCACCACTCCCGATTTGAGCATACCCTTCTTGTTGATGAGTTTGACGATACGGGAATTGTATAGACCGAGTGCTGCGCCGTAGATGTTCTGGCGGTCGGGGTTGTTGCCGACACAGAGTATCTTCGGGGCTTGGGGATTATTGATGTCGAGGGTGAAGTCATTGCCGGACATTACCCAATATAGCTGCGGCGAAATCATTCGTGACAGAGGTATCTTTGCCGATGCAATCTGACCCTGCAACTGGTCTGCGGCTCCACCCTGCCATGCGTCCATGAATGGTGACAGGTAGTTCTCCAGTTCCGGATATGAGGATAGTATCGGAAAAATATCCTCATACCGACGGTTAAGGAACTCGATGGCATGAGGGAATGTGCAGTATTTGCCTCCCTTGTAGAGTTTGAGATACCATATAATACTCGCCAACAGGATGATAGGCGACTCCACGAAGAAGTCGCCCTGCTTTTGGATCCAGGTTTTGTTCAAGTTGAGCATTATGGTATAGGCGGATTCGTATGCGTCGGCTATGTCCGTCATGAAGGCCGGGGCAATGGGATTGCAGCGGTGGCTACGCTTGGGGGCGTCGAAGTTTATAACATAGAATCTGGCACCCTCGGGGTACTTCTTCCTGTGTTTCAGGAAGTGGTTATAGACAATGGTACTGAGGTCGGCAAATTTGAAATCGTAGCAATAAAGCGCAAATCCTTTCTCTATCTGCTGTTTAAGGAAATTATTGACCACGGCATACGACTTTCCTGAACCGGGAGTGCCGAGCACAATCGAGGCGCGAAACGGATTGACCACATTTATCCAGCCATCGTTCCACTTCTTTCTGTAGTAGAACCTTGTGGGGAGATTTATCGAGTATTCATTGTCGATTTTGCGTGTTTCCTGCTGGAATGACTCGTTTTCGTTGTTGAATACGTCGGTCATCAGGTTGTTGCGGAGTATGCGGCTTATCCAGTTGCCGGCCATGAGCAGGCAGATGAAACCGGATGCAGTACACATTATATATAAGGTGTAATGCAGCTTGGGCATGAGATACAGCACAAGTCCGGCTCCGAGAAATAGCCAGATGGTGCGCCATGTAATGTCCTCGTTCTTTACGCCCCTCGTGCCGAAGCACGACAGGGCGAGGAGAAGTAGGGCGAACCACTTGGCGGTGTACTGGCTGTGGAACAGGTGGCATGAGCGGTCGAAACCGTTCAGCACCTTATCGACGATCCGGAAGAAATCGTCAGGTTGTGTGGGGTGGAGTTCCGGGCAGAACCAATAGATATTGATTACGACCAGAACTATACTGATGGCACGGAGAAAATCCATGATTTTCGCCAGTGCCCGGAGGTCATCTTCTTGCTGGGACATTGTTTTTTCGTTGTTTTTTGAGTGAATATTACAGGCCGCGTCCTTTCTTCTTTTTCTTTTTACGCGCACGGCGAGCGAAGGCTTCTTCCGCAGGGTCGAAGTCCGGTCCGGTCTGGAATAGTTCCAATCCGGGCAGTACGGGCGAGTAATCGAAATCGTCTGAATGGGACGGCTTCTGCCGTGGCTGTTGCTGAGGCTGATTTGGCTGGGTCTGACCGGAGGTCTGCTGACCTCCACCGGGAGGTGGCGACTGCTGACCCTGCGACTGTTGTCCTTGCGACTGCCTCGGCTGTGGCTGAACCTGAGGTTTTGCCGTCGGGTCATTGAACCATAGATTGAGGGCATTGGCGGAGAACTCACGACCAAGGCGGGAACCGTTGAGAGCGACATGATTGTTATGATCTACGAAAGTGGCGCCATACAATCTGCCGTCGGCATTGTAGCGCAACACAAGGTCAATGTTCTTCTCCTTCAGCTTAGAGATGAAATCATCCTTGCTTGTGGCCGCTGCCATTGCATCGGACACCAGCCTCTTTGTGGGCTTGATGTCGATTTTCTCCTTGTCGCGCTCGAACTTCCCTTCGACAGCGGTGCGACTCGCGAACTTGCCGAGTCGGGAGGCTTTCAGAGGTGTGGCTATGATATTGCCGTTATCATCGGTGGCGAAATAGACCAGACCGTGATACTCACGTCCGTTGACTTTGCCGTCGGTCATTTCGCATCTGACATTATACAGTCCGAGTATGGCGTTATATTCGCCGATGCTCTGGAACTGCCAGCGCATACCAACCAGTTTGACCGTGTTCTGCACCTGACGCTTGATGTCGCCGTTGGGATCAACCTTGGTAATGGGAGTATCGGGAGATACCTTTTCTCTCTCGGCTATTTTCAAACCATACTTCTTCTCCAACTCGCGACATACCTTCTTATTCTTATAGAAGTTGTTCTTGTCAGAAATACAGCGTCCGTCGGTATCGACCCTCAGTGCTACAATATGAAGATGATAGCGGTCTATGTCCTCGTGTTTGAAAACTATGAAAGGGACATTTTCAAACCCCATCATCTTCATGTAGTCATCCGCGAGTTGAGAAAACTGGGCATCCGTCAACCTGTCGTCCGGATGTGGATTAAGGGAAATGTGCATCATGGGACGCTCAGTGCGGGTGTGCGCCGGAATCCATCTTTTGAAATCCTCAAATGCCCGGCGGATGTCAAGACTTCCGCTGCCGTCATTATAAATTTTGTTGGATGAGATCAGTTTTCCCTTCTCCTTATTCAGCTTTTCACCATTATAGACAAGAGCCCCGTAGAGGGAATTGCCTATTGAGATTTTTGCAACCATCGCTCGTCGAATTTCTGTGCGAGTGCCATGATTTCACGGCTGACCTTGATAAGTTCGATGGTCTTTTGTTCCAGATTATATAGTACCGACAAGGCTCTCTTTTCGGTGAAATTTGTACGGAGTGTCCTCACAAATTCATCGTAACTCGACCCGATCACCTTGAAACGGGCATTGAAGTCTGAGAGCTTGTCGATGAAAACTCTGGTGTTTTCATCTATCGTAAATACCTTGAAAGGATTACCGAAGAACTGCATCTTGACAAATGCAGCCATTGATTCAATCCCTGATTTATCAAACATGGCCATCAGAATGGCATGTTCCGTAGCAGTGAAGTTGACCGAACAGCGAAATGCTATCGGGTCAATCTTCGGATGCCGACCGGCTTTTTGAAGATTGTCTGTTTTCATATCTTGTCTATCTTGTGTTTTCGCAGTGCGATTATTCATCACCGGCTTCCACCGGAATTATCAGAAATCCGACTTTGGAGGATTTCGCTCCATGCACATGGCAAGTGTCTCTCTGCTGCAATTTTAATTGTTTGCAGCAGAAGACATAACTTGCAATGTTCTTGTGAACATAGTGATTGTCTGAATGTGGAGGATAACCTGCTCAAACGTGGTACCGGTCCTACCCGTATCGAGCGTATATATATAAGGTGTAAGCCTGATGCTGAATATCGCATCTGTTGTATGTTGCAAAGTTACTGCCTTTTAATGTTCCGGTCGCCAGACATCAACCGGACATAAGCGGACCCTGCACGGACAAACACGGACATTGGCTGAAATAATTTGGAAAACGGCTGGAAATGCCCTTAACTTTGCATCGTAAATCATCGGCAAGCCCTCTCGCTCTTGGTCGAAAGACAAGCGATTGAACGCGGTCGAGTTTTACATGCACCGCATATATAAGCGGGCCCATTACTGGCAAAATAGACATTGCCCGGTCAATGATTTCATTATTCTTAGAGAAAATAATCATTGGCATGGAGGCGTATCCTCCTAAAAATCAACCCAAAAGTTTTCAGCCGACTATCCGGCTGACCATCTATCCGTATAGCCGTCCGGCCAACTGACCAGCCGACTATCCGGATAGCCGACCAGACAGCCGTATGGCTGTACGGCCGAGTGGCCATCCGGCCATATAGCCGTATCGCCGGCCGGCCGAGTGGCTAACCGTCCAACCGGTCCGACGGCTGGTTAGCCATACAGCTATCCAGCCGACCGGATATATAGCCAGACAGCCGAATGACCGGCTAACCATCCAACCGTCCGGCTATCCAACCGGATAACCAGCCAGATAGCCGTATGTCCGGCTAACCGACCGGATAGCTATCCAGCCGACCAATCGGCTATCCCTACAGCCAGCCGGCTGTATATCCGACCGTGGCAGTAGTCCCGGCGTTGTGGCAAATGTTGCCGACCATTCCCAAACTCTTTTTCAAAAATCAAAATGAGCGACACAATCGTTGTTGCCGTCTCCAGCCAGAAAGGTGGAGTCGGCAAATCGACACTGACTGTCTTGCTCGCAAGCTATCTCTACTATGTGAAAGGTTATGATGTCGCAGTCATGGATTGTGACTCGCCCCAGCATAGTCTCGATGGTGAGCGAAAACGGGAACTGTCAGATGTCAGGGCGATTCCACATCTTTCAAAGATGGCGGATGAACTTAAAGAACAGACTGGCAAACGCCCCTATGCAATCATGAAGGCCGGCCTCGGAGAAGCACTCGACAAGGTGCAGCTGTATCTCGACCGCTATGAGCCTGACTTTTTGTTTCTCGATCTTCCCGGCACAATCAACAATGTGCATATCCTGAATATCATTGCAAACATCCATCATGTGTTCTGTCCGATGACAGCGGATAAGTTTGCAATCGAGAGCACCATCCCTTTCTGCCGTTACCTCAATGACCGGCTCATATCTACCGGACTTGGCAATATCAAGACTGTCAATGTCCTGTGGAATATGGTTGACAGCCGAGAACGCACGGACCTGTATCACGCCTATGACGACCTCATGGAGGAATACAATATTTCGGTGATGAAGACGACACTGCCGGCCAGTGTCAGATTCCGGCGTGGTCTCAATAGCAAAGAGAAACGCCCGGTGTTCCGCAGCACACTCTTCCCTCCCGACAAATCGCTTATTAAAAACAGCGGCATCGAAGAACTGGTGGCGGAATTCCTTGCCATAACAGGCAAGTCAGATGGCTAAGAAGGTTGTAAAGCCGTTTAGCGATGAGAATTTTCTCGACGGGTATGAGCCTATCACTCCGGATCTCTCTGCCAAGGAGCCACCTCCTGAGCGGAGCGAGGATAATGAGACTGACTCCGCTAAGATTGTAGCCGGAAAAGGTGATTACTCGCAAAGATTCCTTACCCAGCCTCGGGGTGTATTCCCCAAGAAAATATATATCTGCATAGAGTTTCATGAGATAATTGAGACGATAGTCAAGATGCTGGGAAAGGGAGATGTAAATCTGACTTTATCGGGATTTCTTCACAATATTCTCTCGGAGCATTTCGAGAAATATGGTGATGAGATTGACCGGCTCCTACAAGAGCGCTTTGAATCGAAACGCCCATTGGGTAAATCGAAAAGATGAAAAACGATAATCCCGAAATGTCGGTTGATGCGGTACAGCCACCGGCTGAGCCGCAGTTCAGCGAAGAAACAAAGAGGCAGTATGCTGCGGCCTTTCTTACCTCATTCCCTGTCGGGGAAAGGAAAAGTGTTCAGGCTACGGCAGAACTTGTGCAGACGCTCAAACGAGTGGTTAATCTGATAGGCAATGGCACAGTGACCGTCGGGTCTTTTGTCCAGAGCATCGTCGAGAGCCATATTCTCGAACACAAGGTATTGATTGAGAGTCTCCGAGAAGCATCCCTTCGGAGTGACTCCAATCCTTCGGCGATGGATGCCTTGCCTCATGAGGCCAAAGTCTATCAGGCGAAATATCTGACAGGTGACTGCAAGGTGAGAACCCTGAAAGGAATCTATATGAACCGCGATCTGGTGAATCAGATTAAGCGCATCGTGTTCGATGTCAATGGAGAGCATCCCACTTGCGGCTCATATCTTGAAGCTATCGTTATGGAACACCTTACGGTGTGCGAAGATCTCATATCCGAGATGGTCAATGACAAACACCGAATGAATAAGATATGACATGGCTATACATCATCGCCGCTATACTGGCTCAGGTCATTGTGGCCGTTTTGCTCATTTCCTACATCGACCGTGGCTCAAAGCAAGAGGTTCCCGAACCTCAACCGCAGAAAGAGTCCGAACCGATGGCAGAACCGGTAAAAGAAGAGCAAAAGGTTGATGCTCCAAAAATGGAGCAGGAAATATCGTCAGCAATAGGTGCCAGTACCTTTGATTACGGGCAGTTCCGTGATATGATAAAGGAGGTCATGCTGCCGATTGTGAAAGAATGTATTGCTACGGCTATGGAGGCTCGCGAATGTGAGTTTGTCGGTGAGTCAAAGAAGAATACCGACACAGAGCCGGATGCAAGGATGTCGAAGGAGCAGGAGCAAGAGTCTTGGAAAGACAATCGCGACGTGGAGGAGCGTCTTCAGAAAGAGGATGATACTCCGGCGATGCCCAATCCTCTTGCAGACGGTGCGTCATTTGATGAAATCGCACAGGCCACCGTAATGGTTGAGACTCCCGGCAATCCCACGCCTAAACAACACAGGTTTATAGTCAAGGTCTTCCACCAGCTGGAGGGCACGCAATTAGAGGACCTTATGCCTGACTCATTGAGGGAAAAGGTATATGCCTGTCACAGAGAAGCAGAGTCCAACCCGGACTCATTCAAGGACAAGGTCGCTGAAATGGATATTGCTGAAAAAAGCGCATCCTCATCGGAACCTCCAGCCGCAGAAAAGCCTTCCAAGACAACTAAACCGGACGAAGAGGCGAAGCCTCAGAGGAGCTATGTGCCCCTCAACTCTTTCGCAAATCCCAACAAACACAACTGAAAATGAAAAAGTTTTCATCCCTGATACGCTCGGCATTCGCCAAGCGCGCAATCTTCGCACTCTTTGCTCTCGCATCTGTCGCACAGTGTTTCGCCGCAGGCAACGGCATGGCCGGTATCAACGAGGCTACCTCAATGATTTCCAGCTATTTCGACCCGGGGACGAAACTCATCTATGCCATCGGTGCCGTGGTGGGTCTCATCGGTGGTGTCAAGGTCTATGGCAAGTTTTCGTCAGGTGATCCCGACACCAGCAAGACTGCTGCCTCGTGGTTCGGAGCCTGCATCTTCCTCATCGTCGCTGCTACCATTCTCCGCTCATTCTTCCTCTAAATGGCTGAGTTCTCTATCAATAAGGGTATTGGTAGAACGGTAGAATACAAAGGCTTGAAGGCGCAATATCTGTTTATCTTCGCCGGAGGTCTGATTGTGGATTTCATTGTGCTCGTCATCATGTATATGTGTGGCGTTGCCCAGTGGGTCTGCATCTCCTTCGGCGCGATAAGCGCCTCAATCCTTGTATGGCTGACTTTTCACCTCAATACCAAATACGGACAGTACGGACTGATGAAGCTGACGGCGGTCAAGTACCACCCTCGCTACATCATCAACCGTCTGCGCCTCAAAAGATTGATAAACAAAACATGAGAAATATACTTAAAGCCACAACGCTGGAATCCAAATTGCCTTTGCTGGCGGTGGAGCACGGCTGCATCATATCGAAGGATGCCGACATAACTGTCGCCTTTGAGGTTGCCCTCCCGGAGCTTTTCACCGTTACCTCGCAGGAGTATGAAGCCATGCACGGAGCATGGTGCAAGGCAATTAAGGTGTTGCCCCATTACTCGGTGGTGCATAAGCAGGACTGGTTCTGCTCCGAAAAATATCAGTCGGAACTCCAGAAGGATGACCTTTCTTTCCTCGACCGTTCCTTTGAACGACACTTCAATGAGCGTCCGTACCTCGCTCATAAGTGTTATCTGTTCCTGACAAAGACCACAAAGGAAAGGGCGCGTCAGCAGAGCAACTTCTCCACTCTCTGCCGTGGGCGTATCACCCCGAAGGAACTCAACCACGAGATGGTTGTCAAGTTCATGGAGAGCGTTGAGCAATTCGAGCGCATCATCAATGACACCGGCTATATCAAGCTGCGTCGCCTCTCTGATGATGAGTTGATAGGCACTGAAAAGGAATCCGGACTTATCGAGAAATATATGTCGCTGACAATGGGCGATGTAACCTGCTTGGAGGACATAGACCTCGATGCCCGCCAGATGCGGATTGGCGACAAGATGCTATGCCTGCACACTCTGTCCGACACCGATGACCTCCCCGCTAAGGTCAGCACCGATAACCGTTATGAGCGGTTATCGACTGACCGGAGCGACTGCCGCCTTTCGTTTGCCTCACCCATCGGGTTGCTCTTACCCTGCAACCATATCGTCAACCAGTATGTGCTGATTGACGACCACGACGAGAATTTGGCAAAGTTCGAGAAGACCGCCCGAAACATGAATAGCCTTTCGAGGTATAGCCGAAGCAATGCTATCAACAAAGAATGGATTGACCGCTATCTCAACGAGGCACATTCATACGGTCTGACTTCCGTCCGTTGCCATGTCAACATCATGGCATGGAGCGATGACTCAGAGGAACTGCGCCGTATCAAGAATGATGTCGGCGGTCAGTTGGCGACAATGGGCTGTATGCCCCGGCACAACACAATCGACTGCCCGACACTGTTCTGGTCGGCAATGCCCGGCAACGAGGCTGACTTCCCTGCCGAGGAAAGTTTCTACACTTTCATCGAGCCTGCCGTGTGCTTCTTCACTGCCGAGACTAACTACCGCAGTAGCCTGTCTCCATTCGGTATCAAGATGGTTGACCGTCTTACAGGAAAGCCCATACACCTTGATATATCGGACGAGCCGATGAAGAAAGGTGTCACGACGAACCGCAACAAGTTCATTCTCGGACCGTCAGGTAGTGGTAAGTCATTCTTCACCAACCATCTGGTGCGCCAATATTATGAGCAAGGGACTCATGTCCTGCTGATTGATACTGGTAATTCATACGAAGGACTATGCAATCTGATTCATAACAAGACGCATGGCGAAGACGGCATATATTATACATATACCGATGCCAAGCCGATTTCATTTAACCCGTTTTTCACTGACGACGGCATCTTCGATGTGGAGAAACGTGACTCCATAAAGACGCTGCTCCTGACCCTATGGAAAGCGGAGGACGAGAGAGTGACCAAGACTGAGAGCGGTGAACTCGGCTCTGCACTGGCGATGTTCCTCGACAAGATGGCGAAGGACCGCGATATTGTCCCGTGTTTCAATTCTTTCTACGAATTTATGCGTGACGATTATCGTGCCGAAATGGCGAACCGCCCCATACCCATCTACAAACAGGACTTCGACATCGACAACTTCCTCACAACGCTCCGCCAGTATTATCATGGCGGACGCTATGACTTCCTGCTGAACTCCAAGGAGAACATCGACCTGCTCAACAAGCGGTTTGTGGTCTTCGAGATTGATCAGGTGAAAGACAACCGGGAACTTTTTCCAGTCGTCACCATCATCATTATGGAGGCTTTCATCAACAAAATGAGACGATTAAAGGGCATCCGCAAGATGATAATAGTCGAAGAAGCGTGGAAGGCACTTTCAACCGCCAATATGGCAGACTACATGAAGTATCTGTTTAAGACAGTCAGAAAGTATTTTGGTGAGGCTGTGGTGGTTACGCAGGAAGTTGATGACATCATATCGTCGCCGATTGTCAAGGAGACAATCATCAACAATTCGGATTGTAAAATCCTACTCGACCAGCGCAAGTATATGAATCGCTTTGACCAGATTCAGGAGCTGCTCGGTCTGACCGACAAGGAGAAGTCGCAGATACTCAGTATCAACATGGCGAATAATCCGAGTCGCCTCTATAAAGAGGTATGGATCGGTTTGGGCGGCACGAAGTCGGCGGTCTATGCTACGGAGGTTTCAACGGAGGAATATCTCTGTTACACCACCGAGGAAACGGAGAAGATACAGGTACTCAACAAGGCAAAGCAACTTGGGGGCAACACTGAGTCGGCCATCAAGATGCTTGCCAATGAGAGAAAGGAGGGTGCAACATGAAAATCCCCAAGGCGTTTCACCCGATTCTCGGGGTGCTGATTGGTGCCATACTCTTTCTCGTTGGTATCGCTCTTGTATCAGCCGCTTTCGTACTGGCATACAAGTTTGTAGCCTTTGCCAAACCGTATGTTGCTGAGGTCTTCGCCAATATCATCCACCAGCTCGCAACACTCATGCCACTATGAAAGTCCTTCATGCCCTATGGCTGGTACTTTCCGGCCTGTTCATTGGTATCGTCGCACTAATAACATTTCCTTTACTCCTGCTCTATGCGGGAGTGAAAATAATCGGAGGCTTTGCCTCTAAACTCAACTGAAACCTCTTAACCGCAATACTCTATGTGGATAGTAATGCTCATTGTGATTATTAGCCAGATAATTTTCACAATCCGGCTATGTCGTAAAGACAAGTCACTCACAACATCAACCAAAACAAAACACCCAATGCAAAACTTTCTGAAAAATCTCAAACGCAATTACTGGTATTCCAGTGATAAGAACATAGTCCTGATTTTCGAGGAAATCAAGGGCATCGTAACAGTAAAAGTCCGTGAAAACGGCTACTATGGCAAAGAGAGGGTCTATATCCTCCAGCCGACAAGCAACGACCGTCTCGCCACTTTCGATACGGTTACCGGCCGCTTCACCATCGGGATAACAGAGAACGGCGAGGAACTCTTCATCTCGCCACTCGGCATCTTCCTCTATGATTCCAAAACTGTGGATCTCAAAAATGAGGAGGCTCAGAGCATCAACCCGAAGGAGTCCGACTCCAACGTCATCAATGTCTAAACTCCAAAAGCGAATGAAACATCTCAAGACAATCATCGCGGTGGTGGCCATGGTTCTGCTCTTCGGAGCAAACCGGGCCTCTGCCCAATGGACGGTCATTGACCCGTCCAACATCGCACAGAGTATCGTAAATAATTCTAAATCACTTGTTCAGGAGTCGCAGACGGCTACCCACATGGTCAAGAATTTTCAGGAAACCGTGAAAATCTACCAGCAGGCAAAGAAATATTACGACGCTCTCCAGTCGGTGAACAATCTCGTCCGAGACGCCCGCAAGGTGCAGCAGACAATTCTGATGCTCGGCAATATCTCCGGCTACTATGTCAACAACTTTCAGAAGATGCTGACCGATCCGAACTTCACCAGCGCGGAACTCTCGGCAATAGCCTCCGGCTACACAAGGATTCTGGAAGAAGCAAACGGAGTGCTGTCGGACCTTAAACAGGTAGTCAACATCACTACTCTCTCCATGACCGACAAGGACCGCATGGACGTGGTCGATGACTGCTACAAGGAGATGAAGAGGCTGAAAAACCTTACGGCTTACTACACCAACAAGAACATATCCGTGTCGTATCTAAGGGCAAAGAAAAAGGCTGACACCCAAAGGGTAATCAACCTGTATGGCGACGGCTCTGAAAAATACTGGTAGCCTATGCTTTGCGCGATAGATTTTGACAACCTGCACACGGTGCTTCGCTCGCTCTATGACGAGATGATGCCGCTGTGCAGCGACATGGCCGGAGTGGCCCAGGCGATAGCCGGACTCGGCGCACTGTTCTATGTGGCAGTGCGCATTTGGAAGTCGCTTGCCGCCGCCGAGCCCATTGATGTGTTCCCGCTGCTACGTCCCTTTGCCATCGGACTGTGCATCATGTTCTTCCCCTCGATTGTGCTCGGCACCATCAATTCGGTGATGCAGCCGATTGTTCAGGGGACGGCGACGATGCTCGAAGGTCAGACTCTTGATATGCAGAAATACCGCGAGGAGAAAGACAGGCTGGAGTATGAGACCATGATGAATGACCCATCGACAGCATATCTCGTGGATGATGCGGAGTTTGACCGCCAGATAGATGAACTCGGAGTTACGGAGGTGGGTACCGCCGCCGGAATGTATATCGAGCGTGGAATGTATAAAGTGAAGAAGGCGATTCAGAACTTTTTCAGGGAGTTGCTGGAGATGCTTTTCCAAGCCGCGTCACTGACCATCGACACGATAAGGACATTCTTTCTCATTGTCCTTGCCATACTCGGCCCGATTGCCTTTGCCCTGTCAGTGTGGGATGGCTTCCAGTCAACACTGACAATGTGGATTCAGCGGTATATCCAGACCTATCTGTGGTTGCCTGTGGCAGACTTGTTTTCGACGATATTGGCGAAAATACAGGTGCTGATGCTCCAGAACGACATATCGGAACTGACCAATAATCCGAATGTAAATCTCGACAGTTCAAACACTTGTTACACGATCTTTATGATTATCGGTATTATCGGCTACTTCACGATTCCGACTGTGGCAGGCTGGATTATTCAGGCAGGCGGTGGTATGGGTGCATACGGCAGACATATCAACTCGGTAGGTATGCAGGGAGGCTCCGCCGTGGCTGGTGTCGCAGGTTCCGTTACCGGCAATATCGCGGGTCGTGCCGGAAAACTTCTGAAATAAAGTAATAAGTCATAGTTACGAGTGACGAGGTTCACTTCATCACTCATAACTATGACCTAAAACCTGATTCAAATGGAATTCAAATCTCTGAAAAATATCGAATCGTCGTTTCGGCAGATCCGGCTTTTCGGCATTGTCTTCGTGAGCCTTTGCGCTGTGGTGGCGGTCGCCTCCGTGGTGCTTTCGCTCAACTTTGCCGAGAAGCAGCGCGAGAAAATCTATGTCCTTGACAACGGCAAGTCCTTGATGCTTGCCTTGTCGCAGGACATGGAGCAGAACCGACCTGCGGAGGCACGCGAACACGTGCGGCGCTTCCATGAACTGTTCTTCACCCTCTCCCCGGAGAAGTCAGCCATCGAGCACAATGTCAGCCGTGCCCTGTTGCTGGCCGACAAGAGTGCCTACAACTATTACCGGGACTTCACGGAGCAGGGTTACTACAACCGCATCATCGCGGGGAATATCAATCAGATGCTCAAAGTCGACAGCGTGGTTGTGAACTTCACCAACTATCCCTACGATGTGCGCACCTATGCCAAGCAGATGATTATCCGCCAGAGTAATGTCACGGAGAGAACGCTGGTGAGCAGTTGCAAACTGAAAAACTCCGGTCGCTCCGACGACAACCCCAACGGATTCATCATTGAAAATTTTACGGTAATCGAGAACAAGGACATAAAGACAATCAAGAAATGAACATCAAGCCTCTGAAAGAGAAAATCGGACATCTATATAATAAGGTGTCAAGCCGCAAGGAGAGCGCGGTGGAGTATGTGCGTCGCAAGTGCGACGACATACCCCCGCAGAAGCGGTTCCGGATTGTGGCGGTAGTCTTCGCCATGTTCGCGTTGCTCGCCCTCTTTGTCTTCGGCAAATCAATGTATAACATCTACAACGGGGTACACTGCAACCCCGACTTCGGCAATATCAAACAGATGCCGATGCCCGACAAGGACAATAAAACCGATACAAATATTTTCTATGGATCTGAAAACTCTATGGAATAAACTCACCCGTCCGACAACCGAGGCGGAACGGAAGATGCGGATGAAATACATCGTCGCCTTTCCCGCTATGTTTCTGACCACCGGCATAATCCTGTGGCTTATCTTTGACAGTTTCGGCGACGGAGCTGCTACTACCACCAGTGGCTTCAATCAGAATATGCCGGAGCCGGACGCTCAGGAAATCACAGCCGATAAGCGCGATGCCTATGCCGCCCAGAAGGATACCGTCAGAGTAGCCACTGACACAATCCCCCATGTCGATTCCGTCCCGCAAAGTGCGGATGAGCCGGAACCCGATATGGTTGAGGCATCCGATCAGGCTTACCAGCAGGTTCAGGCTTCACTCCAAGACTTTTATATCCCGGAGGATAATTCCGCCGCACAGGTGGCGGAGTTGCAGGCGAGGATTGATGAGCTGGAGGCGCAGAACGCTATGGTACAGCAGAGTCAGCAGCCTAATGAGATGGAGTTGATGGAGCAGTCATACAAACTGGCGGCGCAGTATCTCGGCACAGGCAATGGCGGTCAGCAGGCCGTGATTGTCGATGAACCGGATGAAGACCGAAAGGTCATGCCTGTCAATCAGGTAAACCGCAATGTAGTGTCTTCTCTCAGTGCCTCTACCGATAATGCCCGCTCTTTCTCTACCGCCGTCGGCACCAAGCGCACGAATTTCAAGAACACTATTTCAGCCTGTGTCGCTACTGACCAGTCGGTTATCGACGGGCAGAGCGTAAGGCTCCGGACACTCGAACCGATGTGGATTGGCAATTCTCTGTTGCCGAAAAACACCAACATCGTAGGAGTGGCCCGGCTTCAGGGTGAGCGTCTTGAAATCAAGATTGAGAACATCGAGGCTCTCGGCTGTATCATGGAGGTTGACCTCTCGGTATATGACTCCGACGGTCAGGAGGGTATCAACATTCCCAACTCTATGGAGAGCGATGCGCTCCATGAAATCGGTGCCAACATGGGCAGCACGATGGGCAGTTCAATCAACCTGACCACCAATGCCGGTGCACAGCTTGTCTCCGATGTCGGCAAGGGACTTATCAACGGTGTGAGCCAGTATCTCAACAAGAAACTACGCACAGTGAAGATCCACCTCAAATCCGGCTATAAAATCATGCTCAAACAAAACGAGCAGTAACAAACCAAAACACCCAACAACAACGAATGAAAACAATCACAAAATTCTTTGTTGCGGCAGTGGCACTCTTCGGAGTGTCCACCGCTGCCAACGCAAAAAATCCCGATAACACCGATAATAACGTGTCGCCTGACACCGAACAGGTAGCTGAACATGATGTGAACGTGTACGGGCCCAACTACACCGACGGCGACAAGTTCGACGGCCTGACCCGCAAGGTGGGCTTCGACCGAATGATTCCCCCTCACGCTCTGGAGGTCTGCTACAACAAGACCACTCATATTATCTTCCCTGCGGAGATAATTTATGTGGACCTCGGCAACGAGAATCTTGTGGCCGGTCTCGCCGATGGAGCGAAGAACGTACTTCGCGTTAAATCAGCGTTTAAGCGTTTCAAAACCGAAACTAATCTCTCGGTTATCACCGATGATGGCTCTTATTATGTTTTTAACGTCAAATTTGCGAAGGAGCCTCTGCTTCTGAGCATTGAGATGACCGACTTTCTCCACGACGGCGAGGCTGTGAACCGTCCCAACAACGCCCAGGAAATCTATCTCGAAAAGTTAGGCAGCGAGTCGCCGATGCTTGTCAAGCTGATTATGAAGTCAATCCACAAGCAGAACAAGCGCGAAATCAAGCATATCGGCTCAAAGCGTTTCGGGGTACAGTTCCTTCTCAAATCCATCTATACCAATAACGGTATGCTTTACTTCCACACGGAGTTGAAGAACACCTCCAATATCGCTTTCGACATCGACTATGTGAGCTTCAAGATTGTGGACAAGAAGGTTATCAAGCGGACTGCCATGCAGGAGCAGGTACTTGAACCACTCCGCGCCCAGAACTATGTGACGGTGGTACATGGCAAATCCTCGGAACGCACTGTCTTTGCCTTGGAGAAATTCACTATTCCCGATGACAAGCAACTCGTTATCGAGGTCGCCGAGAAAGAAGGTGGCCGCCATCAGTCCTTCGTGGTCGATAACGAGGACATCGTGAGAGCAAACGTAATCGACGAGTTATCCATCCAGTAAATCATAAGCCCATGAAGAAGATTCTTTCAATCTTCGCTGTGGCGGTGCTTTCCCTGTTCACAGGGGAGGCATTCGCCCAGCGGAATCTTCCCGGAATGTCGGCGGTCGAAGTACGTGCTGACATGGTAAACGGTTTCTATACCGGCAACTCCCGCAACTGCGGCTATAACCTCGGAGTGTTCTACTCGGTAATCAAGGGCAACAATGCCAATACCTGGTCTTTCGGCGGAGAGTATCTCCAGACCTATAAGCCTTACGGCGAAAAGGGTCGCATACCCGTGGCGCAGTTCACCGGCGAAGTCGGCTACAATCTTCGCATCGTCAGAGACTATTCGCAGACTTTCCACCTCTATGGCGGTGTGTCGGGTCTCGCAGGATATGAGACGGTCAACTGGGGGGAGAGCGTTCTACGCGACGGCTCTACCATTCAGGCAAAGGATGCTTTCATATATGGCGGTGCGGTAACGCTGTCTGCCGATTTCTATCTCTCTGACCATGTGGCTCTCGGAGCGCATATAAAGGAGCGGTTTGTCTTCGGCAATGACACGGGACATTTCCTCTTTGCCTACGGCTTACACCTTAAATATCAGTTTTAGCCTATGCGGTACACGAAGAATGACATCAGGAACATACCGCTGACGGAGTTCATGGCGGCTCTCGGCGAAAAGCCTGTCAAGGCTTTCGGGGATATGAAGCTCTACTATGCGCCGCAGCGAGACGACCCGGAGCCGATGCTGGTGGTCGATACCAACACAAACCGATGGTATGACCACGCCACTGACCAAAGTGGCGACATCATCGACCTCGCCGCCTTGAAGATGAATCTGAAACTCTACATGGATCCACGCGATTTCATCCTGAAATATATGAACGAGTATGAGCAGGGCAAGGAACTTTCGGCAATGGCACGTCGCCCACAGCAGCCGACGGTTGTCGGTCTCGACATAAAGAGAGTGAAACTCACTGACTTTATGAAGGCTCTCGGTCAGGAACACCCTGTGGCAGCCGACGGTAATCTCCGGATATACAATGCTCCCTACGATGATAAGCCCCGACCGACTATGGTAATCAACATCGAGACAAACCTCTGGCGTGATACCAAGTCCGGCGCTTATGGTAGTATCTATGACCTTGCATACGAGCTGACCGGCTCATGTAATATGTCGGAGTTGAACCGCTACATTGCGGGGCTCATCGCACCAGCGCTTGCGAAGCAAGAAATGTCCGGCATGGAGAAGTCCAGAGCTATGGAACAGAAGGAAGAGCCTCCTAAGGTGGAGCCGGAGCCTGACAAACCTAAACGGAGGATGCGCCTATGAACATTGACGACATCAGGAAAATCTCGCTTGTCGAGTTCCTCAATCAGTTGGGCTATCAGCCTACCGGACGCGACAGTAAAGGTCTTTGGTTTTACGCCCCGTATCGCAGTGAGAGAAAACCGTCGTTCCATGTCAATCCACGGAAAAATCTGTGGTTTGACTTTGGAACGGGCACGGGTGGCGACATCTTCTCGCTTGCCGGAGAAATGTCCGGTGAAACGGACTTTTTGAGGCAAGCCGATTACATCGCGGAGAAGATGCGCCTCCCGGTCGCTTCATCGTCGGAACGACGCTTTGCCTCTGCAAAGAACCCCTATAAGCCAACGCCGTTTGTCGAGGAGCCAACCTTTGAAAATGTCGAAGTGTCGCGTCTGGAGTCGCCGGTTCTGCTACGCTATCTTGCCGACCGCGGCATACCGAAAGATATAGCCCAACGCTACTGTGTGCAGGTTGACTATGAACTTCATGGTAAGCGATTCTACGCCGTTGGTTTCGAGAACAATGCACACGGATATGAGCTTCGCAATCCTTTCTTCAAGGGGTCGTACCCGCCAAAGCACATAACCCACATTGCCAACGGCAACGCTCGGTGTAATGTGTTTGAGGGCTTCATAGACTTCCTTTCAGCGGAACGCCTTGGCTATAACGATGGGCTCGACACTATCGTGCTCAACTCGGTCGCCAATATTCAGAAGGCGATACCTCCTCTTGGTGACTACACTGTCATCCAGTGCTATCTTGACAATGACACTGCCGGTCGAGCGGCCCTTGCCAGACTCCGCAGGGAGTTCGGTGACAAGGTCATGGACAAGTCGGCACTTTATCCCAATCACAAGGATCTGAACGACTACCTTATGTCGCTCTATCCTAAAAAATCAACAAAACTCAAACTCTGAAAACGTGAAAACAATCATCAACAAAATCGGCGAAATCCGCCTTACTCCCGCCCGCTTCTTCGGGTTCTGGGCAATCCTTTTCGCTCTCGTGTTCACTCTTTCCTCATGTTCCGACGACCTCGATGTGCAGCAGTCCTATCCGTTCACGGTGGAGGTCATGCCATACGGCGACAAAATCAAGCAGGGCGAAACCATAGAACTGCGCTTCGAGATCAAGCCGGAGGGCAATTACTCCAATACTCTCTACACCATCCGCTACTTCCAGTATGACGGCGAAGGCACTCTCAAACTCGTTGACGGCCCCGTGCTGGTCAACAACGACCGTGTGCTTCTCGAAAGCAAGACATTCCGCCTCAACTACACAGCCAATTCATCTGAGGCTCATAAATTTCTTGTGGTCATTCAGGATAACTTCAACTCGACTCCGTGGCAGCAGACCTTCGAGTTCAACAGCAAGGACAACGACGACGACGGCGGCAAGAACCCCGGAATCATAGGCCCGGTAGTAGGTCCCATTAAACCTATCGGCTTATGAAGAAACTCCTGATATTCTTAATGGCGATAGTGGCCGTCACGGTCACTTCGCCGGCTTTCGCCGCCAAGCGAAGTATCATGGAGCTGCCGCTCTTTGAGCGGGCAGTTCTGATAATCAAGCATTTTGAGACGCTCCATAAGCCACGCCACTGGCCCTACGTTGGATATGGTCACCAAGTCCAGCCGGGAGAACCATACCGCAGAGGCGTACAGCTCTCCGAAAAACAGGCAGAAGCCCTCCTGCGCAAAGACCTCCGAAAGTTCTGCGCTATGTATTCCAAATACGGCAAAGATTCAGTCCTTCTCGGCGCACTCGCCTACAACTGCGGTCCCGGCGTCGTCAACAAATCCACCGTCCTGAAGAAACTCAAATCCGGCAACCGCGACATCTTCAAGTCCTATGTTTCTCATTGCCGCTACAAAGGTAAGAAACATAAAGGTTTATATACTCGCAGATTGACCGAGTTCGCCGCCCTTTTCATTCCGTAGAATCAGCGTCTAATATATGCACCGAGGGGATGCACTCTTTTCGGAGTGTGTCCCCTTGATGTATCTTGTAGACAAATCAACAAAAAATTCAAATGGCTTCGATAAAAGTAAAGTTCCGGCCCTCGACTGTCGCTGACCACGAGGGCACAATCTACTATCAGATTATCCACGAGAGGAAGGTGCGACAGCTTCTGACCG
>PPYF01602814.1_pt1 | contig 30238 bp, 26 predicted proteins | sample 1559871 | NCBI WGS metagenome assembly PPYF01 (sample SAMN08240021, study PRJNA423297) | Human gut metagenome, whole genome shotgun sequencing project.
TCGGAAGAATTGCCACAGGAGAGTATGATGCCGTTGTAATCGGGCATACACAGTTTGAAAAGATCCCGATGAGTAAGGATTATCAGGAAAAGCATATTCAGGATCAGATTGATGAAATTATAAACTATGTGGAGGAATATAAGCATGATAGAAATCAGAATTTTACCGTAAAGCAGCTTGAAAAAACAAAGAAGAAACTTGAAACAAGGCTTGAAAAGTTAAACGATGATTTTAAGAAAGACGATGTCATTACCTTTGAAGAATTAGGTGTAGATAAGCTCTTTATTGACGAGGCACATAATTACAAAAATCTCTACCTTTATACCAAAATGAGAAATGTAGCAGGTATCGGGCAGTCTGAAGCCTTTAAGTCCTCCGATATGTTTATGAAGTGTAGGTATATGGATGAAATGACGGGTGGGAAAGGTATTGTATTTGCCACAGGAACGCCTGTCAGTAACTCGATGACAGAGCTTTATACGATGCAGCGTTATCTTCAGTATGAAAGCCTTAAAAAGAATAATTTTGAGCATTTTGATAGCTGGGCTTCTACCTTTGGTGAAACACAGTCTGCCTTTGAATTATCTCCGGAGGGAACAGGATACAGAGTTAAGACAAGATTTTCAAAGTTCTATAATCTTCCGGAGCTTATGTCTATGTTTAAGGAAGTTGCAGATATTCAAACAGCGGATATGCTTAACCTTCCAACACCTGAAGCACACTATGAAGTTATTAAAACTTTGCCAAGTGAGGAACAAAAGGAAATCCTAAAGAGCTTATCCGAAAGAGCTGATGATGTCAGAAACAGGGTAGTAGAGCCTGATGAAGATAATATGTTGAAAATCACCAATGATGGTAAGAAACTTGCTTTAGATCAGCGTTTAATCAATCCATTACTTCCTGACAATCCTGACAGCAAGGTCAATGTCTGCGTAAAAAATGTGTTTGCCATTTGGGATAAGACAAGAAAAGATAGGTCAACACAGCTTCTATTTTCCGATATGTCAACTCCAAAAGGCGATGGAGAGTTTAATATCTATGATGATATTAGAGAAAAACTTGTAGCAATGGGGATACCGAAAGAAGAAATAGCTTTTATCCATGAGGCGAATTCCGACAAACAAAAGGATGAATTATTTGCAAAAGTTCGTAAGGGAGATGTTAGGATTTTGCTTGGCTCTACTCAGAAGATGGGAGCCGGCACGAATGTGCAAAATAAACTGATTGCACTCCACGACCTTGATGTCCCTTGGCGTCCTGCCGACCTTGAGCAGCGTGCAGGTAGAATTGTAAGACAGGGAAATGAAAATAAAGAGGTAAATATCTATCGTTATGTTACGGAGAATACCTTTGATGCGTATTTGTGGCAGACCATAGAGAATAAGCAAAAGTTCATATCTCAGATTATGACAAGTAAAACACCTGTCAGGGTTGCTGAAGATGTGGACGAAAGCTCACTTAATTATGCGGAAATTAAAGCGTTGGCTACTGGCGATCCAAAGATTAAAGAGAAGATGGACTTGGATAATGAGGTTACAAAACTTAAAATGCTTGAAGCAAACTTCAAGTCCAATCGTTATAGGTTAGAGGATAAGGTCGCAAAAAACTATCCTGAAGAAATTGCAAGGACGGAAAAGCTGATTGAGGCTGTAAAGAAAGATATAGCAAATGTAGAGCCTAAAGCAGAGGGTGAGGAAAAGTTTACTTCGATTACCATAAAAGGCGAGAGAATATTTGATAAAAAGGTCGCAGGAGAAAAGTTACTTGAAGCTATCAAGACCATAAAAATCAATGAAAGTAAGATTATGGGAAAGTATAGAAATATGGATTTGGAAGTAAGCTATAACTTCTTTACCAATGCTCATGATTTCAGCTTAAACGGTGCTGCAAAGCATTCAGGAGAGCTTGGAACAAGTGCGGACGGTAATATCACAAGACTGGACAACGCCCTTGAGAAAATGCCTGAAAAACTGAAAAGACTGGATGAGAAGCTCGTCAGTACAAAAGAACAGCTTGAAAATGCCAAAGAGGAACTCAAAAAGCCTTTTGAAAAGGCAGATGAACTAAAGAATAAGGTGTTAAGGCTTGCAGAACTCAATAAGCTGCTTGATATGGGAGAAGTAGAAGAAAAGAGAAATGATAGTCCTCTTGCAGAAGATGTAAAAAGAGCGATTATTGACTTCTGTAACAGAGAGTATGATGAAAATTATAGCTATGAGGAATTTAATACCTTGTATCCTGATTTGAAGCATATAGGTATTGCATATACTGACACACCTGATGAAAGGCATGGAATACAGTTTGAGTTAGATCTTGAAGATTATACAGCTACTCAATATGTAAATGATGTTGTAGTAAGTCATTATGATTATGTCAAAGAAAATGGCAGTGTTGAAAAAGCTCTTGATGTTATGAAGTTTGAAATAGAAAACGGAGAATTCAGCACTTTCGTTGCAGTTGATGAAGATGAACTAAGAAAAGCTACTGGAATGGAGATTGATGATGAAGGTAACTTTTATGATCCACTTGCAAAAGACTTAGATAATGATGGGATTGCTGATCGTTATGATAATGACTTTAAGGACAGTAATTATTTCGAGTCAACTTACGATGTCGAGGATAATCTTCATAGTAAAGGAGAAACTATACAAAAATCAGAGGACAAGCCGTCTATTTTAGGCCAGATAAGAGCCTATCAAAATGAAAGCAAAACAGAAGAAAAACAAACAACAAAAGAACAGGAATATGTACGATAAGAGAGCGAAAAGCTCCCTTTTACCATGAAAGGAGATAAAAACATGGATTACAAAACAATGAGAGATAGAATCGAAGATATGGTAAATGATAATCATAAGGACTTTGTTAAGGCGATTATCAGCATGGAAAAAGGCATTAACGATGAAAGTACTTTAGATAAGCTCTATGACGCTTATATGGACAATGACACCGTTAATTTGCTGCATGAGGAATTTGATTATATGATTGAGGATTTGAGAGAACAAGGACAGATAAAAGACCTGCATTATGTTCAGGAAGAGAAAGACAACCTTATAAATATTGTGGGTAATATTGTCGGCAATGTCGATGTGGTTGAAAGGGAGAATAAGAATGGAGAAGCCTTTAAGGTAGTAAATTTCTCCGTTGTATCTAAAGATGATGAGGGGAATAAGGTATATCATAATTGCTCCGCTTACGGAGATAAGGGAGACATTCCAAAAGACTTTAAGCAGGGAGATTTTGTTAGGCTCTTTGGTCAAATCAGAGCTTTCATTGATGACAATGGCAAGGAACATAGCAATGTAAGGATACTTTCCTCAAAACTCCTAAAGGCAAAAGAACAGATGAAAGGGCAGGAGGAAAAGAAAGAATCTGTGCTTGGAGCTATCAAGAAATATCAGGCTGAAGATAAGGAAAAGCCTAAAGAAAAGAAAGAAGCAAATAGAGAGGCTGAGAGATAAATATATGGTCGGTGTAGTCTTAGGACTGCACCGACTCTTTTTTATTTGTTAGAGTTCGATTAAAGAGAATATATTTATGAAAAAAGTATATTTTATGGTATAATGTAACAAATATAGTTTTATTGAAGGGAGGCTGCTGAATGAAAAAATTTGATAATGAAAAATACCAAATATTAGCAAATGATTTAATGGGGGATATTTTTTATTCTGAGACATCTAATCGAAATAAAATTGCTACCATTCGCCAATATGCAGAAGTAATTGTGAGAAAAATTTTGGACATTGACCCAAGTCAAAAGATGACGATTGGTGCGAATGAAATATCTAAAAAAATTGATACTCTTAAAAATAGTAAGTTTTTAAAAGAAGCGTTAGAGAATATTAAACAGGATGGTAATAAATTTACGCATACTGAATATTTAGGAGAGGTTACATCTGATGAATTTGATATAATTGTTGATAAGCTTTTGGATATGCTTTCTTTTATGCTTATTAATTATTTTGAAACTTATGAATTTGGATCAAGAAACGATGTCTTGCAGTCATTTTCATTGTTACCACCAATAGTACGATATAAGGTGCTAATATTTTTATACAGCAAATATCCTAATAATGTACATGTTATTGATAAATTAGCGTTAGCAATTGTTAAAGCATTTAGTAGAGAAGAAGCCATTAGATGGATTGAGGAAGAAAAAGATAACCTGATTAATTTAGATGCGATGTCAGATAAGGAATTTGTTGAGATTGCAAAAAATAAAGGGATAGAAATCGCAGAAATCATTAGACTTAGTTTGCCTTATAAAAACATGTATGAGCTGTGTATTGATAAAATTATGAAAATTGGAAATGAAATAGATTCAAAAGGTCGTTTATATATTGATTTTGAAAGTGCATTGCCGTATTACAAGCAATATAGGATTATAGATGATGATAATGAAGAAATAAAAGAATTTAATGATATTATGGATTTTTTATATCTTGGCAGGAAAGCTAATGTAGATAATTTTATTAAACTAAAAGAGCCATATGTGGTTTTAGATGCAATTATAGAGGGTGAAAATATAAATGAGGATATTTAGCTATAAAAGATTGTTCAAAAAACTGATTGATTTAGATATGACAAACAACGAATTGATGGAAAAAGCAAAAGTAAGTAAAAGCACATTCTATAAAATGAAGAATGGACAAAATGTGACTACGGATGTTTTGCTTAGGATTTGCAATGCTTTGGATTGTGATATTGAGGAAATCGTGGAGTGTATAAGAATTGACAAATAGATTTTGAAAGGAGGTTAATTATGGATAAAGAAAAGTACTACATGAACTTACCAAAAGATTTATCTGGAAGCATTGCTAAAAATCGCTTTAGATTAGAATTATTATGGGGAATTAGTAAGATAATCGATGAACATAAAGCGAACAATGAATATACGATAATTTTTGATTTTAAATGTGATATAGAATTGCATAAAGAGGATGAATTGGATTTTTATCAAATAAAGACGAAAAAAAGTGGTAATTACAATTCGAATAATTTGTGTAAGAAAGGTAAGAATGAGAATAATTCTATTTTAGGGAAACTATATGCTTTATATTCACCGAACTACAATATAAAATTAGCAATTGTGTGTAATAAACAACTTAAAATCAATAATAAAGAAATTGATTTTCCTGAGCAATGTTTTGGAGATTTAGATCAGGATGTACTTGATGATGTTAGGAAGAAGTTGTGCACAGAATTAAAATTAGATACTGTGTGTTTAGACAATGTGTTTTATATATTTGATAATATGGATTTGTTAAATCCAGAGGATTCTATTAGAGGGAAATTAGTAAAATCTTTTGTTGATATTAAAGGTGAAGAACCTCAAAATCCGAATGCATTGTACAGACTGGTTGTTGATTCTGTCAGAGAAAAAGCTTCTTATGAATTTGATTCCGGCACTTATGAAGATGTTGTAAAAAACAAAGGTATTACAAGAAGTGAATTTGATAAAATGTTAAATGCACATAAAAAGGAATCTAAAAATGGAATCAATGAAACACAAGAATATATAAATAACCTGTCATTTGCTAAACGAAGAAGATATAATACAGCACTTGGTAATATACTTGAAACGCAGCAAAGTGAGTCTTTACGATTAATAAAAATAAAAATTTATAATTATATTGTGGAACATGAAGATTCGTTAGACGATATTGAAAGTTATTTAAAAGAAATATCAAAATTATTTGATGACGATTTTGATGTGGAATTTACTGATGATATGAAATCAGTTCAATACATAATGATTTATTATATGTATGCTTCAGGAGGAATTTTATAATGAATGTTATATTTGACAAAATATATATATTTGATGTTGTAAAAAAAGAGGCTTATTCAACAGAATTTAAAAAGGGAGTTAATATTATTACATCGAGTGATATAGATGGAACAGATAGAGGAAAATCAGTTTTATTAAGAAGTTTATACCATGCCTTGGGTGCGGATTCGCACTTTGACTCGAAGTGGGGAGAAAAGGATAAGGTCTATGTTTTATCTTTTAAGGTGGATGATAAAGATTTTTCGATTTATAGATCTCAAAAATTATTTAAAATATTTAATGCAAAAGGTAATCTTATTTTTACTACTATTCATAGAAGTGAATTAGCAGATTTTTTTGGAAATTTATTTAATTTTTCTATATGGTTGCCGCAAAAAAATACAAACCAATTAGTAATAGCACCACCTGCATATAGTTTTTTGCTGAATTTTTTAGATCAAGATGAATACATCGGTACAAAATTTAATTCGTTTAAGAGCCTTGCTCAGTTCAGTAATTTTAAACTTAATGTTATTTACTCACATTTGGGCATTTACAATAAAGAATATTTCGAACTTGTGAAACACAAAGAAGAATTAGAACTTGAAATTAAAAGCAAGAAAGAAGAAATAGAAGAACTAATTAAAATGAAAGATAGAACCAATTTAATTTTGGATGGTTTTTCGTGTCCGGAAACAAGCAGTGCCTTAGAAAATGAGCTTAATATAGAAACTCAAAAATATTCATCGCTGATTAATGAGATGAATTTAGTAAGGAATAAGCTTGTTGACTTGAGAAATCAATTAGTTGAACAGAATATCACTTTATCTCAAATATCTAAATTCGAAATAAAAGAAGAAAAGGAAATAAAAACTATTTTAAAATCAAAAGTTTGTCCTGAATGTCATTCTGTTTTAGATTCAACTTTGGAACTAAGGAGTAAGAGATATAATCATATTGATAATGCTCTTAGTCTGAAAGATGCAATAAAAACGGGAAATGCCCATATTGAAGATGAAATACTCAAAAATGAGGGAATATATTCAAACTTAACTTTGGCTTTGGAGGAGCATAATAAAAAGATTTGTAAAAACAAAAAGGAAATCAAAGACTATATCAAGTTCAGAGGACTAAATAAACTAATCGATGAGATTAATAATGATTTGACTATTAATAGCAGAATTGTCGACAGCACAAAGGAGGCTCTAAAACCACTAAAGAAAGAATTTAAAAGTGTTAAAGATAAAATGAAATCTGTTGATGAAAATTACTATTATTTGATTGATAAATTAAAAATAAGATTCAATTTAAATGAGTTGGAAGCTGACAGTTATGAACAACTATCTAAAAATTTTTGTGCAAGTGGAAGCAATAAACCATTATCGACCGTTATATGGTATCTAACACTCAATGACTTAAAACAGAAATTTAATCCTGAAGGAACAACATTTCCAATGGTTTTTGATAGCCCTAATAATGCGGAGACAGACCAAGAGAAGAAACAGGCATTAGTCGAGTATATTATGGAATCATCAAATCAATTTAGTCAGTTAATTGTTTCGGCAATAGGATTTTCCAAAAAAGATTATAGTATCAATTCGAATATAAATATAAAAGTTTTAGAAAATGAAAAATATAGCTTACTAAATAGTGAGATGTATGTTCAGAATTATGAGCTTTTGCAATGTATGAACGATGCTTAATATAGTAGGGGTTTATAAGGAGATGGTTATCTCTCCATCTCCTTACCCATATAAATCCCGTAATTTTTTCGTATCTTGTAAAGCTCGTCCATAGTAGATTTTGAGGAAGAATACTCTTGCATGAGGGTATTCTTTTTTTCTTGTAAATTATCAAGCTCAGATAAAATATCCCTTGAATTTGGGAGCTTGGAATAGGATTTTTTAAGCTCTGAAAGGGCATTTTCATATAGGGTAATCTGAGCTTTGTACTCTTCAAAAAATGCCTTGTCAGGCAAACTAGCCTTATATTCCTTGTAGTATTTACTATATTTTGTTACGGCATGAACTCGTTCCATAGTAGCAGAAAGCTCCTGCATTTCCTTATCAATAACCTTGATTTTATCCTGTAAATTTTGCCTTTCATCGGCTGCTTTTTGGATGTACTCATCAAGTTGCTTAACGGATTTAATACCTTGTTCTCTGAGAAAGATAACAGACTCAGCCATTATATTAAGGTTATGTTTGGTTGCCCAATATTCGTAGCCTTTGCTTTCTTTTACTTTCACATTTGAGTTCATATCAATAACATTGCCAATGCGCTTTTTGATGGCAGGAGTCTTTATGAACGCTCTTTCTGCAATGCGTTCTTTTAATCTTTCTTCGGTGTAATCTTCCCCGATTGTTTTAGCCCTTGTAAATCTCGCCTTATCTTTTGGCTTAAAAGCAATGTGCTTACCGTATTTGATTTCATAGCCGATATCCGCCATCTTCTTTAGAAATTCATCCCAATCCTGAGATTGCTTTATCATTCTGTCAATGTCAAATTGAAGCCTGCTTTTCCAAGAAGTGCCTTTTTTAGATTGTTCATTTTCATACCAAGACTTACCGTTAGTCTTATATTTTTTCTTATAGCTTTCGTAAAACTCGTCAATAACGGATAGGTTATTTTCTTTGCATAGCTTATCACTCTGGTAACGGATCTTATGATAGCTTTTCTTATTAGATTGATAGCACTTGCCAGTTACCATATTTACATTATTGAAGATGATATGGTTATGGATATGTCCTTTATCTATGTGGGTAGATAAGACAAATTCGTACTCGTCTTTGAGTATCTTTTTACACAGTTCCATACCGATCTGGTGTGCCATTTCAGGCGTAGTTTCTCCTGGTAAAAAGGATTGAATGAGATGTCTTGCAAGGACAGTTCCGTTTGTTCCTGAATCATTTCGTGTTCTTAAAAATTGGGTATGAGCAGTTTCTTGATGGCATTTATGAGTGCTTACTAAGATTTGCTCATCTGTTTTTTCTCCGTTAACAATATATGAAATGGCAAGATTAAGGGTTGATTTTATAGGATGTATTTTTGTGATCGCCATAAAAAACTAATCACCTCCCGAAGTCCTGTTAAGCAGCAGAGAATGAATTTGCCATAGCTCTTTTGAGAAGTGTTCAATCTCTTTCTTTATATCACTGATGTCATCTTTATAGATTACACCTGTCGAATTTACTCGCTTTGCAATCTGATTGATGTTATTTGTTGCATTGGAAAGTAAACCTTGTAAATCTCTGAAAGGTTCTAAATCTACTTGATAAATTTCCTTTTCTAAAACGCACTTGCGAATAAAATGGCTCATATTTCTGCACTTTGCAAGTTTTCTTTTCTCCTCAAAAAGAGCTTTTTCTTCTTCAGTTAGTTTAATTTCAAGTCTTTCGTTTCTTATTCTATTTGCCATAAGTAGTTCCTCCTTTGAATGTATTTCGGGGTCTTAGGGTTCTCCCTAAAAGTTTGCCCCAGCCAATAGTTTCCAATGAGAGCTTGCTCGAATTGATGAAACTGTTAGGCGAGGGTACAAGCTAAAAATTGATAAAAAAAGAAGCAGATCCCAAAGGGCTGCTTCATCAATTTTTCCGTAAGTGTCCGTACACTTACTGTGCTTGCTACAAAAGAATAAGCAAGCGTTAAGCGGATATTAAGTTTATTACTTAATATAAATTATACCATATTTATGAAAAAAATTATAGTTATATTAGAAGTGAAAAAATGAAATATGGATACATACGTGTGTCGACAAAGGAACAAAATATAGATAGGCAATTAAGTGCTATTTTGAAAGAGGATATTGAAATGAACAAAATTTATATTGATAAGACGAGTGGAAAAAATTTTAATCGAAAACAGTATAGAAAACTCATAAAAAAAATAAAATCAGGTGATGAGTTATATATTAAATCTATAGATAGATTAGGGCGTAACTACGACGAAATCATAAAAGAATGGAATCTAATTACCAAAGGGAAAAATGCTGAGATTATAGTACTTGATTTTCCATTACTTGATACAAGAACAAAAGTAAGTGATATAACAGGTAAATTTATTGCTGATATTGTTTTACAGATATTATCCTATGTGGCTCAAATAGAAAGAGAAAACATTAAGCAGAGACAGATGGAAGGAATAAGAGAAGCAAAGAAAAAAGGTATTAAATTCGGAAGAAGCAAAAAAGAAATTCCGAAAGAATTTGATGATGTAGCAGAGCAATGGTGTAATAATAAAATTAGTTTAAGAAATGGAGCAAAGCAACTTAATGTAAGTCACACTACTTTTTCTAATTGGATAAAAGAAAAAGGATATATGAAAGATAATAAAAAAAGAGACTTTTAAAAGATTTGAAATTTATAAGAACATATTATATGTCAAAAAATGTAGACTTTTATTTACAGTAAAAAATTCATGCTTTATACATATATATCCTCCTTGATTTTCACGCAAAACAATACGTTTAACATTATATCATATTTGGAAAAGAAAGTCTGATATAGTTGCCATTAACATATATTGTTAACTGTATAAGACTGTATATATAAATGTCATAACCGAGGGACAAAAGAGATATTTGAAAATACAAGGAGAATAAATGTGACAGGAAGAATAATAAAAAAAGGAATGAGCCTATTACTGGCAGTAACCATGCTTATAAGCATGGTTCCATTAAATGTGAGTGCAAGTGAAACTGATAAGACTTATAAGGCGTATGATGCTAGTAACAATAGAAGAGTTGTAAGTCAAAATGGAACAACAGATTCAGAATGGTCCTTATGTATGGATGATAAGAAACAATCTCCAGGAAAAAGCACTGAAGCCACAGGGGAATATTCAAAAAACGAAAATGCTACGCAAGATACGTATGCTAGTAACGGTGGGAAAGGAGATTTTCAGAAAATCAAAAGGATGCTATTTTATAAATTAAAACATCCGGAACTTAATTATCAGGTCTTACAAAATGAATATTACTATCAGCAAGACAATAATATAAGATATGATACAAAGTATACCTCACATCCAGAATTGTACCCGCAAAAATAAGAGTTAAGAAAATTTGCTGAGGATCCTTCTCATGATGCTGAGATTAATAGCAAAATGGAAGTTTTTATTTATAGAGCAAATGACCAAAGGATGCAAAATTTAATTAGCGCGAAGTTAAAAGAACTTCCGCCACCACCTCCATCAACGCCACCAACAAAAGTTAAGTTTTCTAAGAAAGCATTAACAGAGAATGGAGAAGAACTAAAGGGAGCAACCATCAGATTGACAAAAGAAGACGGAAGCTTGGTCGAAGAATGGGTAACAGATGGAACGGTAAAAGAGTTTGAATTAAAAGACGGGAAGTACACATTCACAGAAATATCAGCCCCAGCTAAATATCAAGTAGCAACAGCAATAACATTTGAAGTAAAAAATGGAAAAGCAATAGTGAAAGGTATAGAAGTAACGGGAAATACAATAGTGATGGTAGATAAACTAAAAGAACTTCCGCCACCAAATACAAACACTAACAAAACTTTGCCGAAAACTGGAGAAGGTACAAACATATCCCTATATGCATGGCTTATGTTAACATCAGGAACATTATTAGTGCTTATAGGATACAGACGCAGAAATCATGCGAAGTAGAAGATATATGTATTTTTTCACTGATGATAAGAGCTATTTGAAACAATAAGACAGATATTGTCTTGCACATATTGGATAACATAAATAGTTAGTCGTTAATAGAAGGGGGAGTGATTGTAGAAAATACAAACAGCCCTCTTCTTATCACCAGTAGTTGATGCAAACGAAAAATATAATGATGATATAAGAACGAAGATTTAATTTTATGTAACTTATGATAGGATGATGTAAATTCAGCGGGGAGAATGTTATGGAGAAGGGAGTCTTTAATTATATAATAGTTAAGTATAGAAGTACCCAGCCTTTTTCCTATTTTCAGTTGTTTATCTCGTGATGTCAAATTAAATATTTTTAGAGAAAGAATAGATTTCTTTCATTTTAGAGGACTTGTTATGCCTAAATGCAGAAGTCCTCCTTTTTTTGCCTAAAAACGCAGACAAAAGAAGAAATGGAGGAAACTTTATGTCAAAAGAATACTATCTTTATGTCAACGGGCAAAAGGTAAAGGTCAGCGAGCAGATATATAAAGTCTACTGGCGAGAAAAGGAACACGAAAAGTATTTAGAGCAGGTGGACAAGAAAAACCACTTGCTCTTTTTTTCATCATTGGATCATGATGGACACTTTATAGATAACATTGTAGACGAAAGTGTTGATGTAGAAAAAATTGTAGAAACACAGATGATGATTGAGGCATTAAGATCAGCTATATCAAAGTTAAACGATGAAGAAAAGGAAATTATTGAGCGTTTGTATTTTAATGATGAAACTATATCAAGTATTGCATTGGAAAAGAAAGTGAGCTATCAAGCTATTCAGTGGAGGAAATCCAATATACTTAAGAAATTAAAAAAGTTTTTAGACGAAATATTGAGATAATCACCTTGTAGATGAGGGCAGATTTTCCTTTATAAAGTGAAGGGAGATCTGTCCGCTTTAATTTGTGGGAAACAGGAATTGTAAATTCAAGGTATTTGAAAGGAAAACCCTCTTAGAGCCATTAGGTAATTGTTCTTTGACAACTGAATAGACCAAGACGGGACTTTTAATTACTTAGTGAGCGAAAGAAAATTTACGCCATAACTTTCCTGCTGAAGAAATTCGGTTTAAATGAATACTGTCAAAAACAAGGATATAAGGAAACGAGCGACAAATAATTTTTTAAAAAATAAAGGACAAGGATAACTTTGTGAGCCATGACCTAAGTAATGATAATGATACTTCTTTAGTGAAAGCCGGCTCATCTTAACAGGGGCGGTGGTGAGATTCCAATGTTGCTGATCCTAAGCACCCGTCAATGTCATGAAACTTAGTTAGATGAGAAAGTTATAGATTGATTATATAAGAGTTTGAAGAAAAGGGGGGATGCATGTGGATAATGACTGGAATGGACTGGCTGATTTGTTTGCGAATCTAATTACAAAGTATGCTGGTGTTTTAGATTTGGATAATCTGCCAGATCCAATGCCAGTAGATAATAACATTGAAAATGAAAATATTTTTGACATGGCAAAAACACAGATTGAGAAAAAGAAATAAAAGTGCTATAATATACTTGAAATATAAGTCCAAACTTTTTGGAAAGTATAAAGATATAGAGAAATATATTGAGGTTAATGCTATGTCAAAAGAGAAAATAAAAGTATACCTCTACACAAGAGTATCTACATCAATACAGATAGATGGCTATTCTTTAGAGGCACAAAAATCAAGAATGAAGGCTTTCGCCATTTATAATGATTATGAAATTGTAGGAGAATATGAAGATGCAGGCAAGTCTGGAAAATCTATTGAGGGAAGAATACAGTTTACTCGAATGATGGAAGATATAAAATCCGGAAAGGATGGAGTATCTTTTGTTCTTGTATTTAAGCTATCAAGATTTGCAAGAAATGCTGCTGATGTTCTTTCAACTTTGCAAACAATGCAAGATTTTGGGGTTAACTTGATATGCGTTGAAGATGGAATTGATTCATCCAAAGATGCAGGCAAATTGATGATTTCTGTTTTATCCGCTGTGGCTGAAATAGAAAGAGAAAACATCCGTATTCAAACGATGGAAGGTCGTATTCAAAAAGCAAGAGAAGGAAAATGGAATGGGGGCTTTGCTCCGTACGGGTATCAGCTTGTAGATGGAAAACTGTTTATCAATGAAGAAGAAGCCATTGCAATAAGAACTATTTTCAATCAGTATGTAAATACAACAATTGGAGCGAATGGACTTTCTAAATACTTAGAAAATCATGGTATAAGAAAAATTCCAAGGCAGAATGGGAAAAATCCATTATTCGATGCAGGATTGATAAGAAAAATTCTTAAAAACCCTGTATATAACGGGAAAATCGCATTTGGAAGAAGGACATTAGAAAAAGTTCATGGTACAAGAAATGAATACAAGCAGGTTGAACAAGATGAATACTTAATAGCTGAAGGTATTCATGAAGCGATAATTTCTGATGAACTGTGGCAAGCTGCTCAGGTAAAACTAAAATCCCAAGCAAAAAAATACGAGCATGTTAATAAAGGGAAAGATACACGCACACACCTGCTTTCAGGAATTGTAAAATGCCCGATTTGTGGAGTGGGAATGTTTGGAAACAAGTGTATCAAGAAAAAGAAAGATGGTACAAAGTATAAAGATTTTTATTACTATGGCTGTAAACATAGGCAGATGATAAGAGGTCATAAATGTACTTTCAGTAAGCAAATCAGAGAAGAATTATTAGATGATGCTGTTGCTGAGGTAATTATAAAGATAGTAAGCAATCCAAAATTTGCTTCTATGATGCAAGAAAAAATTAACATGAAGGTAGATACCTCTGAAATAGAAAAAGAGATAGATAATTACCAGAAAGAATTGAGGAAGAGTCATTCTACAAAGTTTAAACTAATTGAGGAAATAGATAATTTAGATGTTGAAGATAAGCATTATAAGAGAAGAAAGCAGGATTTAGATGATAGACTTTATCGTATGTATGACAAAATAGATGAATTAGAATCATCACTAATTGATGCGAAAGCAAAGAAACAGACTATTGAAGCTGAAAAACTTACAGGAGATAACATATATAAGGTTCTGATCTATTTTGATAAGCTCTATAAAGTCATGAATGGTGTAGAGCGTAGGCAGTTAATTACAGCGTTGATTTCTGAAATTCAAGTTTATGAAGAAAAACAGCCTAACGGACAATGGCTAAAATCAATTACTTTCAAGCTCCCAATTATAGAAGAAAATCTCAACATAGGTTTGGACAATAGTGAGCAAGTCGAGTGCGTAGTGTCGCTACAACGAAGCAAAGAGTGAAAATCCTTTATTTTAAGCCCTTTTTCAAGCATATCGTCTTGACGAGTGAGGGTGATCAAATCCGAATACAGACACGATAAATACATCGAGCATTACTATCTGGGATGATGTGTTCGTCTATACCTCGCAGGACGAAGAAAAAGGCAGGTTTTTGGAGCTGAAAGGAAAGGGCTATCGAACTGGTATTCAATGTTTGCGATGTCGAGGACGTGCTGTTAGAGCTGTTCAAGCGTATCATTGGAGCGTAGCAATCAATAAGCTTGCGGTTTACACAAACTTGCCATTCCCTATGAGAGTTTGGACATAGAGAAAATGAAAAAGGGGAACGTAATGGAATACAGATAAAAGATAGTCATGTTATGAATTTCATTGAATGGTTCACAAATATATGGCATAATATGTGAGTATGTAAATTGCTAAATTATAATTTAGAGGTGTAAAATGAAATACAAAGAGTATGGATTAAAAAATAAAGATATTATAATTTTATTACACGGTGGTGGTCTTTCTTGGTGGAATTATATAGATGAAATAGGCTTGCTTGAAGATGAATTTCATATTGTTATTCCTATACTAGATGGACACTCAGACAGTGATACAAATTTTATTTCTATTGAAAATAATGCTTCAGAAATAATAAATTTTATAAATGAAAATTATAATGGAAAAGTAAAATTGATTGGAGGATTATCATTAGGAGGACAAGTATTGTTAGAAATATTATCTAGGAATCCCAATATATGTGAATATGCTGTTATTGAAAGTGCTTTGGTGATTCCAATGAAGTTTACTTATAAAATGATAGAACCGATATTTAATTTAACATATGGTTTAACTAAAAAAAGCTGGTTTTCAAAATTACAGTTTAAAAATTTAAAGATAAAAAATAGTTTATATGATTTATATTATGAAGATACTTGTAAAATTTCAAAAAATAATTTAATTGCTTTTATGAAGTCAAATTCTAGTTATGAATTAAAAGATACTTTATCACGTACTAGAGCAAGGGTTCTAATACTAGTTGGGAGCAAAGAAAGATCTATTATGAAAAAATCGGCAGTTAAAATTGCTGAATTAATACCAAATAGTGAACTTGAAATATTACAAGGGTATTATCATGGAGATATTAGCATAAATCATGCAGATGATTATGTTGAAAGAGTAAAGAGATTAGTTCGTTAAATTCCAGTTTAGCAATTTCATATCCTACGCAAAAAGCGGTTACTCCTTTGAAAAATCCCTAGTCAATTATCAAAATGATACTTGGACTAGAGAAGATATGGCTAAAGCAACAGAAAAAGTGGCTAAGAGAATTGTGGATTATATTTTTGAATTGTAAAATTTACTTTTCTAATGCTGAAGTGCTGGCATAAAATAAAAATATTTTGATTTATAGTGTTGAGAAGTTCTTGTTTCTCCTTTATGGAAATAATAGAGAATGCCATGTGGGTATGGTATAATATGATTGTTGCGAGTCAGAGCTATTCTAACAGAAGGAACATTCAGAAAGTGAGAAGAATGGCAATATCAGCAGTTATTCCTTGTTATTATGAAGAAGAGACGATTCCACTGTTTTATGCAGAAATGGAAAAAATAGAATCACAGATGAACGAAGAGTTTGAATATATTTTTGTTAATGATGGTTCACAAGATAGACTTTATAAATTCTACGCGACCTAAATCAAGTAGATGAACATGTTCATTATCTTTCTTTTTCAAGGAATTTTGGAAAGGAAGCGGCTCTTTACGCAGGTCTCAAACGTGCAACTGGTGATTGGGTGACCGTCATGGATGCAGATTTGCAAGATCCTCCGGAACTTTTACTCACAATGAAATCCATGCTGGATAAGAACCCTGATTTGGATTGTGTGGGAACAAGATGGACAACTCGTGATGGAGAGCCTCCGATTCGTAGCTTTTTTGCTAAGATGTTTTATCAATTAATCAATAAAATTAGTCAAGTTGAAATGGTGGATGGTGCGCGTGACTTTCGTCTCATGCGCTGACAAATGGTAGATGCCATTTTAGATGTTTCTGAATACAATCGTTTTTCCAAGGGAATATTTGCTTAGGTTGGTTTTGATACAGAGTATTTAGAATATAAAAATATCAAAATGATTGTAAGTAGCAAAAAAATTAAAAAACTGAAAGCGTTTTAAAGAAAAATCGGAAAAAGGATTGATAAAAACGAAAAGGTAGTATAGAATGGAATTATTGAGAAATAATATATTAAAAGGAGTCGTTATATGAACTACAAAGAAGTTTATGAACAATGGCTAAACAATGATTTCTTCGATGAAGAGACAAAAGCTGATTTGCTGTCTATTCAGGATGATGAAGCTGAGATCGAAGATCGATTCTACAAGGGTCTTGAGTTTGGGACCGCTGGTCTTCGTGGGAAATTGGGTGCTGGTACCAACCGCATGAATAAATACATGGTAGGAAAAGCAGCCCAAGCATTAGCTGAAACCTTGAAAGACCATGGTGAAGAAGCGATTAAAAGAGGTGTTGCAATCAGTTATGATGTCAGATATAAATCAAAAGAATTTGCTGAATTGACTTGCTCTATCATGGCTGCTCATGGAATTAAAACCTATATTTACAATGGCATTCATCCTACACCAATGTGCTCGTATGCAATTAGAAAATTGCACTGTAAAGCAGGAGTCATGGTGACGGCTAGTCATAATCCACAAGAATACAATGGCTATAAAGCGTATTGGGAAGAAGGTTCACAGATTTTAGATGACATTGCAGGACAAATTGCAGGTCATATGGATGAAATTGTGAATTTTGAAGACATCAAGTCCATTCCTTTTGAAGAAGCCTTGGAAAGCGGTTTTGCAAATTATATTGATCCATCTGTTGAAGAAGATTACTACAAGGAAGTTCTTGATTTAACGATCAATGAAGATGTTGATAAATCTATCAAGGTCGGCTATACTCCTTTGAATGGTACAGGAAATATTCCTGTCAGAGAAATTCTGAAGAGAAGAGGATTTGAAAATATTTTCGTCGTAAAAGAACAAGAATTTCCTGATCCAGATTTTACAACAGTTGGTTATCCAAATCCAGAATTTCCAAAAGCATTTGCTTACTCTGAAAAGCTTGGAAAAGAAAATAATTGTGACATTTTGATTGCCAATGATCCAGATTGTGACCGTGTTGCTCTGGAAGTAAGAGATGCGAATGGCGATTATATCTTTTTAAACGGAAATAAGATCGGTGCTTTGCTTGCTTATTACATCTTCTCTCAACGTTATGCCCTCAACAATTTGCCTGAAAATCCTGTCATGGTGAAATCTATCGTTACAGGAGATTTATCTAGAGCAATTGCAAAGAAATATGGCATTGAAACAGTTGAGACTTTAACTGGATTTAAAAATATCTGTGGAAAAGCCAATGAATATGAACGTACCAAAGAAAAAACTTATGTGTTCGGTTATGAAGAAAGTATTGGCTTCTGCTATGGAACTTTTGTCAGAGACAAAGATGCTGTCAGTGCTTCTATGATGATTGTAGAAATGGCTGCTTACTTTAAAAAACAAGGTAAGACTTTGTTAGATGTTTTAAATGATATTTATGCAGAGTTTGGCTTCTATAATGAAAGACAAGTTTCGCTTGAGCTAGAAGGTGTAGAAGGTCAAGAGCGAATTGGTCGCATGATGGAAGAATTTAGAGAACATCCGTTGACAACAGTTGGAGCAATGGAACTTGAAAAAGTGATTGACTTTAAAGATGGCTATCTTGATTTTCCAAAACAAAACTGCTTGAAATATTACTTTAAAGATGGTTCATGGTATGCACTCAGACCGTCAGGGACCGAACCTAAAATCAAACTATACATCTATTCAATTGGTAAAGACGAAAAGGAAAGTGTTGAAAAACTCAATCTCATTGAAAGGGCTTGCCGAGAAAAAATGGATAGCGTGAAATAAGCACATATAAAAAACTTGAAGCGCTCTTTTGAGAACTTCAAGTTTTTTGCTTTTTAAAGACTGGTCGAATGTTTTGGCTGTATTTTTTGGTCGGGATAGATATAGTTCATAGCATTGTTGATAGCTGTAGGAGCTTCGCCTAGTCCTGTGGCTATCAAATCAATCTTTCCGTCATAGCTACAGCAATCGCCAGCAGCATAGATACCTGCGACAGAAGTTTCTTGTTTGCTATTGACGATAATCTTGTGGCGATTGAGCTGTAGTCCCCATTTTTTCAAATTCCCGACAGATGATTTAAAGCCATAATTGACAAAAAGCTGATCAAGCGGCAAGAGCTCTGTTTCATTGCTTTTCACTTTAGTAATCTCAAGATGAGTGAGTTTGTTTCCTTCACCTATAAGTTGACTTGGGATAAATGGTGTTTTAATCGTGACAGTAGAAGCTTTTAGTTCATTGACACTGTGTTCTAAAGCACGGAAATTATCCCTGCGGTGAATGATGCTGGTCGGTGCAATCTTATCAAAAGCAAGTGCCCAATCCACTGCAGAATCACCACCTCCTAGAACCACAATGTTTTGTCCAGCGTATTGATTGATATTGGAAACGTGATAGTGAATGTTTTCAAATTGTTCTACATTGTCCAAATCAAGTGAGCGAGGTTTAAAAGCACCGCCTCCCATAGCAATCAAAATGGCTCTTGAGATATGTTTCCCTTTGCTAGTTGTTAAGGTAAATAATTCATCGTTTTTTTCAATATCTAATACAGTTTCATTGAGATGTATGCTTGTTTCAAATGTTTTTACTTGATCAATCAAACGCTCAATCAATTCCTCACCTGTTAGATTAGTAAAACCAGGAACATCTAGAATTTTCTTTTCGGGATAGAGAATGGCTGGCTGTCCACCGAGCTGAGGCAGCGAATCAATCAAATTCACTTTTGCTTGACGCATATGAGCATAAAAAGCAGCAAAAAGACCCACAGGTCCCCCACCAACAATCGTAATATCAAAAATTTCAGACATGATTTCTCCTTAAAATAGTAACGTATTTCTATTTTATCACAAAATGAGGAAAACGATAGAGAAATTGTGTTAGGACACGTGAATTATGTTACAATAGTTACAGATTATATTATTAAGGAGACATACATGCAAGCAGTTGCACATTTTATTGAAACATTTGTTCCAGAACATTATGATATTTTTTTAGATTTGAATCGGGAGCAAAAAACGTTCACAGGTAAGGTCAGCATTAGCGGAGAAGCAAAAGGTGAAAAAATTTCTCTTCATCAGAAGGATTTGACAATCCAGTCCGTTGAGATAGCTGGCGAAGCTCGTCCTTTCTCTGTAGATAATGAAAATGAAGCAGTTTACGTTGAGCTTGGTCAAGCAGGAGTTGTTGAAGTAACGCTGACTTATACAGGTAAAATTACAGATAATATGACGGGGATTTATCCTTCTTACTATACTGTTGATGGAGTCAAAAAAGAAGTTCTTTCTACTCAATTTGAAAGTCATTTTGCACGTGAAGCCTTTCCAAGTGTAGATGAGCCAGAAGCAAAAGCTACATTTGACCTTTCTTTGAAATTTGACCAAGAAGCAGGAGAAATCGCACTTTCAAACATGCCAGAAGTTGATGTAGAAAATCGAAAAGCAACTGGCATCTGGAAGTTTGCAACGACTCCTCGCATGTCGTCTTATCTTTTGGCGTTCGCGGCTGGTGATTTACAGGGTGTTACAGCAAAAACGAAGAATGGTACCTTGGTCGGCGTGTACTCTACCAAAGCTCACCCTGCTTCAAATTTGGAATTTGCTTTAGATATTGCAGTTCGCTCTATTGATTTTTATGAAGAATACTACGGAGTAAAATATCCGATTCCTCAATCTCTGCATGTAGCTTTGCCAGACTTTTCTGCAGGAGCTATGGAAAATTGGGGCTTGGTCACTTATCGTGAAGTTTATCTTTTAGTAGATGAAAATTCAACTGTTACAAGCCGTCAGCAAGTAGCTCTTGTGATTGCTCACGAATTGGCTCACCAATGGTTTGGTAACTTGGTTACAATGAAATGGTGGGATGACCTTTGGCTCAATGAAAGTTTTGCCAATATGATGGAATATGTCTGTGTGAATGCTATTGAGCCGACTTGGAACATTTTTGAGGACTTCCAAACAAGTGGCGTTCCTCTGGCTCTAAAACGGGATGCGACTGACGGTGTTCAATCTGTCCATGTGGAAGTAAAACATCCAGACGAAATCAATACCTTATTTGATCCTGCGATTGTTTACGCTAAAGGAAGTCGTCTCATGCACATGCTTCGTCGTTGGCTAGGAGATGAAGCTTTTGCAAAAGGCTTGAATGCTTATTTTGCAAAACATCAATATGGTAATACAATTGGTCGTGACTTATGGAATGCTCTTGGTGCAGCTTCAGGACGTGACGTAGCAGCCTTTATGGATTCGTGGCTAGAACAACCAGGCTATCCTGTTTTAACAGCGGTTGTGGAAAATGATACTCTCAAGATTTCTCAAAAACAATTCTTTATTGGGGAAAAAGAAGAAAAAGGTCGCCTATGGGTTGTACCGTTAAATAGCAATTGGACAGGTATTCCAGATACTTTAGAAACCGAAACTCTTGAAATTCCAAATTATGCAGCTCTGGCAGCGCAAAATGAAGGAGCACTTCGATTCAATACAGAAAATACGGCGCATTACATCACTGATTATCAAGGTGAATTGTTGGATAATATTTTAGCAACTATTACAGACTTAGATAATACAAGTAAGCTACAAGTAGTGCAAGAACGTCGTTTATTGGCTGAAGCTGGTTTTGTTTCATTTGCAGACTTAATCCCAGTTATCGAAAAATTGACCAATGAAACATCTTATCTTGTAGTATCTGCTGTGAAGGCTGTACTAAATAGCTTGCGGACTTTTGTGGATGAAGGAACAGAAACAGAGGTTGCTTTCAAGAAATTACTCGTTAAGCTGAATCAAGCTAACTTTGACCGACTTGGTTTTGAAGCGAAAGACGGTGAAACAGATGAAGATGAATTGGTACGTCAAATCGTTGTGGCAAATATGATTGCAGCTGATGATGAACAAGCGAGCCAAAAAGCGAGCCAAATCTTTAAAACCTACCAAGAAAACATGGAAAAACTTCCAGCAGCCACTCGCTTGCAAATTTTGATTAACCAAATCAAACACCATGAGACAAAAGAATTGACCAATCAATATCTAGCAACCTACATTACAACGGTTGATGGCAACTTCCAACGTCAATTGGCTTCGGCTCTGTCTTATACGAAGAGTGAAGCAACATTGACACGTCTTTTAAAAGAATGGAAAAATAAAGATGTTGTGAAACCACAGGATTTAGCAATGAGTTGGTATTTTACTTTCTTACAACATGATTTCACACAAGGAACTGTCTGGACCTGGGCGCGTGACAATTGGGATTGGATTAAGGCAGCTCTTGGTGGAGATATGAGTTTTGACAAATTTGTCATTTATCCAGCAAGTACCTTTAAGACGTATGAACGTTTAGCAGAATACAAAGCCTTCTTTGAACCACAATTATCTGATTTGGCGATTAGCCGTAACATCAGCATGGGAATCAAAGAAATTTCCGCTCGTATTGATTTGATTGACAAAGAAAAAGCAGCTGTTGAAGCAGCAATCAAAGCAGCAGTATAATAGTATAAAAAAGGTTGAATGCGAATTTCAGCCTTTTCTTATTGCATTTTGCTGTTTTATTAAAAAAGTGATAGTTTTTGAAAGAAAATGCTTGACTTTGAAATAAATTGGTGTATAATAAATCTGTAAACGATTGCAGGAAGAGGTGAGGTCTATCTTAAAATCAGAACGCAAACAGGTAATTTTAGAGGAAATCAATCGTCATCAAGTTGTTTCTCTGGATAGCTTAGTTCGTTTGTTAAATACGTCTGAATCAACAGTGCGTAGGGATTTAGATGAATTGGAAGGCGAAAGAAAATTGCGCCGGATTCACGGTGGAGCAGAAAGCATTCATTTTCTTCAAGAGGAAGAAAGCAATCAAGAAAAATCTATCAAAAACGTTCAAGATAAATTACGAATTGCTCAAAAAGCAGCGGAATTGATACAAGAACAAGATGTCATTTTTATTGATGCTGGAACGACAAATGAATTGTTAATCAATGAGCTTTCAAGCAAACATATGACGGTTGTAACCAACTCCATTCACCATGCGACAAAATTAGTTGAGAAAAACATTCCAACGGTTATTATCGGAGGAGTTGTCAAAAGCTCAACAGATGCTAGTATTGGTGGTGTTGCTTTGAACCAAATCGGTCAGTTGAATTTTAACAAAGCTTTTATTGGTATGAATGGAATTGATGAAAATTTCTATACAACGCCTGATATGGAAGAAGGAGCAGTCAAGCGAGCGATTCTTGAAAATGCCAAGCAGACTTATATCTTGGCTGATGCCTCAAAAATCGGTCAGACCTCTTTCGTGAAAGTCGCACCTATCAAACGTGCAAGCATTATTACGAGTGCATGCGCCAATGAGCAATTGGAAAAGATAAAAGAAAAAACGGAGGTTATTGAAGTATGATTTATACTGTTACGCTTAACCCTTCTATTGACTATATTGTCCGTTTGGATAAGGTCAATGTTGGAAGCGTGAATCGTATGGAGAGCGATGATAAATTTGCTGGTGGAAAAGGCATCAACGTCAGTCGTGTGCTCAAACGTTTGGGAATTGACAATACAGCGACTGGCTTTATCGGTGGCTTTACTGGAAAATTTATTACTGATACCTTGGAAAATGAAGCGATTGCGACTAAATTTGTCCAAGTGTCAGAGGATACGCGTATCAACGTCAAGATTAAAGCAGATGCTGAGACAGAAATCAATGGAACGGGTCCGACCGTCTCACCAGAGCAATTGGCAGCATTAAAAGATATTCTTTCAGGGCTGTCAGAGAAAGATACAGTTGTCTTTGCAGGGTCAAGCAATAAAAATCTAGGCAATGTCGTCTATAAAGAGTTAATTAGTCTGACGAGGCAAACTGGAGCACAAGTCGTTTGTGATTTCGAGGGACAAACACTTATTGATTCACTAGAGTTTCAGCCATTATTGGTAAAACCCAACAATCACGAGTTAGGTGATATTTTTGGAGTGAAGCTGGAAAAATTGGATGAGATTGAAAAATACGCTCGTGAAATTCTAGCTAAAGGTGCGCAACATGTCATTATTTCTATGGCAGGAGACGGTGCACTTTTGGTAACAAAGGATGGAGCTTATTTTGCAAAACCAATCAAGGGAATCGTAAAAAATTCTGTCGGAGCTGGTGACTCAATGGTTGCAGGCTTTACTGGCGAATTTGTTCGTTCAGGAAATGCTGTTGAAGCCTTCAAATGGGGAGTAGCTTGCGGAACGGCAACGACTTTCTCTGATGACTTAGCGACAGCCGCTTTTATTAACGAAACGTATGAAAAAGTAGAGGTAGAAAAAATATGAAAATTCAGGATTTACTGAGAAAAGATGTGATGTTGCTTGATTTACAAGCAACTGAAAAAACAGCTGCTATTGATGAAATGATTCATCGTTTAGTTGACAGTGGTTATGTGACGGATTTTGAAACATTCAAAGAAGGAATCTTGGCCCGTGAAGCTTTAACCTCAACAGGCTTAGGGGACGGGATTGCCATGCCACACAGTAAAAATACGGCAGTCAAAGAAGCAACCGTTCTTTTTGCAAAATCAAACAAGGGTGTGGATTATGAAAGTTTAGACGGGCAACCGACAGATTTGTTCTTCATGATTGCTGCACCAGAAGGAGCGAATGATACTCACTTGGCTGCACTTGCAGAATTGTCCCAATATCTGATGAAAGATGGATTTGCAGATAAACTTCGTCAAGTGACTTCACCAGACGAAGTGATTGCGTTATTTGACCAAGCGTCTGATAAAGCAGCAGAGCCCGCAACGGTAGCACCAGCAACCAAAGATGGTGATTTCCTTGTTGCGGTAACAGCATGTACAACAGGAATTGCGCATACTTATATGGCGCAAGAAGCTCTTCAAAAGGTAGCTGCTGAAATGGGAGTTGGTATCAAGGTTGAAACCAACGGTGCTAGTGGTATCGGAAACAAACTAACCGCAGAAGATATTCAAAAAGCAAAAGCGGTTATTATTGCGGCTGATAAAGCTGTAGAAATGGATCGATTTGACGGTAAACCATTGATTAACCGCCCGGTTGCTGACGGTATTCGTAAGACAGAAGAGTTGATTAACTTAGCACTATCAGGAAAAGCAGAAGTGTATCATGCAGCCAATAAAAAAGCTGCCTCCTCTTCAACAAATGCAGCAGGTGGATTCTACAAACACTTGATGAGTGGTGTTAGCCAAATGCTTCCATTCGTTATCGGTGGTGGTATCATGATTGCGGTGGCATTCTTGATTGACCAAGCAATGGGAGTGCCAAAAGATCAATTGGCAAATCTCGGTACTTATCATGAGTTGGCAGCAATGTTTAAGAATATTGGTGGTTTGGCCTTTGGCTTTATGCTTCCTGTACTTGCTGGTTATATCGCTTATTCTATCGCTGAAAAGCCAGGTTTAGCACCAGGTTTTGTAGCAGGTAGTATGGCTTCAGCAGGTCTTGCTTTTGGTAAAATTCCATTTGCTGAAGGTGGGAAAGCAACTCTTGCACTTGCTGGTGTACCTTCTGGTTTCCTTGGAGCTCTAGTGGGTGGTTTCCTTGCAGGTTACGTTGTAAACTTCCTTAAAAAAGCCTTGAGTGGTCTTCCAAAATCACTTGAGGGTATCAAGTCCATTCTACTTTATCCACTTTTAGGTACATTGCTAACTGGTTTCTTGATGCTGTTAGTAAATATTCCAATGGCCGCTATCAATACTGGCTTGAATAGTTTCCTAGAAGGCTTATCTGGTAGTTCAGCTGTCCTCCTTGGACTCGTTGTAGGTGGTATGATGGCTATTGATATGGGCGGTCCTTTCAACAAAGCGGCTTACATCTTTGGTACAGGAACTCTTGCTGCAACTGTTTCAACAGGTGGTTCAGTTGTGATGGCAGCAGTTATGGCTGGTGGTATGGTTCCTCCTCTAGCAGTCTTTATTGCAACGCTGTTATTCAAAGACAAATTCACCGAAGAAGAACGCAATTCAGGTTTGACAAACATTGTTATGGGTCTCTCATTCATCACGGAAGGTGCTATTCCATTTGGTGCTGCTGACCCTGCCCGTGCCATTCCAAGCTTTATGGTTGGTTCAGCTTTAGCAGGCGCACTTGTTGGCATGGCTGGTATTAAACTCATGGCACCGCACGGAGGTATCTTCGTTATTGCACTTACTTCAAATGCCCTTCTCTATATCATCTTCATCTTGATTGGCGCAATTGTAAGTGGTGTGTTATTCGGAGCGCTTCGCAAACCATTGAATAAATAATGATGAGTTTCATCGTTCTAGGAGTTGGAAAAAAATTTCTCCAGCTCCTTTTTTTAATCTAAAAGAAAGTATTGAAAGGAGATGATTTTCATACTGATTAAAATAGTCAGGCGCTGGAAAATATGTTATAATTTTAATAACGCATATTTTGAGGAGAAATGAAATGGAATTACAACGCGAAAAAGAATTTGTCAGTCAATATCACTATGACGCACGTAATTTAGAGTGGGAAAAAGAAAACGGAACGCCAGAAACGAAAGTGGATGTCAATTTTCAATTATTAAATCAAGATCAAGAAGGACAAGTGACTTCTATCGTTGTAATTGTGAGCTTTATGATTGTCTTTGATGCTTTTGTAATTAGTGGAACAATCTCACAAGTCAATCATATTATGGGACAAATTGTCAATGAGCCAAGTGAATTTGAGCAGGACGAAGTAGAACAACTTGCTCGTCCAAGTTTGTCCGTCTTAAATCGTTTGACCTATGAAGTAACAGAAATCGCCTTGGATTTACCAGGTATCAATTTGGAGTTTTAATGCATGAAATTAGCCGTAATTACTGATTCGTCAGCATATTTGGATAGCAAAGTCATCGAAAATGAGCATTTATTTGTCTTAGATATTCCCGTTAGTATTGACGGGGTTGAGTACATCGAAGGAAAGAATCTTTCTGCTAGCGAATTTTATCAAAAAATGGCAGCCTCTAGTGAATTGCCAAAAACTAGCCAACCGAGTATCGCTAGCTTAGTGAACACCCTGTCTTTAGTAGAAGGGCAAGGTTATACTCATGTCATTGGATTGTTTTTATCAAGTGGCATTTCTGGCTTTTATCAAAATATTCAGTATTTGAAAGATGAATTTCCAAGTTTAGAAATTGGTTTTCCAGATTCAAAAATCACAAGTGCGCCGCTTGGAATGATGGTGGAGCATATTTTGAATTGGGCTGAGCAAGGGTTAGCGTTTGAGCAAATTCTGAGCAATCTTGACGTTCAAATCAAAGGAATTGGCGCTTTTATCATGGTAGATGACTTAAATCATTTGGTAAAGGGCGGTCGTTTGTCGAACGGCGCTGCAATTCTGGGAAACTTGCTCAGTATCAAACCAATTCTTTACTTTAATGACGAGGGTGTCATTGAGGTTTATGAAAAGATTCGTACCGAGAAAAAAGCTACGAAACGCCTAGTTGAGATTGTTAAAGAGCAGACCGCACAAGGAAATTACCAAGTGATGATTATTCATGGAAATGCTTTGGAAAAAGCAGAACATTTACATCAATTGTTGTTAGAAGATGGTATTTCCGGAGAGATTCCAATTGCGACATTTGGTAGTGTGATTGGAACTCACTTGGGTGCTGGAAGTATTGCCTTAGCTTATATTCCGATTGTTTAAGGAGAATTCCATGAGTATAAAGGTCATTATTGCTGGTTTCAAAGGAAAAATGGGACAAGCTGCTTATAACATGGTGACAGAAGATCCTGCTTTAGAGCTCGTTGGACTGCTTGATCCGTTCACTCCAGAAAGAGAAGTAGCTGGTGTTCCCGTTTTTAATCAGAAAGAAGATTTGAGTGGCGTAGAAGCGGATGTATGGGTTGATTTTACAACTCCTAAAGTAGCGTATGAAAATACTCGTTTTGCATTAGAGCATGGCTTTGCGCCAGTGGTTGGAACGACTGGATTTACATCGGATGAAATCAAAGAGTTAGTTGAGTTTTCTCGGCAAAAAGAGCTAGGAGGCTTGATTGCTCCTAATTTTGCTGTAGGAGCGGTTCTTTTGATGCAATTTGCAACGCAAGCAGCTAAATATTTTCCAGATGTAGAAATCATTGAATTACATCATGATCAGAAAAAGGATGCGCCGAGTGGCACAGCGATTAAAACAGCTGAATTGATCAGCAAGGTTCGCCCCAAGAAGCATCAAGGTGCAATGGACGAAAAAGAGTTATTACAAGGAGCGCGTGGTGCAGAAATAGACGGCATGCGTATTCATTCGGTTCGTTTACCAGGCTTGGTGGCGCATCAAGAAGTCATCTTTGGCGGTCAAGGTGAAGGACTGACACTTCGTCATGATTCGTACGATCGTAAGTCTTTCATGACGGGGGTGAATTTAGGTATTAAGGAAGTGGTCAAGAAAAAAGAGCTTGTCTACGGATTGGAATATTTATTATGAGATTAGAAAATCTGCCTTCTGAATTTCAGGAGGCTTTACCAGTATTAAAGAAGATTAAGAATGCCGGCTTTGAAGCGTATTTTGTCGGTGGTTCAGTCCGCGATGCTTTATTGAATCGACCGATTCATGATGTGGATATTGCAAGTTCTAGTTATCCAGAAGAAACCAAACGTATTTTTGAGCGAACGATTGATGTCGGAATTGAGCATGGGACAGTTTTAGTCTTAGAGGACAATCATGAATATGAAGTGACGACTTTTCGGACAGAGGATATCTATGTAGACTATCGCAGACCTAGCCATGTCACGTTTGTTCGTTCTCTAAAAGAAGATTTAAAACGGCGCGATTTCACGATCAATGCTTTGGCTTTGGATGAAGCAGGGAATGTGATTGATTTATTTGAAGGGTTGGATGATCTGAAACAGCAGATCTTACGTGCTGTAGGAACACCTTCGGAACGCTTCAACGAAGACGCCTTGCGCATTATGCGAGGATTTCGTTTTCAGGCATCCTTAGGCTTTTCATTAGATACAGACACATTTCAGGCTATGAAAATGTGTGCGCCACTATTAAAAAAAATTTCTGTGGAGCGAACTTTCATTGAATTTGACAAACTACTGACAGCGTCTTATTGGCGTAAAGGATTGAAAAGTCTGCTTGCCAGTGGTGCAACGGACTATTTACCTGACATGCGCAGCAGCCAATCACAATTGAAAACAATGTTTGATATTAAAGTAGATTTTCAATTTACGAGTTCAGAGCAAGCCTGGGCTACTCTTTTAATGGCTCTTCAAGTAAATAATGTTAAAAAATTCCTCAAACATTGGAAAACTTCAAATGAATTTCAAAAGCGCGTAGAGCAAATTGTCACGATTTATAATATCCGCCAAAGGCATTTTCTGGATAAGGAAGAATGCTATCGTTTTGAACTGGACCTGATGATACAAGCAGAAGAAATTCGTCAAGCACAGGGATTAGCGGTTGATTTTGAAAAAATTCATTCTACTTATGATTCACTAACGATTCATGATAAACATGAAATTGTCGTCAATGGTGGTCTGTTAATCAAAGAATTTGGCTTTAAGCCGGGGCCTGCTTTAGGACAGCTCTTGACTGAGATTGAGACAGCTATTGTGAATGGTGTCTTGGACAACCGTCTGGAGGCTATTTTAGCTTTTGTAGAGGAGAGAAGATGAGTGACTTTATTGTTGAAAAGTTGACTAAAACGGTGGGAGATAAGACTGTTTTTAAAAATATTTCCTTTATTATTCATGGTTTGGATCGGGTTGGCTTGATTGGGGTCAATGGAACTGGAAAAACGACTCTTTTGAATGTCCTGTCTGGAAAATCTGGATTTGACGGGGATGTCAATCCTTTTTCTGCTAAATCGGGCTATAAGATTGGCTACTTAACCCAAGAACCGCACTTTGATGACGACAAAACGGTACTAGATACGGTTTTATCTAGCAATCTGCGAGAAATGCAGCTCATTCGTGAGTATGAGCTATTGCTGTCTAACTATGATGAAAGCAATCAATCTCGTTTAGAGAAAATTATTGCTGAAATGGATGCTCTTCAAGCTTGGGAAATTGAAAGTCAAGTTAAGACTGTTTTGTCGAAGCTAGGTTTGAACGACTTATCTGCTAAGGTCGGCGACCTGTCGGGGGGGTTACGACGGCGCGTGCAATTGGCGCAAGTCTTGTTAGGAGACGATGACTTATTGCTCCTTGATGAGCCGACAAACCATTTGGATATTGATAGTATCGAATGGCTGACGAATTTTTTGAAGAATTCCAAAAAAACGGTTCTTTTCATTACCCATGACCGCTATTTTCTAGATCATGTTTCGACGCGGATTTTTGAATTGGACAGCGGAGATTTGCTTGAATATCAAGGAAATTATCAAGATTATGTCCGTTTGAAGGCAGAACAAGACGAGCGAGATGCTGCCCTTCTCCATAAAAAGCAGCAACTTTATAA
>PPYF01612748.1_pt1 | contig 30221 bp, 29 predicted proteins | sample 1559871 | NCBI WGS metagenome assembly PPYF01 (sample SAMN08240021, study PRJNA423297) | Human gut metagenome, whole genome shotgun sequencing project.
GCCACGCCGGTAAAGCGATAGCCGTCGGTCCACAGTAGTGATTTCCAGTACTCCTGAATAATTTCAATCACAGGTCAGCCCTCTTCACGCCAACGGTATAGCGGCGTTCGAGCAGCAGCAGTACGCCATTAGAAACGGTGGTAAACACCAGATAAATCAGGCCGCAGACGATGGCGAAGTAGAACGGCTGCCAAGTGCTTTTCCCGGCCAGCTGCGTGGCTTTGACCACATCCTCCAGCCCCAGCAACGAGACCAGCGCCGTCGCCTTGAGGATAACCTGCCAGTTGTTGCCTATCCCCGGCAGCGCGTAGCGCATCATCGCCGGGAAGAGAATACGCCGGAACGTCTGCCCGCCGCTAAAGCCAAAGGCGGTAGCCGCTTCGATATGCCCCTTCGGCACCGCCAGGTAGGCGCCGCGGAAGGTTTCCGTAAAATAGGCGCCATAGATAAAGCCAAGGGTAATAATCCCGGCGATCATCGGATCGATATCAAACTGGGCCATGCCCAGCGCGTCGGTAACGCTGTTTAGCGCAATCTGCAGGCCGTAGAAAATCAGCAGCATCAGCACCAGATCGGGCACGCCGCGGATCAGAGTGGTATAGCCTTCAAACACCAGCGCCAGTGGACGATTGCTCGATAACTTTGCGCCAGCGCCCGCCAGCCCTATCAGGACGGCGAGAACGACCGAGCTGAGCGCAAGCTCCAGGGTGACGAGCGCACCCTGCAAAATAACCTGTGAAAACCCATACAGCATGCTGCCTACCCTGTCTGTCATTCACCATTGCGCGCGAAACGCGCGCAATGGCGAGGCGTGAGAATTATTCGCCGTATACGTTAAAATCGAAATATTTTTTCGCCAGCTTGTCGTAGGTGCCGTCCTTACGCATCTCTGCAAACGCCTTATTCAGCGCTTCACGCAGTTCGTTGTCTTCCTTACGCAGCCCCATACCGGTGCCAACACCAAACAGTTTCTCGTCTTTGATTGACGGGCCACCAAACTGGTAATCTTTACCGATAGGCTGTTTCAGGAACCCTTCGCTGGCCGCGACCTCATCCTGGAACGCGGCGTCGATCCGGCCGGCGGTCAGGTCGGAATAGATATTGTCCTGCCCCTGATAGGAGACAATTTCGATACCTTTCGGCGCCCAGTGCTCATTGCCATAGGTTTCCTGAGTCGTCCCCTGCAGCACGCCCACGCGCTTACCCTTGAGGGTGGCGAGATCCGGCGTTACCGGGCTGCCCTTTTTCACCACCAGACGCGAATCTGCCGCATACAGCTTGTCAGTGAAGGCAATTTCCTGCTGGCGCTTTTCAGTAATCGACAGCGAAGACATAATCGCGTCGATTTTCTTCGCTTTTAAGGAGGGGATCAGCGCATCCAGCGGGTTTTCAACAAAGGTACATTGCGTATTAATACGCTTACACAGCTCTTTTGCCAGATCGATATCAAAACCGACCAATTCTCCCTGCGCATTCTTCGATTCGAAGGGAGCATAAGTCGGATCGGTACCGATACGAATTTTTTGCGGGATGGCGGCAAAGACCGTGGAAACGCTGGAAAGGGCCAGCGCTAAAGAGAGAGACAACGCCAGTTTTTTCATAACTATCCTCGACAGACTGTCATTCTAACGGGTTTATTAGAACTATTTACGCCAGTTATCGTGCCATTATTCGCCCCTTAAGGGCAAAGATTTATGCACCAGAAAGGCCGATTTTTTGCATCAGAAACGCTTAACTATGCATTTTTTAGCCAAAAAACTGGCTGCTTTTGCACTGAAATGATCCACAGCAGGCTGTTTCAGGAAGCCTTCGCTGGCGGCGACTTCATCCTGCAGCGCCGCATCCAGACGGCCAGCTGCGAGGTCTGAATAGATCAGATCCTGGTTCTGGTAAGCCACCACGTCAACGCCCTGGCTGCGCCAGCGGTCGTTAGCATAGGCTTCCTGAGTAGAACCCTGCAGCACGCCGACGTGCTTGCCTTTCAGCGCCTCCAGCGTCGGCTGGATCGGCGACCCTTTGGCGGCGATCAGACGCGAGTCAGCGGCATATAGCTTGTCAGAGAAGGCGATCTCTTGCTGGCGCTTCTCGGTAATAGAGAGGGAAGAGATGATGGCATCAATCTTCTTCGCCTTCAGGGAGGGGATCAGGGAGTCAAAATCGCTGCCGACCCAGGTACATTTCACCTTAATTCGGGAGCACAACTCATTGCCTAAATCGATATCAAAGCCAACAAAGTCCCCTTTCGCGTCTTTCGACGAAAATGGCGCATAGGTCGCGTCAGTGCCAATGCGAATGCTCTGCGGCAGAGCAGCAAACACGCTGGCCGTGCTGCTCATTCCCACGAGTAAAGAGAGAGCCAGAATCGTCTTCTTCATACAGTACCCTTAAGTGTCGTGATGTGGTGCGTTGCTTGTTATGGTGATTGCCGATCAATCCTGCAGTTTTTGTGCCATCTTCCCGGTGCGTGCCGGGAACAGGGTTAAATTTGTTAAAATAAAGTTGCAGGATTGTCTTAAAAGGGAAGATACCAGCATTACTGGCGAAACCGCAGCGCCTGAGCGCAAAAAGACGAAATAAATGTCGAGGATTTGATCGCGGCAACAAATTTGCACCACCGGAGCGCAAGCGTACATTTCATGCACCACTATAGTGCGACACTAGGCCCCCTGCCAGCGGGTAAACAAGTCGTGCTCCAGACTAATATCAAATTGATCGAGTACCCGATTGACGGTCTGGTTGATGACATCGTCCAGGCTTTGTGGCCGGTGGTAAAAAGCCGGTACCGGCGGCATTATCACCGCCCCCAGCTCTGCAGCCTGAACCAGCAGACGCAGATGGCCCAAATGGAACGGCGTTTCCCGCACGCAGAGCAACAGCGGACGACGCTCTTTCAGCACGACATCCGCCGCCCGGGTCAGCAGGCCATCCGTATAGCTATGGACAATGCCCGAGAGCGTCTTCATTGAGCAGGGTAAAATCACCATCCCGGCGGTTTTAAAAGAACCGGAAGAGATACTGGCGGCGATATCGCGGGCGTCATGCACCACATCGGCTAGCGCCTGCACCTCACGTACGGAGTAGTCGGTCTCCATGGCCAACGTCTGGCGCGCCGCCTGGCTGAGGATGAGATGAGTTTCAATATCCGGCACATCTCTTAGCACCTGCAGCATCCGCACGCCGTAAATGGCGCCGCTGGCGCCGGAAATGCCAATAATCAGTCGTTTCACGTTCTGTTACCCCTTGCGCGTGTGCCGCAGACTTTGCCGGATTATAGCCTCTGGCGCAACTATTGACGCACAGTTGAGGGGCGAAAAAAAGCCCGCCGTCCTTTCGGTACGGCAGGCCCGCGACGCGTGAACGGCTTAACCCTCGTTGTGCATCTCGAGGTTTTCGACTTCGTTCTGCAGCTGGACCGCTTTGGCATCATCGTTACGCAGGGAGTCAAGATAGTCGAGGTACTGCTGGTCGACATCCCGGGTCACATATACGCCGTTGAACACCGAGCATTCAAACTGCTGAATATCCGGGTTCTCCGCGCGCACCGCGTCGATCAGATCGTTGAGATCCTGGAAAATCAGGCCGTCGGCGCCAATGATCTGGCGGATCTCATCCACTTCGCGGCCATGGGCGATCAGTTCGTTGGCGGTCGGCATATCGATACCGTACACGTTCGGGAAACGAATTTCCGGCGCAGCGGAGGCGAGATACACTTTTTTCGCCCCTGCTTCACGCGCCATCTCAATGATCTGCTCCGAGGTGGTGCCGCGTACAATGGAATCATCGACCAGCAGCACGTTCTTATCGCGGAATTCCGCACGGTTGGCGTTGAGCTTACGGCGAACAGATTTACGACGCAGCTGCTGACCGGGCATGATAAACGTCCGGCCGACGTAGCGGTTCTTCACGAAGCCCTGACGATAAGGTTTGTCGAGAATGCGGGCGATTTCCAGCGCGATGTCGCAGGAAGTCTCCGGGATCGGAATAACGACGTCAATATCCAGATCTTCCCACTCGCGGGCAATCTTTTCGCCCAGCTTAGTCCCCATGTTGACGCGGGCGCTGTAGACGGAAATTTTGTCAATAAACGAGTCCGGACGGGCAAAATAGACGTACTCGAACAGGCACGGGTTGCTGACCGGATTATCGGCACACTGACGGGTATAGAGCTGGCCCTTCTCGGTAATATAGACCGCTTCGCCCGGCGCCACATCGCGCAGGAATTCAAAACCAAGCGTATCAAGGGCCACGCTCTCCGAGGCCACCATATACTCGGTGCGACCGTCGCCAACGTCACGTTTACCCAGCACCAGCGGACGAATGCCGTTAGGGTCGCGGAAGGCCACCATGCCATGCCCGATGATCATCGCCACGCACGCGTACGCGCCGCGGATCAGGCGGTTGGTCGCCGCAATCGCCGCGAAGATGTTGTCCGCTTCCAGCGGGTAGTGACGGAAGTTATCCAGCTCACTGGCGAAAATATTGAGGAGGATTTCGGAATCAGAGGTGGTATTGATATGGCGGCGTTTTTCTTCAAACAGCTTTTTACGCAGCTCGTGCGCATTGGTCAGGTTGCCGTTATGCGCCAATGTGATGCCATACGGCGAGTTAACGTAAAACGGCTGCGCCTCGGAGGCGCTGGAGCTGCCCGCCGTAGGATAACGCACGTGGCCAATACCCATATTGCCCTGCATACGCTGCATGTGGCGGGCCTCGAATACGTCGCTTACCAGCCCGTTAGCCTTACGCAACCGGAAGCAGTTGTTGGCATCAATGGTGATGATGCCAGCGGCATCCTGTCCACGGTGCTGGAGCACCGTTAGCGCATCATAAATCGACTGGTTAACCGGCATAACACCGGCGATACCGACAATACCGCACATACGTCTTTTCCTCGTTCAGCAACGACCCAAAGTCTATACTTTAGGCAAGAAACTTGACGAGCTTTGCAGGTATTCAAAAAACCATCTGATGACGGGGGTAAAATAGGGAATAAACTGCGACTGATGCCAGTCATCGCTCTTCGCCATCCCGGTAAAGGTGTCCAGGAAGAACAGGATAGCGGCGATGATCAGCACCCCACGTAGCGCGCCGAAGCAGATCCCCAATACCCTGTCGGTTCCTGACAAACCGGTCTTCTCCACCAGCTGGCCTATCACATAGTTCACGATAGCGCCAACGATGAGCGTCACGATAAACAGCGCCGCAATAGCAATCCCATTTCGAACCCGTTCATCCTCAAAGCCCGTAAACCAGACAGACAGGTCAGCGTAGTAATGGCTGGCGACATAAAACGCGCAACCCCACGTGACTAACGATAAAGCTTCGCGAACAAAGCCGCGGATCAGGCTGACCAGGCAAGAAAGACCCAGCACCGCCATAATGGCGTAATCAATCCAGACCATATACGTCCCACGATTTACGCCCTGTCGTCCAGTTCGGGGCGCATTCTAACAGAAAAAGAAAACGTTTGCGTAGGGATTTCCATGCCCTACAGAAATAAAAATGGCGCTGAAAAAACATTCAACGCCAGACTGCCTTTCGCCTCTTCAGGGCGGCTGAGACAGGGTTTGCGGGGCGTTTCTCCCCGCCACGTTCTCTCCGCATGGCGGAAAAAACAATCAGTTCGGGGTGAAGCCCATCACCACCCCGCTAAGCCCGGAGATCTGCTGCAGATCGCCCAGCTGGCCTTTCAGCTTGTCTTTTGACGCATCCGGGCCGACGAGGATGCGGGTAATTTTACCCTGTACCGGCGTCGAAGGCGACGTATAGACTTTGAAACCCGAGGCCCGCAGTTTACCGACAATCTCATTCACCTTATCGGCGTTCTTCAACGCGCCCAGCTGAACCACATAGGCTTTGCCGGTCGGCGCTGGCAGGGCCGCCTGCTGCTGCGATGGCTGTTGCTGCTGTGGCTTAGCCGGCGGCGGCGTTGGCGTCGCGGCCTGCTGTTGCGGCTGCGGTTTCGGCTGCGGCTTGGGCTGCGGTTTCGCGGCCACCACCGGCTCCTGAACGTCATCGAAGCTGTTGCTGTTCACCGGAATACGCGATGGATCTAACGATGGCGCGGCGGCATCGCCCGCCCGCACCTCTTCCGCCGCCCCTTCCGGCGGTTGCGAAGGCAACGCCTGGGTTGCCGCCGGCAACATATCCGGTTCATCGCGATCGCCTGGTTTCGGTACCAGCGGGATCGCGGCAAACTCATCCTGGTAATGCTTTTTCTGCCCGTCCAGCAGCCCTGGCAGGATAATCACCCCCAGCGCCACCAGCACGATTGTCCCGACTAAACGGTTCTGAAACTTACTCGCCACCGATTCTCCCCGCGTCTATCTCTTCCATAACCTGCGCTACGGTGTGAAACGAACCACACACCAGCACGGTATCTTCCACTTTAGCGTCAGCCATGGCCGCACGCCACGCCTGCGCCACGCTGCTATAGACTGTACCGCAGCGCAAATGTTCCACCAGCTGCTCTGCCGTCGCGCCGCGCGGGCCTTCCAGCGGCGCGCAGTACCAGGCATCGACTTCCGGAGCCAGATTGGCCAACGTGCCGGCGATGTCCTTATCATGCAGCATACCAATAACCGCCAGCACGCGTCCCGTTTTCGCTAACGTTTTGAGACGCCCGGCGAGATAGGCCGCCGCGTGCGGGTTGTGCGCCACATCGAGGATCACTCGCGGGGCGTCGCTGATTATCTGAAAGCGTCCCGGGAGCATCGCATCGCGGATCCCTGCGCGCAGGATAGCGTCATCCACGGCAAGCCCGCTGGCGCGCAGCGCCGCCACGGCCGTCGCCGCATTCGGCAACGGCACCTGAGGCAGAGGCAGGTGGCTTATCGCCCCTGCCGTATCGCGGAAGGACCATGTTTCGCCTTCCACCTCATAGCGCCAGTCGACGCCGCGGCGCTGGAGCAGCGCGCCCTTCTCGCTAGCCACTTCCGCGATGGTGAGCGGCATATCCGGCTCCCCCACCACCGCCGGTTTACCGGCGCGAAAGATGCCCGCTTTTTCCCGGCCGATACTTTCGCGATCCGGGCCCAGCCAGTCGGTATGATCGAGGGCGATGCTGGTGACCACCGCGACGTCGGCATCAACGATGTTGGTGGCGTCGAGACGCCCGCCGAGCCCGACCTCAAGGATCACCACATCCAGCTGCGCCTGCTTAAACAGCCACAGCGCCGAGAGCGTGCCGTATTCAAAATAGGTCAGCGAGATGTCACCCCGCGCCGCTTCGATTTCAGCAAACGAAGCCGTATGCGCCGCCTCCGGCAGTTCAGCCCCCTGAATGCGCACGCGTTCGGTGTAGCGCACCAGATGCGGAGAGCTGTAGACCCCCACTTTATAACCGGCCGCCATCAGGATGGTTTCCAGCGTGCGGCAGGTGGTGCCTTTGCCATTGGTGCCCGCGACGGTAAAAACGAACGGCGCCGGTTTAACGATATCCATCTGCCCGGCGACCTCGCTGACGCGCGCCAGCCCAAGGTCGATGGTTTTACTGTGCAGATGTTCCAGATAAGAAAGCCACGTAGCCAGGGGCGACGTGGCCTGAGGAATAGGATCTTTTTCCATGATGCCCGTAAGAATTGACGGTTAACGCGTATGAATAAAAAAGGGCAGCGCCGCCAGGCCCTGCCCTCTGCTTTATCAGGCCTCAGGTTCCTGATCCGGTGCCGGCGGCACCACCACGCCTTCATGAGGCGCTTCCGAAACGGCAACCGGCGCCGGCAGGTTCATCAGCTTCGCCAGAATGCTGGCCAGCTTGAGACGCATTTCCGGACGGCGAACGATCATATCGATCGCCCCTTTTTCAATCAGAAACTCACTGCGCTGGAATCCCGGCGGCAGCTTCTCGCGTACGGTCTGCTCGATAACGCGAGGACCGGCAAAGCCGATCAGCGCTTTCGGCTCGGCAATGTTCAGATCGCCCAGCATCGCAAAGCTCGCCGATACGCCGCCCATGGTCGGGTCGGTCAGCACGGAGATGTACGGCAGTCCACGCTCCTGCATTTTCGCCAACGCCGCGGAGGTTTTCGCCATCTGCATCAGCGACATCAGCGCTTCCTGCATACGGGCGCCACCGGAGGCGGAGAAGCAGATCAGCGGGCAGTTATCTTCCAGCGCCTGCTCCACCGCGCGTACAAAGCGTGCGCCGACGACGGAACCCATCGATCCCCCCATAAAGGAGAATTCAAAGGCGGCGGCAACCACCGGCATCGCGTAGAGCGTACCTTTCATCACCACCAGCGCGTCTTTCTCGCCCGTCTCTTTCTGAGCGGACGCCAGGCGGTCTTTGTATTTTTTTGAATCGCGGAACTTCAGCACATCTTTTGGCTCAAGTTCGCTACCCAGTTCTACCAGAGAACCTTCATCCAACAGGCTATGCAGGCGATTACGCGCCGACATGCGCATATGGTGATCGCACTTAGGACAAACCTCCAGGTTGCGCTCCAGCTCGGCGCGGTAGAGTACCTGACCGCAGCTGTCGCACTTGGTCCATACACCCTCAGGAATGCTCGCCTTGCGGGTGGGAGTGATGTTGCTTTTAATTCGTTCAATCCAGCTCATTGATAACCTTTCTGCCTGAACCTGGTCGATGCCAGTTTTGTCGTAAGGGGCGCATAATGCCATTTTTGCCTCTTACAGACCATGAATGTTGCACATTAAATCATATCATCCCGGAACATGGGATAAAAAAGTGGTCAAACCGCTGCGCGTGACGCTCTGCACCGCCACGCGCAACACAGGCTAAACTACTTCGCCTGCTTCGCCGCCGCCCGCTTGTGGCGAATAATCTCAATCACGCCCGGCAGGACGGAAAGCACGATGATCGCCACGATCAGCAGCTTCAGGTTCTCCTGCACCACCGGCAAATCGCCAAACAGATAGCCGGCATAGGTGAACAGCAGCACCCACAGCAGCGCCCCAACCACGTTATAGGCTGCAAAATGACGATAGGACATATGCCCCATTCCCGCCACAAACGGCGCGAAGGTTCGGACTATCGGCACAAAGCGCGCCAGGATAATGGTTTTCCCGCCGTGACGTTCGTAAAAGCTGTGGGTTTTATCCAGATAGCTGCGACGGAATATCTTTGAGTTCGGATTGCTGAACAGCTTTTCGCCGAACAGCCGGCCAATGGTGTAGTTGACCGCATCGCCGACGATGGCCGCGATGACCATCAGCAGTACCATCAGGTGGACATTGAGATCGTTGGTTGGCAAGGCCGAGAGCGCGCCCGCGACGAACAGCAGGGAATCGCCCGGCAGGAATGGCGTCACCACCAGCCCGGTTTCGCAGAACAGAATCAAAAACAGAATGGCATAAACCCAGACGCCATACTGGGCAACCAGTTCGGCAAGGTGCACATCAATATGCAGGATGAAATCAATTAAAAAGTGAATCAAGTCCATGTTTGTCTTTACCCTTAATGACCCTATTAGTCCGCCAGAAACAGCGGGCCCATTGGCAGCACCGGTAAATCATAGTGGGCCGGGTAATCCACCGACACCAGATACAACCCTTCCGCTTTTGCCGTTGCCGCAGCGAGCGTCCTGTCTTTTGCTGCCAGCAGTTCTGCCATCCAGCTCTCCGGCTGGTTTCCGGCCCCGACCTCCATCAGGCTGCCTACAATATTCCTGACCATATGATGTACAAAGGCATTCGCTTTGATATCCACCACCACATACGCGCCGTAGCGGGTAACGTTAATATGCATCACGTTGCGCCACGGGGTACGCGACTGGCACTGTACCGCGCGAAACGAGGTAAAGTCATTCTCTCCCAGCAGACACTGCGCGGCGCGCTGCATACGCTCGGCGTCGAGCGGCTGGTGAAAATGCGTAATCGGTTCGTTCGCCACCTGCGAGAGCGCCTTTTCCAGCTTCTCCTGCACGCTGCGCACTTCGTTTTGCCGCTGCCAGCCGTAATATTTGCTGCCGTCGTACTCGATGCCCAGCGCGATTTTACAGATCGGCTGTTGCTCCATCTCAGACATCAGTACAGGTACTCCTCAATCAGCTTCTCGGCGATCTTCACCGCCATCAGCGCGCCGCCGAAGCGCACGTTATCCGCTACCGACCAGAACTGGATCTGCTCCGGCATACCGTAATCGTTATGCACGCAGCCGATGGAGAGGCGGGCATTGCCTGAGGCATCACCAACCTGAGTCGGGAATTCGCCCTCTTCAGAAAGTTCGATATCCTCGCCGCGGGTAAAAGCGTCGCGCGCCTCCTCCGCCGCCAGCGGGCGCATCGCTTCGAAGCTCACCATCTGCGCATGGCCGTAGAAGACCGGCGACTGAACGACGCTGGCGGAGATCATCAGCCCGTCATCCTGAAGAATTTTGCGCGCTTCATCGACGATCCGGCGCTCTTCGCGCACGCTACCTTCACGATCCGGCAGCAGCGGCAGCATGTTGAACGCCAGCTGGCGACCAAAGAAATCGTCTTCATCGATAGGGATGCCGTTCAGCAGCTTAGCGCTCTGCCCCGCCAGCGCATCCACCGCTTTTTTCCCCTGCCCCGAGGCGGAGAGCAGGTTAGTGACGCTAATGCGCGACAACCCGCCCTGATCGATCAGCGGTTTGAGCGCCGTCAACAGCTGACTGGTCAGAATCTCTCCTACCGGGAACTGGCGTTCAGCAAGAGTTTCGAGCAGGGCTTCGCCTACGGCGCCCGTTGCGCCCAGTACGGCAATATTCCAGCCTTCAGACATGGTGGTTAACTCCAGAAATAAAGCGGCCCCGCCGGAGTATCCGGCAGGGGCATTAAGAAGACATTAACGAACAGGATGATGCACGGCGTTAAAACCGAGCTGGCGCAACAGCGTCGCCGCCTGCTCATCGCTGCACTGCACATACAGCGAAGACCATTCGCGACGTTCCTGATAATTTTTACGCAGCTTGTCGAATTCACCGGCGACGCCGGCCACCTTCCGCAGCGGCGCATCATCGCGGCGCACATCATACACCAAGTGGACCAGTCTTTTCAGCGTCGGCTGATCGAGCGGTCCATGCAGGGTAATGCGGCCAAATTCCGGCGCCGGCAGCAGAGTGTCCAGCGCTACCTGCTGCGGATGGCCGATAAAGGCGCTGTAGGCTTCAAAAACCTGCGTCGTCCCGCGCGCTTTCCCTTCGAGGGTGTAGCCGGCGATATGCGCGGTACCGATATCCACTCGCTTGAGAAGCTCAACGTTTAGATCCGGCTCCGGCTCCCAGACGTCCAATACCACACTCAGCGGCTGACCAGCTTCCAGCCGCTTTAGCAGTGCGGCGTTATCGACCACCGGCCCGCGGCAGGCGTTGATCAAAATCGTTCCAGGCTTCAGGCGGCTTATCAGCGCCTCATCCGCCAGATGCAGGGTTTTATATTGCCCTTCTTTATACAGCGGCGTATGGAAGGTGATGACATCGGCTTCCTGGACCAGCGCCTCGAGGGAGCGGAAGTCACCTTCGTCGCCGCGATCGGCGCGCGGTGGGTCGCAGAGCAGAGTTTTGATCCCCAACGCTTCCAGGCGCTTTTGCAGTCGCCCGCCAACGTTACCGACGCCGACGATCCCGACGGTGCGATCGCGCAGTGCAAAGCCGTCGCGTTCAGCCAGCATCAGCAGCGATGAAAAGACGTACTCTACCACCGCAATGGCGTTACAGCCGGGCGCCGCAGAGAAACCAATCCCCGCCTGCTGCAGCCACGCCTGATCGACGTGATCGGTGCCGGCGGTAGCGGTACCGACGAACTTAATGGCCTTGCCGGCGAGCAATGCTTCATTGACCCGGGTGACCGAGCGCACCATTAGGGCATCCGCATCGGTCAGGGCATCGGCCGGGACCGGACGGCCTGGGATCGCCTGCACGTCGCCTAAACGGCTAAAAAGCTCACGGGCATAGGGCATATTTTCATCAACGAGGATTTTCACAGTTCAGTACCTGTCTGAGAACGAGAGTTAACTGGGGAAGTGTGCCATAATCTGGCCGCCAGGCATACTCATCACCTGGTTCCAGCACCGCGATATCGAAAGGATGAATCATGACGCACCCCCTTGCTGATATGCCAGACCGTCCTCCAGGGCGAGGCCCATCAGGCACTGCCGCCACCGGCGAACCTTCGCTTTCCATGCAGCAACGCACCGTTCTGGAGCGACTGATCACGCGCCTGGTGGCGCTGACCTCGCAGCAGAACGCGGAAGTGTGGGCCTGCGTCAAACATGACCTCGGACTGAAAGGCGACTCGCCCCTGCTGGCCTGCCATTTCAGCGCTGCGGAGGCCAGTCTCAACCAGCGCTTAGCCGCCGCTCAGGATAATCATCATCATCGCCAGACCTTAGCGCAGCTCAGCGATCTGCTCGGTCAGGGCAATAACCGCCAGGCGGTGAGCGATTATATTCGTCAGCATTATGGGCAAACGGCGCTGCATGCCCTTAGCCAGACGCAGCTGGAGAACATTCTGCATCTGCTGCAGCATGGCCAGCTGTCGATCCCGCAGCCGCAGCAGCGCCCGCCGACCCTGCGCCCGCTGTTGCCAGCCGAGCATAATACGCTCAATCAGCTGGTGACTAAGCTGGCGGCCGCCACCGGCGAACCAAGCAAGCTGATTTGGCAATCCATGCTGGAGCTTTGCGGCGTCAAGTCCGGGGAGCTGATCCCGGCGACGCACTTCCTGCCGCTTTCGTACTGGCTGCAGGCGCGGCAAACGCTGAGTGCGCAAAGCGCGCCGACGCTCACCTCGCTGCAGGGAGCGCTCAAGCAGCCGCTGGAGGCCGCGGAGTGGCAGACAATTGTCGACTTCGCCAGTCGCAGCTGGCAGGTCACGCCGCGGACCACGCTGAGCCCGGCGCAGATCCTGGCGCTGCTGAACAAGGTGTTTGTGCTGCGGGTGGCCCGCGCCCAGGAGACGCTGGCCATCCCGCAGGAGGAGCCTGTCGCCAGGCGGACGTGGAGCGCTAAGCCGTGGCAGCTGGCGCTGGGCGCGGTTGTCCTGCTCCTTGTGCTGTGGCTCCTGCTGTAGCCCAGCAGCCACCGGCGGCGTTTACGGCTCCCCTTCATGCCAAACGCCGCGGTGTTTCCTACAGCGATTTCAGGCCGGACAATAACCTAGCGGCGAAATGAGATAAGGGTGACGAGGATCCCCAGCGCCGCGCAGAGGGCGCCGGCAAGGAACACCGACGAGTAGCCCAGCGAGGTCGCCAGCAGGCCGGTCAGCGGCCCGGTCAGGCCATAGGAGATGTCCTGAAAGGCCGCATAGCCGCCGAGCGCGGTGCCGCGCACCTGCGCCGGGACGCGCTTCACTACTTCCACGCCAAGTGAGGGGAAAATAAGCGAACAGCCGCACCCGGTCAGCGCCGCACCGGCCAGCGCCAGCCAGGCATTCGGCGCCAGTCCCAGCAGCGTCAGACCAACCGCCTCTATCAACAGCGAGACCATCGCCACCTTAACGCCGCCAAACCGATCCGGCATCCAGCCGAACAGCACTCGCATCAGCACAAAGGCGCCACCAAACGCCGTCAGGGTAAAGCCGGCCATTGGCCAGCTATGGCTGGCGAAATAGAGGGAGACGAAGGTGCCGATCACCGCAAAGCCGACACCCTGCAGGCCCAGGCCAATGCCCGGCCGCCAGATCATGCCGATGACGCTCCAGAGTGAAGGCCGCTCGCCTCCGTGGGCCGCCACTTTGCGCACGGTACCGTTAATAAGCCAGGCGACGAGCGGTAGTCCCATGGTGACACAGGCCAGCACCGCCACGCCAAAATGGCTATAGATCAATAATCCCAGCGGGGCGCCCACCGCCAGCGAGCCGTACATCGCCATGCCGTTCCATGACATCACTTTGCCGGAACGGGCCGGTCCCACCAGGCCCATCCCCCAGCTCAGGTTTCCGGTCAGCAGCTGGCTTTCGCCAAACCCGAGGATCAAGCGGCCCAGCAGCAGCAGGCCGAGCCTGGCGAGCACCGGCAGCGGCAGCAGCGCAGCGGCCAGCCATGCCGCGCCCGCCAGGGCGCAGGCCAGCATCCCCTGCAGGACGGAACGTTTAGCGCCGTACTGGTCTGCCAGACGTCCGGCGTACCCCCGGGTCAGAACGGTGGCGAGGAACTGGATCCCTACCGCCACGCCAACCACGGTGTTGCCAAATCCCAGCTCCTGATGGACAAAGAGCGGGATCACCGGCAGCGGCAAACCAACGGTCATATAGGTCAAAAAGACGGCAAACGTAATACGGAAAAGCGAAAAATTCGCCGAAGAATTGGATGTTGTTTCAGTAACTGCGGACATGCATTACTCCAGATTCGCAGAGTAAGGCGAGCAAAGCGACACGCCCCCTCCACCTGATTATCAGGGTTAAGGCGCGTTGGTTGACGTTAAACGCTTACGCATTAGTGGAGAGACTAATGGATCCGCGAGCAGTGTGCCTGCGGGCTCTTACCCTGTCAAGATGACAAAAAAGGGGAGCCGGTGGCTCCCCTTTGCGCATCACATGCTGATTAGGCGTTGTATTTACGCATCACCAGCGTGGCGTTGGTGCCGCCGAAGCCGAAGCTGTTGGACATTACGGTGGTCAGCTTAGCGTCCGTCGGTTTGGTGACGATGTTCAGGCCGGCAGCCTGCTCGTCCAGCTCTTCAACGTTGATGCTCGGCGCGATAAAGCCGTGCTCCAGCATCAGCAGGGAGTAAATGGCTTCCTGTACGCCCGCCGCGCCCAGCGAGTGGCCGGTCATCGCTTTAGTTGCCGAAATAGCCGGGCTGTTGTCGCCGAATACTTCGCGGATGGCGCCCAGCTCTTTCACGTCGCCGACCGGAGTGGAGGTACCGTGGGAGTTCAGATAGTCGATCGGCGTATCAACGCCATGCATCGCCATCTGCATGCAGCGCACTGCGCCTTCACCAGACGGGGCGACCATGTCCGCGCCATCGGAGGTCGCGCCATAGCCGACGATTTCGGCATAGATGTGCGCGCCACGCGCCAGGGCGTGTTCCAGCTCTTCCACCACGACCATACCGCCGCCGCCGGCGATAACGAAGCCGTCACGGTTAGCATCATAGGTACGGGACGCTTTTTCCGGGGTGTCGTTGTATTTAGTGGACAGCGCGCCCATGGCGTCGAATTCGCAGGCCATTTCCCAGCACAGCTCTTCGCCGCCGCCGGCAAAGACGATGTCCTGTTTGCCCAGCTGGATCTGCTCTACCGCGTTACCAATACAGTGGGCGGAAGTGGCGCAGGCCGAGCTGATGGAGTAGTTAACGCCGTGAATTTTAAACGGCGTAGCGAGGCAGGCGGAAACGCCGGAAGCCATCGCTTTGGTGACCACATACGGGCCCACGGCTTTCAGACCACGCGGGCTACGCATGGCATCGGCGCCGAAGACCTGGAATTTCGGGGAACCGCCGCCGGAGCCTGCGATCAGGCCGACACGCGGGTTATTCTGATATGCTTCAGGCGCCAGACCTGCGTCGGCAACAGCCTGTTCCATGGACAGGTAAGCATAGATGGAGGCGTCGCTCATAAAGCGCACTACTTTGCGGTCAATGAGGCCAGTGGTATCCAGTTTGACGTTGCCCCATACGTGGCTGCGCATCCCTGAATCTTTAAGCTCCTGAGAGAAAGTGATCCCTGAACGTCCTTCACGCAGAGATGCCAGGACTTCCTGCTGGTTATTACCGATGCTGGCAACCCGCCAACCTGGAATTCAACGCTGAGGGTACACCTGTTTCCCGAGATTTCGACGATGTTTACTTTTCCAATGACAACGGTCTGGAAGAGACTCGCTACGTTTTTCTCGGCGGAAATCGCCTGCCGGAGCGCTTCCCCAGCCACCCTCGCCCGCTGATGATCGTCGCGGAGAGTGGCTTCGGCACCGGGCTCAATTTCCTCACCCTCTGGCAGGCGTTTGACGTTTTTGTTCGTGATAACCCGAACGTTACCTTGCAAAGGTTACATTTCATCAGTTTTGAAAAATATCCGCTGAAGGCTGAGGATCTCCGCCTGGCGCACCAGCGCTGGCCAGAGCTGGCTCCGTGGGCGCAGCAGCTGCAGGCGCAATGGCCGTCGGCCTTCGGCGGGTGCCATCGTCTGCTGCTCGACGGCGGGCGGGTGACGCTCGATCTGTGGTTTGGCGATATCAATGAGCTGACCAGGGAGCTGGATGATTCGCTGAACCAGCAGGTGGACGCCTGGTTTCTTGACGGCTTTGCCCCGGCGAAAAATCCCGACATGTGGACTCAGGATCTGTTCAGCGCCATGGCGCGCCTGGCGCGACCCGGCGGGACGCTGGCCACCTTTACCTCCGCCGGTTTTGTCCGCCGTGGCCTGCAGGAGGCCGGCTTTACCATGCGTAAAAGCAAAGGCTTCGGCCGCAAGCGGGAGATGCTGACCGGCGAGATGGCGCAAACGCTGAGCTTTCCTGCGCGCGTCCCCTGGTTCGCTCGCAGTAGCAGCGATGCCCGCGAGGCGGCCATCATCGGCGGCGGGATCGCCAGCGCCCTGCTCTCCCTGGCGCTGCTGCGCCGCGGCTGGCAGGTGACCCTTTACTGCGCCGATGAGGCTCCAGCGCAGGGCGCCTCCGGCAATCGCCAGGGCGCGCTGTATCCGCTGTTAAGTCAGCACGATCCGGCGCTGGCACGCTTTTTTCCGGCCGCCTTTACCTTCGCCCGCCGAATGTATGACACGCTGCCGGTGATGTTCGATCACCAATGGTGCGGTGTTACCCAGCTCGGCTGGGATGAGAAAAGCGCGCATAAAATCGCCCAGATGCTGGCGCTGAATTTACCCCCGGACATCGCCTGCGCGGTGACGGCGGAACAGGTTGCCGGGCTGACCGGCGTCGATACCGGCTGCGGCGGCATCACCTATCCGGCCGGCGGCTGGCTGTGCCCGCAGCAGCTCACCGCCGAGCTGCTGGCGCTGGCGGCCACGCGCGGACTGCACGTGCACTATGGTTATCCCGTCGAAACGCTCAGCGCGGAGGGCGATGGCTGGCTGCTCAATCAGCAGCGCTATCATCAGGCGGTGGTTCTGGCGAACGGCCACCGCATCACTGGTTTTGCGCAAACACGACGCTCGCTGCGGCGTGCGCTGCGCCACCCGCGATCATCTACCGATGGTCGGCAACGTGCCGGACTACGCGGCAACATTGACGCAATACGCCAGACTCCACGAACAACCGGATATCGCCGATAGCGCGCCGGTCTGTCGTAACCTGTTTATGCTTGGCGCGCTCGGGTCGCGCGGACTTTGCTCCGCGCCGTTAAGCGCTGAGCTGCTGGCGGCGCAAATGAGCGCGGAACCGCTGCCGCTGGATAGCGACACCCTGGCGGCGCTGAATCCGAATCGGCTGTGGGTGAGAAAACTGCTGAAGGGAAAAGCGGTGAAATAAAACCATGAGGGCAGGCAATTTCCCGGGTACGGCTGACGCCTGACCCGGGCTACAACATGGCTCAGGCCTGATTTTTCGCCTGTTGATACAGGTTATGCCACATCCCCTGCACCAGAATTTGGTCCGGCGGCGACAGTTCGCCAGCGCTGATGGCTTTCTCCAGGCTCTGGCTAACTCTGCTGTGTACCGCGTCAGCAGAATGCTCGCCCTCACCTTCCAGCTCAGCCACCGCCAGCGTCAGGTGGCCGCGCAGATAACCGCCGGCAAACAGTTCATCATCACTGGCGTGGTCTACCATGTTGTCAATCAGCGCCAGAATGCGTGATTCAAACTCCGCGATCATCATCTTACCTCTTGTCATGTAATGTGCGGCCTTAGTGCAGGTCTTCCGGCCACGGAAAGTGTTTCGCCGTCAATGGCGGCGTTTGATAATAGTGTTGTAACGCGCGAATAAAGCGCGCCGGACGTTCGGGGATCCCTTGTTCAAGTAAAGTCATCACCCGAGCATGCACCCGGCGCTGGAAGGCGATGCGATCGGGCTCAACGTCCCCTTCCAGATTGTCACAGCTGACGTTAAACGGAAATCCCGCCGCCACGCAGAACAGCCACTCAAAGGCCTGCGGTTTCACCTCGACATCCTCAAACTGGCTTTGGGTCATCGCATCGCGGCCGTCCGGGCAGTACCAATAGCCAAAATCTACTTGTTCGCGACGCGCCTTGCCGGCGACACACCAGTGAGAGATCTCGTGCAGGGCGCTGGCAAAAAATCCGTGCGCAAACACGATACGGTGATAGGGCGTTTCATCGTCAGCCGGAAGGTAGATCGGCTCATCGTCGCCTTTAATCAGGCGGGTATTAAATTCTTCGGCAAAGCAGCTGTCGAAAAGGTCTATCAGCTGCTGATAATGGTGTTGCTGTTGCATTAATGAATTCCCAACCACTGCAAAATCTCAGCCCCGTGGCTGTCATAAAGAAGTTTCGCGCTCATCACCGCCGAGACGATAACGATCATCGGCCGGATCAGCGACTGCCCTTTACTCAGCACCAGCCGGGACCCGGCGCGGGCGCCAATAAACTGGCCGGCCATCATCACAAAGCCGGTGGCCCAGATAACCTTTCCACCGATGATAAACAGCAGCAGGCCGCCGACGTTTGAGGTGGCGTTCAGCAGCTTGGCATGGGCCGTCGACTTGGCAAGGTTAAACCCGGCCAGAGTGACAAAAGCCAGGGCGTAAAACGAACCGGCGCCGGGGCCGAAAAAGCCATCGTAAAACCCTACGCTACCGCCGGCGACCAGCGCAAACGGCAGACCGTAAAGCCGACGCTGCCGGTCGGCTTCGCCCAGTTTCGGCATCAGCAGGAAATAAAGGCCGATGCCAATCACCAGCAACGGCAGGATCTGCTTCAGAATATCGGATTGCACGTGCTGCACCAGCAGCGCTCCGGCGGTTGAGCCGATAAAGGTCATCAGAATATTCAGCTTCTGATCGGCCAGATTAACCACCTTGCGGCGGACAAAATAGAGGGTCGCCGATAGCGACCCGCCGCAGGCCTGCAGCTTATTGGTCGCCAGCGCCTGGGCTGGCGGCATGCCGGCCGCCATCAGCGCAGGGACAGTCAATAAGCCCCCGCCTCCCGCCAGTGAGTCAATAAAACCGGCCAGGATGGCGACAAAGAAGAGTACCACCAGCACCAGCGGCGATACGGCAAACAACTCGATAAAACTATCCATTACAGCACATGCTCATCCAGTAGCGCCTGGCAGGAAGGCGGCAGCGGCGGCGGCGTCTTCTTCACAGGGGGGGTAGACCCGGGTTTAGGTGGTTCGAACCAGCTCTGCAGCTCCGCTCCGCAGCCATCGCCGGGCGGCGGCGGCGCCTGATCCTCGCACTCCAGACTTCCCGCCGGGCAACGCAGTCGGACATGCATATGAGCGCGATGCTGGAACCAGGGACGGACTTTACGCAGCCACTGGCGGTCGCTGCCCGCGTCCAGGCACAGCTGCTGTTTAATCGCCGGGTTGACGAAGATGCGGGTAACTTCGCTATCTTCCGCCGCCAGCTTGATAAGCTGGCTGATTTGCGGGCTCCATAGCGACGGCACCACATGCTTGCCATCGCTGGCGACCAGGTCCAGCGCCTGCGGCTTCAACAGCTGGGACGATGTCCAGCGCGTTTGCGGCAGCTGAAGGAAGATATCGACATCGAGGCCCGTCTGGTGGCTGGCGTGCCCGCCGTTAAAGCGCCCGCCCGCCGGCATCCCCATGTCGCCAATCAGCACGGTTCCCATACCTTTATTGTGCACCTGATTACTCAGGCGCTGAATAAACTGAACCAGATCCGGATGACCGAAGTAGCGACGCTGATCGGTACGCATCACCTGATAGCCGGGGGCACTCAGGGGGAGCGCCTCGGCGCCAACGATACAGCCATTGGAAAACGCGCCGATTGACTGGGCGCTGCCGCCGATCGGTTGGGTTATTTTCTGCCATGGCGTGGCGGCCAGGCTACCGGCGCTAGCCAACAGCGCAAGCAGTGCGATAACGGTGTTTTTCATGGTTACCAGCGTGGAATTGTCGTCGTCACGTCGCCATTCTGCGCGCGCTGACGCATAAAGTGATCCATCAGAACGATCGCCAGCATCGCCTCAGCGATCGGTACGGCGCGGATGCCGACGCACGGATCGTGACGCCCTTTGGTGATCATCTCCACTTCTTCGCCAAAGCGGTTAATCGTATGACCGGGAACGGTAATACTGGAGGTAGGCTTCAGCGCGATGTTGGCAACGATCTGCTGGCCGCTGCTGATGCCGCCAAGAATGCCGCCGGCGTGGTTGCTCTGGAACCCGGCTTTGGTGATCTCATCGCGGTTTTCGCTGCCGCGCAGCTTCACCACCTCGAAGCCGTCGCCAATTTCCACCCCTTTCACGGCGTTGATGCTCATCAGCGCGTGGGCGATATCGGCATCCAGACGGTCGAAGACCGGCTCGCCGAGGCCTGGCGGTACGCCGTCAGCCACTACCGTCACTTTCGCGCCAATGGAGTCGCCCTCTTTTTTCAGGCCGCGCATCAGTTCATCCAGGGCGTCGATTTTATCCGGGTCCGGACAGAAGAAGGGGTTCTGCTCAACCTGATCCCAGTCTTTGATGGCCAGCGGAATATCGCCCATCTGCGTCAGGCAGCCGCGAATGACGATGCCGAACTTCGCGGCAAGGTATTTTTTGGCAATCGCCCCGGCCGCTACGCGCATCGCGGTTTCGCGCGCAGAAGAACGACCGCCGCCGCGATAGTCGCGCAGACCATACTTTTGCTCGTAGGTGTAATCGGCGTGGCCCGGACGGAACAGATCTTTGATCGCGCCGTAATCCTGCGAACGCTGATCGGTGTTCTCAATCAGCAGACCGATACTGGTCCCGGTGGTAACGCCTTCGAAGACGCCGGAGAGGATTTTGACCTGATCCGGCTCGCGACGCTGCGTGGTGTAACGCGAGGTACCCGGGCGACGACGATCGAGGTCGTGCTGCAGGTCGGCTTCGGTCAGCGGGATGCCCGGCGGCACGCCGTCAACGATGCAGCCCAGCGCCAGACCGTGCGATTCGCCGAAGGTAGTGACGCGAAAGAGTTGTCCAATTGTATTTCCTGCCATCACGGCTCCAATCTTTTTCGTTATGTTGGCGTGTTGTTTTTTTAGTCTTTATAAATACCGAAGTGCGCACGGGCGTCAATCAGCTGCTGTTTGGTCAGCATAAAGACCCCGTCGCCGCCGTTATCAAACTCAAGCCAGGTAAACGGCACATCCGGATACTGCTCCATCAGATGTACCATGCTGTTACCGACTTCACAAATCAGAATCCCGTCGTCGCTGAGATAATCCGGCGCGTTGCCGAGGATACGGCGCGTTAGCTTCAGGCCGTCGCTTCCGGAGGCCAGCCCCAGCACCGGCTCATGCTCATACTCTTCCGGCAGATCGGCCATGTCCTCTTCATCGACATACGGCGGATTGGTGACGATCAGATCGTACTGCAGCTTCGGCAGATCGCGGAACAGATCGGAACGGATCGGCGTAACGTGATGGATCAGGCCGTGGGACTCAACGTTGTGCTCGGCGACGGCCAGCGCGTCCGGGGAGATATCTACCGCATCGACTTCCGCTTCCGGGAAGGCATAGGCGCAGGCGATGGCGATGCAGCCGCTACCGGTGCACATATCAAGGATGTGCTGCGGCTTATGGTTAATCAGTCCGGCAAACTGGTTATTGATCAGTTCGCCAATCGGGGAGCGCGGCACCAGCACTTACCGCCCAGCGCAGCATGTCCTGAATGGTATGCAGCTCATTGACTGCCTCATCAACAAAAATTTTATCCACGACATCCTCCAGGGCACACTCTGCTATAAATTCGGCGGCTAGTGTGCCATGAAGACGGCGATAAATCAGCATTCTTGCGATAAGGGGCGGGGGAAAAAACAGGTTTTCCTTGCCCGAAGGGATATTGAGTCGGGTAAACTAGCGCAAAGTATGAATGAGAGCGGACAATGAAAAAGAAGACATCGCTTAGCGAGGAGGATCAGGCGCTGTTCCGTCAGCTGATGACCGGCACGCGGAAGATCAAACAGGACACTATTGTTCACCGCCCGCAGCGCAAGAAAATTACCGAGATTGCTCCTAAGCGTTTGCTGCAGGAACAGGTCGATAACAGCCACTATTTTTCCGATGAGTTTCAACCGCTACTGAATACCGAAGGCTCGACGAAATATGTCCGCCCCGACGTCAGCCATTTCGAGCTGAAAAAGCTGCGCCGTGGAGATTATTCGCCGGAGCTGTTCCTCGATCTGCATGGGCTTACCCAGCAGCAGGCCAAACAGGAACTGGGCGCGCTAATTGCCGCCTGCCGCCGCGAGCATGTGTGAACATCGGGGGCGTTTCCCCCGGACACAGCTCTGAGACCAGATACCCCACCAGCGGCAGGTGGGAGACAACCAGCGCCGTCGCCACGCCTTCATTCGCCAGCGCCTGCAGATAGGCGCTCACCATTCCCACATCACCGCACGGCGTGAGCTCCGGCATCACGTCGACATGTTTCGGCAGGTTCATGCACTCCCCAACAATATCCAGCGTCTGTTCTGCACGCAGATAGGGACTGACAAGAACGCGCTCAATATCCACTTTTTGACCTTTCAGCCAGGTTGCCATCTGACGAGACTCATCACAACCGCATACGGTTAATGGACGAACCGAGTCACTGGCTGCATCGAGGGCAGCGTCGCCGTGACGCATAATAAAAACTTGCATATTGCACCGCTTTTGTTAACCAGAAGCACCGTAGTTTGGCCTGCGAAGACAATACGCAGGTGACCCGGTGGCCGGGCATTGTGCCTGATCCATTCCACGAATGAAACGCTGTTTTTTACCTCAATGGCGTAAGTATAGTCAATCATTGTTTACAAAACAGCCAATCAACAGCGTCGTCCGCAGCCGGATTTACCTTCTTTGACCACAACTTAGGTCAGCCGTTCATCCGCTGGCCAAAAGGTGGTCCCCTGTTCAGCCATGCGTAATAAAGTGTCACAGGGTGTAAAACGTGGGCCGAACTGGGCGGCCAGGCGCTGCAGGATCGCGGCAACTTCACCCGCGCCGATAGTATCCATATACCGGAACGGGCCGCCAAGAAATGGCGGAAACCCTATACCAAAGACGGCGCCATCGTCCTTCAAAATCGCGTCAATGATGTTTGCAGGCGGGCTAAAACGTTCTCCAAACGCGCTCTCCAGCACGGGGATAATTTTGGTGCCGGTATCGATACCCACCTCATCCAGCAGTTGAATCGGCCCCACCGGGAAACCGAATTTAACCAACGCGTTATCAATGACTTCAATTGGTTCGCCTTCCACCAGCAGGCGCATCGCTTCATTGATATACGGCGCGAGGATACGGTTCACATAGAACCCCGCTTTATCTGCGACAACAATCGGCGTTTTCCCCTGCCGTTTAGCCAGCTGCACCACGGTGGCGATAGTCTGCGGGTCGGTTCCCTTGTGCGGGATCACCTCAACCAGCGGCATTTTTTCCACCGGACTGAAAAAATGCAGGCCGATTACCTGCCCCGGGCGGCTGGCGTGAGCGGCAATATCGCCGATTGGCAACGATGAGGTATTCGACGCAAAGATGGTCTGCGGCCCGCCGTATTGTTCCACTTCGCTGACCATCCGCTGTTTGAGAGCCAGGTCTTCAAATACCGCCTCGATCACCACATCGCGATGAGCAAAGCCCTGATAGTCGGTAGTGCCGGAGATCAGCGCCATCTGACGATCGCGCTCCACTGGGCGCAGTCGACGCTGACGAACCTGTTTATTCAGCAGATCCCAGCTGTACTTTAAGGCGTGGTTGATGCCACGCGGCTGGATATCTTTAATCCGCACCGGCAGCCCACCCTTACAGGCGGTCACATAGGCGATCCCCCCGCCCATCAAGCCACCGCCCAGTACTGCAACGCTTCTCAGCGGACCGGGGCCCGCCTCGGCGCCAGGGTCTTTTTTCAGATCGGTACTGGCAAAGAAGATCGATCGCAGCGCCTGCGACTGCGGGCTCATCGCCAGTTCGCCAAATGCGCGCGCCTCTTCAGCGTATCCGCTGCTGCAGCCATGGGCCAGACCATTCTCGACGACCTGCAAGATTCGCTTCACCGCCGGGTAATTTCCCTGCGTTTTGCGCTGCGTTTGTTTACCGACAAACTGGAATAACAGATGGCGCCCCAGGGGCCCTGCCAGTACGCGTTCACGAACAGGCACCTCCCGGCTGGTCGGTCGTCCCTTCAGCGCCAGCTCCACCGCCGCCTGCAGTAAAATCGCCTGCGGCACCACCTCGTCCACCAGACCGGCCTTCAGCGCCTGTCGCGGCCGCAGCTGCTTGCCGGTGAGCATCATATCCAGCGCGGTGCTGACCCCGATCAGCCGCGGTAAACGCTGCGTCCCGCCGGAACCCGGCAGCAGGCCAAGCTGTACCTCCGGCAAGCCGAGTCGGGTTTTTTCGTCATCGCTACAGATACGGCCATGACAGGCCAGCGCCAGCTCCAGACCGCCGCCAAGGCAGGCGCCGTGGATAGCGGCAATCACCGGGATCGACAGGCCATGGATCTCAGCCATAATCTGCTGTCCCTGGCGCGCCAGCGCTTCCGCCTCCTGCGCGCTGCGGCAGCAGGCAATCATGTTGATATCAGCGCCGGCGATAAAGTTATCCGCTTTGGCGGAGATAAATACTACGCCGCGCACTGACTTATCGTCACGTAACTGGCGTATCAATCCCCGTACCTGACTGCCAAATTCGGCTTTCAGGGTATTCATTTTTTCACCCGGGGCATCAATGATGATCACCGCGATTTTGTCCGCACGGACCTCAAGCTTAAAAGCGGAAACAGTATCCATTATTCAGCCTCCACGATCATCGCCGCACCCAGACCACCAGCCGCGCAGGCCGTCACCAAACCAAATCCCCCGCCCCGTCGCCGCAGCTCATGCAGCGTCTGGGTGATCATCCGCGCGCCGGTGGCGGCGAAGGGGTGACCGTAGGCGATAGAGCCGCCGAGGACGTTAAACTTGCTTTCATCTACCTCACCGGTGGCCTGCGAGCGGCCCAGCACCTCGCGGGCAAAGCGGTCGCTTGCCAGACACTGGAGATTGGCCAGCGTCTGCGCGGCGAAAGCTTCGTGCATATCGATAAGCGTGAGATCCGCCAGCGTCAGGCCAGCGCGCTCCAGCGCCAGCGGCGTGGACCACGCGGGCCCCAGCAGCATATCCTGCCAGACGTCGATGGCGGTAAAGGCGTAGCTGCGCAGATAGCCCAGCGGCCTCAGCCCCAGCTCTTTAGCCCGCGACTCGGTCATCAGGATCACCGCTGCCGCGCCGTCCGTCAGCGGCGTACTGTTGGCGGCGGTGACGGTGCCATGTTTGCGGTCAAAGGCCGGGCGTAACTTCTGATAATCTGCGAGCGTTGAATTTTTACGAATATTGTTGTCCTGCTCGAGCGGTTCGCGGAAAGGGGGAGCATAGGCGGTCATCACCTCTGCGGACAGTTTACCCTCTTCCCAGGCTTTCGCTGCCAGCTGGTGCGAACGATGCGCCAGGGCATCCTGTTGCTCGCGGGAGATCCCCCAGCTTTTCGCCATCTGCTCGGCGGTATCGCCCATCCGCAATCCGGTTGAATATTCAGCCACCGCCGGGGGGACCGGCAGCAGGTCGCGTGGCCGCAGACGGGAAAACAGCTTCAGCTTTTGGCTCAGCGTGCGTGCCTTATTGGCATCCACTAGCGTGCGGGCCAGCGTTTTACTGACCCCAATGGGCAGGACAGAGGAGGAGTCGGCGCCGCCGGCAATACCGGCGCGGATGGTGCCGGCCATCAGGCTTTCAGCGACGTTCGCCACGGCCTGGAAACTGGTGGCGCAGGCGCGGCTGACGCTATAGGCGTCGGTATGTACGCTCATGCCGGTACCCAGCACAATTTCCCGGGCGATGTTCGGCGCTTCCGGCATCTGCACCACCTGGCCAAAGACTAGTTGCTCGATGACTTCGGCAGGAATGTCGCTGCGCGCCAGCATCTCGCCAACCACCATTTTTCCTAAATCAATGGCCGGAACGCCATGAAAAGCCGTAGCCTGACGAGCAAATGGCGTGCGTAGCCCCGTGACAATGGCAATGCGATCGCCCTGACGGGCGATAAGCGGTAATGCCTGACTCATAACACTCCCCTGTTAACCAAGACAACCAAGTGGTCTGACCTGATAACATTCTTAACTAATTTTTTACATTAAGCCAATCGGAGAAGCGCAAAATTGCGAGCCAAAACACAGTGAAAAGAAAAGGAAACGCCCCTTATCAGGGGCGTCGAGGGGGAAGGATTAACGTAAGCCCAGCTGGAAGATCAGGGATTCTGCTTCGCAGCTGAAAACAAAATCGATATCCAGCTGCACACCGCCGTCAACGTCAGTGAAGGTTGGGTTAATTTGGCACGGCTCAGATTCGACATTGCGGGCTTTTTCGCTTAACGCGGCGAGCGTTTGCTCGGCTTCAGCGCGGTTGGCGAATACGCGGCTGTAGGAGGCGGTGCAGTCGGTGTTGTCAACAATCGTGCCAACATCCATACAGCAGCAAACCGGGGTTTCATCAGCGCTACATTTACTCATCGTAGATTTCCTCTGGAGATGCACCTTCGGTGCCAGAAAAATGATGTGCCTATTTTACGCCCTGTCCCCAGTGAGCCTCCAGCCGAGAATCGCTCTGCCGGCGTTAAGTGACAGAAATCACACTTAAAAATGATCTAAAACAAAAATCCCCTTCTGTCCCCCTTGCTCTCTCCGAGATTTTTGCCAGCTGGATCGCGTTTCTGTTATCACAATTGAAAAACTTCATAAACATACTTGCAACAAATCATCTGGTCAGACCTATACTCAGCGCACTGGTCTGATTTCTTGGTTGTACCGCAGACCCTACACTCCCGCGCTTCTGTTACGGCATGTAACATAGTTTAAAAAAAAATAACTCAATGAGGTTATGGGCATGAGCCAGAAAACCCGCTTTACCCAATCTGCCCTTGCAGTGGCTGTCGCACTTGTTTCCACCCAGGCCTGGTCAGCAGGCTTCCAGCTCAACGAATTCTCTGCATCGGGGCTGGGTCGTGCCTATTCCGGTGAAGGGGCGATCGCTGACGATGCTGGTAATGCCAGTCGTAACCCGGCATTAATTATGATGTTTGACCGCCCGACCATGTCGGCGGGCGCCGTGTTTGTCGACCCGGGCGTTAATGTTTCGGGCACCTCTCCCACCGGCAAGAGCCTGAAAGCAGACAATATCGCCCCGACGGCGTGGGTGCCCAACTTCCACTTTGTCGCGCCGATTAACGACCAATTTGGTTGGGGGGCGTCTATCACCTCTAACTATGGTCTGGCAACAGAGTATAACGATGATTATGCGGCCGGCAGCATGGGCGGTAAAACCGACCTGACCACCGCGAACTTCAACCTGAGCGGCGCCTACCGCCTCGACAGCAACTGGAGCTTCGGCTTAGGCTTTGACGCGGTCTACGCCAAGGCGAAGATCGAGCGCTATGCAGGCGATCTGGGGCAGATTGTCGCAGGCTCTGGCGCGCTGCCGCCGGCGCTGGCGGGCCAGGTAGCGAAGATCCCGGCCGACACGCAGATCGCCCATCTTAATGGCAACGCGTGGGGCTTCGGCTGGAACGCCGGGATCCTCTATGAGCTGGATAAGAATAACCGCTACGGTTTAACCTACCGTTCTGAGGTCAAGATCGACTTCGACGGTAACTACCGCAGCAGCCTGCCGGCGGCCTATAACCAGATCCTCGGCAACTTCGGCCTGCCGGCGGGCACCAGCGGCCAGACGACCAATGGTTCGCTAACCCTTAACCTGCCGGAAATGTGGGAGCTGTCCGGCTATAACCGCGTGGCGCCGCAGTGGGCGGTCCACTATAGCCTGACCTACACCAGCTGGAGTCAGTTCCAGGAGCTGAAAGCCACCGGCAGCAACGGCCAGACGCTGTTCTATAAAGAGGAAGGCTTCAAGGACGCCTATCGTCTTGCGCTGGGGACCACCTATTATTATGACGATAACTGGACCTTCCGTACCGGTATCGCCTTCGATGACAGCCCGGTGCCGGCTAATAACCGCTCTATCTCTATTCCGGACCAGGATCGCCTGTGGCTGAGCGCGGGTACCACCTACGCGTTCAATAAAGATGCCTCGGTTGACGTCGGCGTTTCATACATGCACGGGCAGCATGTTGAAATTAAGGAAGGCCCGTATACCTTCCGTTCCGAAGGAACCGCCTGGCTGTACGGCGCTAACTTCAACTACCGCTTCTGATAAGCAGCGCGCCACAAAAAAGGGTGAACATTATGTTCACCCTTTTTTTATCATTCGCCGATCACTGTGAATCGATATCCTTCAGCTCATCCTGAATAGCCTGAGCATTCGGGTTGTCCGCCGGGGTCAGCTTACCGCCGTTGGCGATAAAGTCATGACGCTGGAAGTAGGCTTCACGCATCAGAATGTAAGGGTCGGAAGACTGGCGCAGCAGGCCGTCGGAATCCAGCAGCTGAGCACGTGTCTCAATCCCTTCCACCGCCCATTTACCGATCGACATCGGCCAGGTCAGCCAGGAGAGCACCGGATACAAGCCATCGGCCATATCGCCGCCTTCGTCGCGCAAGGTAAAGCTTCCATAGAACGGCAACTGAACATACGGGCCATAGCCAACGCCATAATGCCCAAGCGTACTGCCGAAACGATGTGGCTCAACCCGCTGTAGCTGCGGATTCGCCATCCCGGCCACATCGATAAGCCCACCCATACCGAGAATGGTGTTCAGGAAGAAGCGGGTAAAATGCACCATACCTTTATAGGGGTCGCCCTGCAGGAAGTAGTTCACCATCACTGCCGGCTCTTCCAGGTTACTGGTAAAATTGCTTAACCCGTTGCGCGCCGGCTGTGGGACGTAGTCGCGCCATGCCACCGCGACGGGGCGAAGCACGTAAGGATCAACCACGTTAAAGTTGAAGTTAAACATCGTGCGGTTAAACCCTTCTAACGGGTCTGAGCGCCCCTGCGGCCGATCGCCAGAGCTGGAACTGGCACATCCCACCAGCAATGTGGCGCCAAGCGCAAGCGCCGACAGGCGATAATTCATAGATGTCTCCCTGGTTTTTATGGCTATCGCGAGTTGCCATCCATGACGGAAAGACAACGCTTCCGCCCGTAAAGATGTGAGCGATTGTAACAGCACGTTGAACGATGTCTATATCACCCAAGTTGTTGATTTGATCTTAGCCTGGGAATAACGAAATCGCGGGGCTACTATTCTACCGGAGCGACAAAAATCTGACGTTACCATTTTTGCGATTTCAGAGTATGCCCAGCCAGACGGCAGGGAAAGCCGCTACGCTATAACTATACAGATTGATAGCGAGGGCCACGAAATGGATGAACTAGACAATAACAAATTAAAGGCAGAGGATGACGAAAGAGAAGTGGAAAGTGAGGAAAATCAGCGTGGTGAAGAGATCGAAGTAAATGAAGATCGCCTTCCCTCGCGGGCGATGGCGATCCATGAACATATTCGCCAGGAAGGGGAAAAAGAGATGGAGCGCGATGCGCTGGCCCTGCTATGGTCAGCGATTGCGGCCGGCCTGTCGATGGGGGCCTCCCTGCTGGCGAAGGGAATTTTTCACGTCAAACTGGAGGGGATCCCGGGCGGTTTTTTGCTGGAAAACCTCGGCTACACCTTCGGCTTTATTATCGTAATTATGGCCCGCCAGCAGCTGTTCACTGAAAATACGGTCACCGCCGTTCTGCCAGTGATGCATAATCCCACCCTCGGTAACGTCGGTTTGCTGATGCGGCTATGGTCGGTGGTGCTGGCGGGCAATCTCATCGGTACCGCGGTGGCCGCATGGGCCTTCAATTATATGCCTATTTTTGATGAGCCAACCCGTCAGGCCTTTGTCAGCATCGCCGAAGACGTAATGAAAAACAGTCCGACAGAGATGTTCGCCAATGCGATTATTTCCGGCTGGCTGGTCGCCACCATGGTCTGGATGTTTCCTGTCGCCGGCGCCGCCAAAATCGTGGTGATTATTCTCATGACCTGGCTTATCGCCCTGGCGGATACCACCCATATTGTGGTGGGCTCGGTCGAGATCCTTTATCTGGTGTTTAATGGAAATCTGCCCTGGAGCGACTTTATCTGGCCGTTCGCCCTGCCGACCCTGGCGGGAAATATCTGTGGCGGGACCTTCATCTTCGCACTGCTGAGCCATGCGCAGATCCGTAACGATATGAGCAGCAAGCGAAAAGCGGAAGC
>PPYF01102756.1_pt1 | contig 30209 bp, 57 predicted proteins | sample 1559871 | NCBI WGS metagenome assembly PPYF01 (sample SAMN08240021, study PRJNA423297) | Human gut metagenome, whole genome shotgun sequencing project.
AGCATATACATTACATACTGCATTAATAATTCCATACTCATAATTTCTTCTCCTTTACTTTTCAATGATGTTTTCTAAGAGCTCATCTCTTATTTTTTTCATTTCATCGATTCCGTTTCCGGTGATCTGATGATTTAACATTGCTGCCAAGCACTTAGACTGTTGTTTCTGCATATCTTCCAAGGATTGCAGTTTTTTGTAATCCTTATCGTTATATACTTCCAGTTGTGATACTCTTTTATTTAATAAAAAAGCTGGTCTAATCACTTTTACAACGATAGCTCCTGCCCCTCCAACAATGCTTATAGCCCCGCAAATACTTAAGATCTGCTGTAAAAATTCCATGTACTCTTACTCCCTCCTTAATATACGCTGATTAATATATCACACTTTAATATCTCCGGCGGTATTTCGTATGTGTATTCCAGCCGGTAGATGGTGTTGTTTCTCTGTGGCTGCACGATAGCGGTCAGGATCACTTCGTTTTCTGATTTTTGGTTAATCTCACAGACCCCTGAATCTTCTGCTTCCTCACCTGCCAGCAGGAGATATTTTGCACTAGTGACTTCAAATTCCTCCCCCGTTGTGCTGGTAATCCTGATGCAGACACGCTTTTTTTCTCCGAGTTTAAATTCTACGCGTTCCAATTATGTGCCTCCAATCCCTGCCAATTTGGCATTATAAGATTTTTTTACAACTCTTACATCATGTAACTGCAAGAGTTTTGCCATATAGGGCAATAGTACCAGCCGAGCCATCGCATGTACGTGATAATGCACCTGTACCGTACATTGTAGATGTCCACAGGCTCCCTTGTCATTTTCTGCCCAGATTTCGATATCTTGTAATCCCGGTATTTTGGGGGCATATCCCTCCCAGTACCCCGGACGATCTGGAACGGGCGTGAACTCCACCTCTGTAGAGTTCGCGGTTCCCCATACCCTTACAATCATTACGCCGGATCTACGACCTTGAATGTGATCTTAATGCGACCACCGGCATCTACAGTCGTAGCCTGTGCCACAACATCGGAGATCACTGGCGCCTTGGTATCCACGCGTACTTTGCGAGTTACGGTTGTTGTCTTTCCGAGGCTGTCTTTTGCGATGATAACAATGTTGTTATTGCCTTCCTGCAAGCCGGTTACGACTTTGCTAAATGCTCCACCTGCACCGACTTCTACGCGCTCACCATTGATGGTTACTTCTGCGAGCGTTACTGCATCTGACCCAGCTGCCGCGGTACCGGATACCGTCACGCTTGTCTTGTTAGTAAGGATGTTGTCTACCGGAGTCTTAACATCTAAGGTTGGGGCTGCTGTGGAGATTACAAAGTTAACAACTGCCGCAGTCGATGTGTTACCATCGTTATCCTGTACAGATAATTCGATTTTGTTTGCACCATCCGGGAGACCTGTAGCCTTATATGTACAAGTTTTTGCTCCAGCGTCACCGTCTGCCCAACTCAACTTCGAGTTTTCGATGGCGACATTGTTGATCTTAAGCACAACAGTAGCCATGTTGAGACCGGAACCTCCTGCATCTTTGACCTCGAGCTTGATGTCCTGTGCAGATGCTCCAAGTACTGATCCGCTGGTTGGTGATACGATCGTAGCTGTCGGTTTTGTTTTTTCAAGTACACGGAGTTTCAACTGATTCCCATAAGTCTTATCGTCTGCGGTCATTACTGTACTATTTCCAGCCTCATCTTCTGCGTGCAATTCAATTTTGTACACATGATCCGGTTGACTCCAAGATGAGTCCGCCGGTGCATTTCCTTCTACTGTCCATAATTGTGTATCACTGTCATAAGTTGCCAACATTTTTACGCCATTTACCATTGCGTAGCTTTGTTTTACTGCCATAATTAAATTCCCTTTCTTTTTATTTTTGTTTAGTAGCGATCGGATAATCATACGGATAACCATACGGATAGCTGGTCTCGTACCATACCTCAAATTTTATTTTTATCTTTTCTCCGGCAGATACCGTCGTCTTGTCTGTTTGCACATTTTTTATCTCCATATCCGATCGCTCCTCCTTACTATTAGTTTCTTTTTTTATGCAAGCTCGAAATAGTGTCCTACGAGCTCACTTGCTTTGTTGTGCAGCGCCTGTCCGCTGTCTCTGGTGCATTTATATAGGATACCATCCTCTGTATAATACTTGCCCTGAAATACTTCCATATTGACATGGTACGGAATCGGGTCCTCTTTCGTGCCGGCGTGAGTTTCGTCTATCCGTGTAAAAATAGATTCTGTTCCCTGTCCCGGTACCCACTGCTCCTGGAACTCCTGTCCCGGTTTAATTGTCTTGTAGAGCACATCTTGATGGGTAAATTTGTAACCTGCATCTTCTGCTGTAAATTTAAGCTTAACCAACTCGCTCCATGTTTCGTATAGATTTTTGACTTTGAGCGCATCTTTGTCCTCAAGCGTCTGCGCCTGCATCTTTGCCAGCGTAAATACTGCCCCGTAATTTTCCGGAGCGACACCGCCGCTCTCTTTGATTTCCTTAACATCTTCCTCCACATTAGTCAGGCGCTCTTCTGTTGATCTTCCAACCTGATTTACTACTACACCGTAGATCTTCCCAGTATATTCTTCTGTCCGGTAAAATTCTGTGTAGCCTTCATATTCTGCGATGGTCTGCCCTCTCTCCTCCACTCTCATGTATTTTGTTTTTAAAGTGTCTGTAAAGAGCACGCGCAGCTGATCCGGAGTGTTGCCAATCGTCTTAATGCTAAGCATTCCTCCGAGTTCTTTGACGCTTTGGACCGTGATGGATGTCGCGTCTCCAAAATATAATTTCATGGGTTTCTCCTTTCTGTGCGATGTCGCACACATAAAAATAAGAGCCTGCATTGGCTCTCTGGTTGACGAGTTACTTATTTTTTTACTTACTAAATGGCAAGTTAAGTGATTTTTTGAAAGATGCAATAATGGTAAAGACATATACCAAGGACAACATTTCTATTTCCGGAAGAACTTATGCGTCTGCTATTGTGAACGCACCTGTAATAAGTGGTTATAATAGAGCTATGTGGCATGTTAGCGTCTATAACGCTACCACAGGTGGAACGCATGTTACTAATTGTTGGATAACCAGTGCAACAGTAACTAGCGGAAGTGACGATATGAAAGTACTTCTTACTAATTCCGGAGACGTTCCGGCGAAAGTGAAAGTAACTGTAAAAATGTTATATGTTAAAACGGGAATAATGTAATTATTCGAACAATCATTCAACTAACCACGATGTGCAAAAATTGATTATAGTTCCTGTCTGAATTTTATAATTGCCATGCTCATTGTTGGTGAAATTTGCGGCCATACATCCTCCACTTGTTTTAATTTGTAACTTGTAACGGTGTGTTCCTCCAGCACTTTGTATACATATAACATTCAGATTTGGTCGGAAGCCCTCTGGTATGGTTATGATATTATCATGTGTTTCCCATGATGTATTATTTTTCACAGTCCCATGCAGAAAAACAATATTTCCAATTTTACGAACGCTAGGAGTTTCACCGCCACTTGCTACAATTCCGTTCCCCATCTTACAATTAACCCATCCGGTATCGTATAACTTGCCATTTACTGACTCAAGATCTTCCATCGTTTGAAAGACTTTCCGTATCTCAGTAATGTTTAATCCATCAATCTCGACTTCGTATAATGGCATATCTGCCACTGTATCTCCAGCCTGTATATCGCCCTCTGTATGCGCTGGTACTTGTGGGCTTGTCTCTGCCGGAGTCCCCTGTAACACTTTAAGCGTTAATGATTCCACATTCGTTTCCGGCTGTTTTTCGTATCTTGCTACAATTAAGTCGATACGTTTCATTCCTTGGGAACCATTATTAATTGTTACTGAATCGTAAGTGTTCTTTTTTATAGAGGCTGCACATCCTTGGTGCATGATCACTCCGTCTCTCACCTTAATCTCATTGTTGTTTGAAATCTCTGCGGTCAACATTGTTCCAGTCTGTAGCACATAAGACTTGCTTCCAAAGATTCCAATATTAATATCTCTGTCATTTTCTGCTGTGATGTGCGGAGTGCCCGTATATCCTGTAATGATATCCATTAGTTTTCTCCTTTCAGTTTGTATTCAATCTTTTCTTCCCCATAGGAGATTGTCCAAATCTTTCGGTCTATTGGTTTTTTGACGGAAACGCCCATCAAGTAATCTCTCCCACCGACAATGTCTCCGATATCGATATTCCCGTCAATCTTTTCCATCGTCATGTTATATTCGGTTTTGCTTTTTTCTTCTTCCAGTTTCTTCTTTCCGTTTGCGAGCAAATCATCCCTTTCGGATCCGGAAGAGTCGTACACTTCTGAGATTTCATCCACGCCTTTATAATATTGCTTCGTGCCGATCTTTCCGCTGCTGTCTGTGTAAAGATGTATCACGAGCCGGTTTTGCAATTCTCCTTTTCCTAGGCAAATTAGGTGATTTACTCCGCCTTTGTTGTCGTCCATCGTGAAATGCATGTTATTGTCCTCGGAGAACTCATACTCTTCCGAAAAATCAACAATCGGAACAGCCTGCACCTGCACCCATCCAATCTCATTCGTTGCGCCTTGCATATACCGGATATCAAGGCGATAGCCCGCAGATTTTAGCATCTCCACGAGTCCCTCGTGTAGTGTGCAATATCTGTCATACTGAAAATCGACGGTAACTCCTGTACTTTTCTCTGTTCCATAAAACAGCCCTGGGAATGCGCTTTCCACTCGTTTTTTGATAATGCTGTTTAACTCTCCATTGTCTGTGGCATAAGCCGCACCGGACGGAGGCTCAATGACTTTCTTTGTCATCATGCCTCGCCAAGTGTACCCCTTTGCTTTTACTGTGTTTGCTTTTGTATCAGTCGCTATATGTCTGACGATTCCTCCATATTCTGTGTTCGGCGAGAACATACGACAACCTATTTGCACTTCTCCCGTCCAATCAAACCTTTTATACTCGACCTCGAAATCATTGATACTATCGTTTTCCTCTCCAACCTCGAAATCAATGTTTGTATTCATGACGTACCCGAGTTCTCTTCCATATATGTCAGTTCTTATGAGATCCATCTCGGCACGCTCCTCTCTTTGTATATAGTGATTTCAAATCCAAACGTGCCACTCCAATTAATCATCAAGTCCCCTGATGGAAGTAATTCAAACACTGAAGATTCTTTTGCTCTTTTGGCAAAAATGTTCTGTTCTGTTCCATTTGTCAAATGCTTTATAACGGTCTTGCTCCTGCTGTCAATCACAAGATATTCGCCTTTTTCAAGCGTTTCAAAAATCTGATACACATATCCGTTGATTGTGATTCTTGGGTTCGCACACGGTCCGTATACTACCATCCGGAAATGGTTTGGTCGATAGTGGTCGATATGCCAATGCTGACTACCTGTTTTCTCTCGAGAATAGTCGTAGTTGTACCCATATGGATATTCCAAGAATGAGTATTCTTCGCCTTTACCCACGCTGTCGGGATAGAAATCTTTCTTTGTTTCCTCTGACCAAAACGGGTATGGACAATAGATAGCCACTTTAATGTCTGTCCAGTTATTCCATATTCCGGAAACCTCATTCGACATCTCTAAAATGTAGCACTCGATATAGTAATTCCCGAAATATATACGACCAGGTGTTACATTCACGATATCGTATTCCCATGCGTTTGTAAGCTCATCCAGTTGCTTTTTACGACCGTCAAGCGTACCACGGACGGTAAGAGTGATATCGTACGTCATGGACTCCTTGGAAAAACCATATACGCTATCACCCATTCCAGTATCTGTCGCCTTCTGCTTCCATTTGTATTTGTGAAAATACCCGTCCGTTGGTCGTAGCTTGTCTCCGATCAGATTGTACTCTTTTCCGTTTGAGCATACATATTTAACTTCTATCATCTTACGACCACCCCTAACTCTCTCAATGCTCTAAGCACTTCTCTGTCCTTTAGATAGAACTTATACTCTTTGTTTCCGCTTAAAATCATCAGAAGAATTTCCACGATGCGATCTAACCTGTCTAATGCACTTCTCTCTTCTGTCGTTTTTCTGCTTGCCGGTACAGTCGTACGCATTTCGTAATCAAATTCTCCGAACGGTTTCTGAGCGATATTGCCAAGCTTTTCCATAGATGTACGGAATGGATCAAGATTGCCTTCTACTCCTCGTGGGAATCCAAGGGAGATCATTTTTCCGACATACTCACCCCAACGAGATGGAGAATGAATACCGAAGAAATCAAGCACCTTATCTTTGAAGTTTCCTAGTATATCCTTAACTGCCTCCCATAGCATATGTCCGGCATTCGCTAGCCCCCTCGCTATGCCTTTTATAATATTTAGTCCAATAGAGCCCCAGTCGGTTTTTAAAAACTCGCTTGCAATAGACAGGGTGATTTTAGGTATGTTGCTAATCATCGTAGGAATAGCCCTCACGAGCCCAGCGGCCAATTTTCCAATGATTTCAATTCCTGTTTGTAATATCTGCGGAAGCTTCTGCCTTATAGACGTTACGAGTCTTAAAATCATCGTCGCAGCTGCGACAACAATTTGTGGTAGGTTTCTAATAATTCCATTTACTAAGTTTAAGAGTAGTTGTCCACCGTTTTCTAAAATAATCGGCGCTGCTTCACTAAGTGCGCCAAGAAAATGGGTTAACAATTGTCCGGCTCCTGCGATTAAAGCAGGTAAGTTTTGCAAGATTCCATTTACTAAATTTGTTATTATTTCCACACCTTCAGACAATATGGTCGGTAACTGCGTTTTAATTCCGATTACAAGCTGTTGTATCATCATAAGCGCCATATTCAACAGCTGTGGCGCATTTTCCGTAATTGTCGTCCATAGATTTTCATATAATCCGATCCATGTTTCTACCCATTTCGGCAGGTTTGTAATAATACCCTGCGCCAACTGAACTACCATGTCTGCTCCCATTTGCAATAGTTGCGGTCCAAGTGTTGTTGTTAATGTAATTAATGCCTGTGGCAAACCTTTTAAGATGTTTCCCATTGCAGGGATAAGGTTTCCTGATACAAATGTGGTTACCGTCTGCGTCAATGCCTGGAGAGATGTGTCTAACTCATTTCCGAGCATAATATTCGCCATTAAATTCTGATAAGACGCTTTCATTGCTCCGATGGAGCCGGTCCATGTTTGCTCAGATTCTCTTGCAAAATTTCCGGCGTACTGTGACGTGCGTTCCATAAACATTTGCATAGCAAGCTCTGCTTTTTCTGCGTTACTCGCAGTATTCCATTCAAAGTTGACACCTTTTTCCAGCGCATACGCCTGTAAGGTTGTTGCGTTCATGGCAACACCAAGATTGTCCATCATTGTAAAGTTGCCCTTCGCAGCCCCTGCAATAGACTCCATCGCCATTCCCATGTCGATTCCCATTACAGATGCTACATCTGCCGCTCTTTGCATTGCTTTCGATGTCATATCGAGCGATTTTTGTTGCTCGATTCCAGAGCCCTGAAAAAGAGATCCCATCTTATTCGCTGTGGCCATATAATCAGATGCTGACATACCCATATTCTTATATGCGCTTACCGCTTGATCTTGAATAGTCTTCGCAAATTGCCCGAATACCGCTTCCGTACCGCCGAGGTTCTGCTGGAGTTCGCCTCCCTGTGCGAATGCATCGCCGACCACCTTCTTTAACGCAATCCCGATTCCTGCTGCCGCAATGGCTTTTTTGAACATTCCACCAAAGGTAAAGCCGGACGATTTGCCTACACTCGCCGAGGTATCCCCAAGAGTTTTCTTTAGTTCGCCTTCTGCGCCTCTCATAGATGGTATGATTTGCACATACGCTTTTGCTAATTCTGTCTTTGTCTCCATACTCTACCCCCCTTCTCCTGTGATCTCGCTCCATGCAGCTTCAAAATCTTCTCCAGAATCAAATGCTTGCACTTCCTTTTCTTCTTCCTCTCCTGCCAATGAAGCCAGAATGGATTTTGGTCGATTTCTTCGCTTCGCCCCATCCTCGGAGTTAAACCACACCAGTGTTCCAAGACGGTCCGCGATAATCGAAAGTAATATTTCTTCTGTGTCCGTTTTTTCTCCTAACAGCTTTCTTTTGATCCTTGAGTTTTCCCTCAGACCACATGAAAAAAGAGCCACCGTTTTGCACGGAAGCTCTCTATGATTCAAAATATGGTACGTTTCGGCTAAATCACACATCCACGCATCCTTATCCGTTACAATCATGTGGGTGAGGACTAGGAGTTTTTTCCTGCATTCGACGCCTCCATGATCTCCATTAGTTCTTGTACCATTGCGCTTGCCGGTACCCGACCATTTTCGTTGCGGACATGTTCTTTTAATTTGTTTTTCTGCGCGCCGTCCAGAATCATATCGATCGCTTTGAAGATTGCCATGTTATCTCCATTATCTGCGTCTACTAATGTTTCTAGCAGTTCGTAGTCGTCAAAAACCTCTTCCTGAATCTCAAATTGAAATCCACTTTTTGTCGTCCCTTTAAACATTTCTTATGCTCCTTTTTTGATATATTCGTAATGCGTATTTCCAGTGATATCTGGTGTTGCTGTCAATGTAATTCCGTACCCAATCGCATCCTCATCCACATATGTGATTTCATCCAGTTCTGTCGGCTTCGCCGAAGGAATTACGATTCTCTTCGCTACTTTTCCCTTCATCACAACCTCGATTACCCATGCAGACTCTTCCTGTTCCTGATTGTTCGCTTTCACAGTGATTCCGGATTCGAGATCACCCGTCACGTTTTCTTCTCCGTATACGGCCTTTAGCACTTCCAAATTCAAACTTTCGATCAAAGTAAACTTGAACTGATCTTCCTTGCTCGTCTGCAAGGTCAAGACCGTGTCTCCTCCCCACGCTTTCTTGCTATCTGATTCCGGACTGTTTGTGTTGGTGAGCCCATCTTCCGAGCAATACCCAAGTGCTTTAAATGCCGGATCTAATGCTGTTGTGGCATCCGTCGGAAGTTTCGATCCAGCCGGTGCTCTATGAATTGCTCCACCAACCTTCGGCTTGCCGGTGCTTACATTTTTTGCATCTGACATAATATTTCTCCTTTCTAATAGTGAACGACGTCGTAGACCGCTTGATACCTATATCTTTTCCGCGTAATGTCTGGATAGTTATAGTCACTGTTTAATTTGCATTTGCAGACATCGTCCAATTCAATTATTTGTTCCATTGCTTCTTTCACTTTTTCATTTAACATCGCGGTTTCATGAAGCGATGCAGAAAAAGACTGGATAGCCAGTGTTGCCCGTTTCACATGGTTCTCTACACCGCTTCCAGTCTTCTCGATTAAAACATATTCTTTTTTCGTATCTTCCGGTTCTTCCGTAAACGTGCGGATACCTTTCGATTTCAAATACTTCAATACTGTTTCTTCAATCATCACATCGCCCTCAATAAGCTATTGTTGCCATCATCGCCTGTAACAATTGCGATTGCACGAGTTTGAGCAACGACTACTTCGTAATCTCCACCGCTTTTTTTCGCAATGTCACTTGCATGTTTTTCCAACATTTTCTGTACTTCTTCGCCTCTCAGAAACGCACGAAATCCACTAGGGCTTCGTTTTATTTTTACTTTACTCATACTTTGCCACCTGCCATATCTCATTCCAATCAAGCGGTATATTCTCTTCGATTCCTCGCTTCGGAAATCCAATCACCTGCCATCTATCGCCAAAAAATTCCACAATCTGATCTTTCCATGTGTGCTGGTCACCTTTCGGAATTGCGATATTGTATATTGCCTTCTTCCCTTCAAAATCAAAAGCGTCAACCGCTTCCGTGGAAGTGACCGGAGACACGAGCACGTTTTCTACCGTCTCTTTCTTTTCCATGTAAATCGGATGATCGAATCCGTCTCGCCCGGTTTCCTCTTTTGTGATAAGCGTAATTGCGATTCCTTTAATCTTCGCCACACATATCCACCGCCCTTCTTCTTTGTCCTTTCAGTCCTAGCCTTGCAAGTTCAGAGTTTTTAATAAAGAGCCCACCACCGGGCACTAGATACGTTCCACTCCAGGTGTATCCGAGTGCGGATTGCGATTCTTGGGAAAGAGGCTCGGAGTCTGTCGATGTCATAAGCGTTCTGGCTACAACGTCAACAGTCACCGATTTTACGACATTTAAAAAATAGGGCTTAGCCTTAATCATTTCATCAAGGTTCTTCCCTACTTTGTCGGCTTCCATTCGCAAGCTGTCTGACACGATCTCTAATAACTTGTTTGCTCTTGTCTCTTCGCCCGGCTTCAGTGGTCTCCATATTTCGTACAAATCATTTGTCGTCGCGAACGGTTCTAGCATTTCCCTTCACCGCCTTCTTTTTTGTGGTATTGGGAGGCTCTTTTTCAAGCTCCCAATCCTCGCCAGTGATCTCGCACGGAACGTCGATCACATTTCCTGTTCTTCTATTTCTGTAGATCATATTACGCCTCCACGATACGTCCGAAGTATTCCGGTACCAAGATTCCCCATCCGATATATACTTCCGCTCTGATATATACCTGATTGTATCCCTTCAGGTCTTTACCGGAGTTGTCCGGGTCGCCATACTGGATAATCTCAAGCGGAATTTCTTTAGAGAATCCCCATTTGAATGCATTCTGGAAATCTCCTACAATAGCATGATCCTTCACAGTATTGTTATATACCGTATTATTCACGTCACAATTCATTCCACCGAGGGACTCAGGCGATGCTCCAAAGCGGAACTCCGGATACTGTCGGACTCCATTTTCTTTAATCTTTGCCAGTGCTGCACCCATCTGTGTAGATAATGCCATTCCTGTTACTTCTCCGTCCGCTCCCTGCACAGTCGAAATAATTGCATCGAGATTTTCATCGCAAGTCACTGCTGCGTAAGTCGTTGTCTGAGTGACTTTGCTGTCAAAATGGTTTGTGCCAACGACGGCGGATGCTTCTCCTGTCCGAGGATTGATTCCGTGGAATGCCGCCAAATCAAAACCTTTCGCCGCCTTATTCGCAAATCCCTCATTGAATGCAGTTAAAATTTGTAATTTTGCTTCCTCGGATGCATACATAAATTCATCGGATACTCTAGCGCCATACTCGAATTTAACCGGTACGATTGTAACCGGTGCTACGGTAATTCCTCCCTCTGTCTTCTTTCCGTTTTCTGCCACAATGTCGATTTCCTTGTCCATTGTAAACGTGAACTCTTTCAGCCCGTTAAACGGGATTGGAGACTGCGCAGAAAGTTTTGCAAGGGAAGATTTCCCTTTTACTTTGTTCATTAAATCTGTAACTAAAACTGGATCATATAATGTTCTGCTTACTGCCATGTTTAATTTCCTCCTAAATTACTTAACATTTTTTTCATAGCTTCATTTTTTGAGCTTTCTTCTCCTGTTGGATCGGGGTTGTAGCTTGGATATGGATTGTTGTTCTTTAGGAACTCAGCCAAGGTCTGTGCGTCCTTCTTCATATCCTCTTCTGTCTCTCCGGAAACCTTGCCTGCGAGCTCATACGGAAGCCCTGCTCCAAGAGCGATTTCTACACGCTTTGACTTTGTTTCATAGCTTTTAATCGTCGCGTCTTTTTTCGCCACCTCTTCCGGAGAGAGATAATCCTTGTACTTTTCCTGTACTTGTTCCGGAGATAAGAAACCTTCGTACTTCTTCTGGACGTCTTCAGGAGAAAGGAACCCTTCAAATTCCTTTCGTACTGTTTCTTGCTCTCTTTTAATGCGTGCGCTTACTGCTTTGTCAAAATCTTCCTGTGTTTCAATAATTTTAAAATCTGCCATTTTCGGCTCCTTTCTCCCACTAAACCCGGTGGTATCGGTCATTTTTTGTATAAAAAAGGCACCCTTGCGGATGCTCTTCCTAATACCTTGCTTTTTGTTTTTTCTTTTCCTTACTTTCGTGACATTTCCAATGTGCCAATATGACCGCATCTAAAAGAGATATTTCAATCCCTTCTTTCATGGCTTTGTAGCCAAAGCCGCCATGCGAACCAATCGCACGACGTTCACAGTTACTTGCTGCCTGCGTCAATGATGGCTGATCAGCGTGCCGGAGCGTGTGTTGGAATACTCCCTGCTCGAATAATGCATTTGCAGTAATAATTTCTGCTACTTTAGGGAATATCGGCGTCTGTTTTATTCTTGCATCTTTCATATCATCCAATAAAACCTGTTGCCCATTAGATCCATCAACTACAATGTTTCTTGGATTGATTGCAGTTAGATATTCCAAAATCCAATCGTTTCCGGCTCTTACTGGTCTGCAATCCAGCGCTTCAACAAAGTTCTTCCCATCAGATGTCTTGACCGCAACCGCCATCGAGACATATTCTCCGGTGTTTCCATATTTGATTCCGACATAGATATCACCTGTAAGTTTTGGCTTTTCATCAATCTTAAGCTCCAGCCATTCTTTCTTGCTGATTTCTGACTTTTGATTGTATTTCAGCCACAGCCCCAGCCTCTGAATGTTAAAGTCGATATCATCCGTGGTAATCTCCGCCCGAATCTTTCTCTCTGTCAGGATCGTTCCCAGTGACGGGTTGGTTTCATACCAGGCGTCAACATCGTTCGGATCCGTTTGAAAGTCTACGCTCCATTCTGCCCAACCGGAATCAAAGCCCTTGCCAGATAGTACCGTTTCTCGGAATTTCACGAAAACCGTTCCGGCAGAAACTACGGTCGGTGGAGTTCCCAGCATAATGGTCTGTGGATTATCGCTGTCTGACACAATATATTTCAATGATGTCTCTTGCGCTTCCGTATACTCCTGCGCTTCGTCGATGATCAGCACGTCATAACCTTCACCAAGCCCACCAGAAGACGTTCGCGTTCGAAATTCTACGACTGCACCGCCTTCCGCATATAGATGTTCTTTTCCAAATGCCTTGAACGACGAGGTAATAACGATTCCCGCCTTTTCGCACATTCGATCAAGTCTTTCCCATACTGCGTGTGATGTAGTTGCTCTGTGCGCAGTATATAGCACTCTTTCTCCATGCGTCAGCGCCCATAAACACCTAGCAAGCACGTTTTCCGACTTTCCATTTCTACGAGATACGGAATATCCATATTTTTGATGTACCCATAAGCCATCTCCATTGACAGCCATGATGTCACACTGTAGAAGCTGCTGCCATTCTAACAATTCATTTCCTGTTTTCGCGTATAGATCGGCAGCCTCTTGACCTTTTGTTTCCGTGTAAGGAAGTGTAACGGATTGAGTGGGTGTCTGGCGTCCTATTCTTTTAGTATCCATCTCACCCCTCCTGTTTAACTGTTTCTTCCGTAGACGATATCACCCCATCGCCCAAAGGGAGACAATTGGACCACCCCTTTCTACTTTTCAAAAAGTTCCGTATTGTCCTTCTGTAACATGTAGAATGCATTGCCAAGTTTCTTAACCTGTTTTTCCTTCAACCTAATGTCATACATCTCATCCAATGCATGAATCAATTCATGAAGAAGCGTCGATTTTTTTCTGCTCTTCTGATGCATCTACGTTTAAAAAAAATTTTTTCCGGAAGATAATGAATCTGTCCGTATAAATCTCCACCGTTATCGTGCAGGTTTGCGGTTTCTTCCACTGTATACTCCTTATACAGTACTTTTATTTTTCCAGGTATCTTCATGCACTTTTCCCTCCTTTCTTAAAAATGGGTATAAAAATACCACAGACCTTTCGACCTGTGGCATTTATCCTTCTATCTCTTCTACCATTGCTTCATACATTTCGTCTTCGTTCATATCATTCATGTAGAATAACTCTCCATCTTCTCCAAATATTCCCCTTTTCGCGGATTCGATATCGTCTGCGTATTCGATTACAATTGCATTGAATTTCCCGATACTATCTATTCTAAAAACAATTCCTGTTTCTAAAATAAATAATAATGTTCCGGTTATTTCTATATGCTTATATTTCTTTTTTAGTTTCTCATTTATGTCATCTATCCTTTTCAATCTCATTTCCTTCTCTGTCATATCTTTTAGTTCCTTCTTTCCCCGTTGATATTTTATAATATTCTCCTCCGTGATGGCTTCTTTCTCCTGGATGATACATCAAAATACCATCTCCACCAAAATTTACTCGAAACCCTCCGCCTTCTTCAAAAGGAATATCTCTATAGTTTTTTCCTTTTAATGCCTTTATCTCGTATCCCGAATTTTTTAATGAATCATATAATCCCTTCGGTGTATATGCTCTTAACATTTTAGGATGTTCCGATATTCTTGAAGCAAGATCTAACCCATTTTCTTCTTTGATTCTTTTCTCTTTATTTTTCGGTGTTTCTTTCGTCTTCTTTATTTTTATTGTATCACTGTTTGTCCCGTTTGACCACTTTTTTGTATGCACATTTTGTCTTGTTCCATCTCCAGGGGCATAGTCAACCAGACACCTGCAATGCTTATGTCTACGAAACACATCGTTCCCGGTATCAGACACTTCCTCGTACTCATAAACCCCTGTAAGATTATCGCACCATTTGCAGCATTTTCCAGTTGATGTCCTTATGATTTTCGGGCTTAATCCAGCTTTGTGCTGAAAATCTGCATTTGTTCTTACCGCATCGTCTACAATCGTCTGTGCGAAATTGACAATTGGCTCTCCTAGCATATATGCGATATCGTCAAAGTAATCTTTCCCGGAAGTTATATCGATAATCCCCTGTACCTTATCCTCGTTCAATTCCGGCTTAATCGCTTTAATTCCAATTTTTTGTTGTTTATTCAGCGAAGCCTGAACCTCTTTTGAGTAGTCGGCTACACTTTCATATAGATCTCCCATCATCGGACGAATAATCCTGTCTGCGATATTGTAATATAGCTTTCCATCCGGTAACACAGAAGATGATAGATTGCTCTTAAATACCTGTGATAAGATTTCTCCCGATTCTATCGCAAATTCATGCGCTTCTTTGTACGTTGCGGTCCCTTTCGCCAGCTTCTCCGAAAGAGTAGTTAATTTTTTACTTTCTGAAATCTTGCGGTCAAATTCTTTTTTAATTTTCTCGTACAGTTTAGGTGCAATATCTTCCACGCTTACACCTCCTAGAATCCTGTTAGATCGCGCATGCGGTCTTCATTTATATATCCCGGAATCGCCTGATTGATCTTAATCGCTCCGTCTCCGTAGGAACTCAATGCTGCTGCGTCCGGCTCAAATACTGGCTCCCACTTTGGTTTTGTCAAATAAAACTGTCTTCGCTCATATGGGAAGTCATCTCGTAAACACGCTGCTAAATATCCCACATTCAAAAAGCCTGTTCCGAATGTTCTCTGCGCCTTTCTGGCCATCAGTCTTAAATTCTCGTGACTTGCCTTAATTGCTTCTGCACTGGATGGATTCTCTGTTGGAAAACCGAGATCGTCCATCGTAAGTCCTGTCTCCCCTGCGAAAAGTCCGGCTAACATCTTTAATTGTTCCATGTGTGGTGCCATACTCTGCTGCTGGAATTGTCCGAACGTCGGAACATCCCCCTCATCGTCTTTTGTAATCTCGATCATGTATGACATTGCACTTTTCCATTTATCCAACGGATCAGAATCTTGCGATGTGCCGACTACATATTTCTGCGGAAACGAAAAGAACTCCGCTGATACCTCGGAGCGCTTAATTGTTCGCATTGCGCTATTGACAATATCCATGCAGGCTCTACTAATGCGGCTGTGCCCAAACATTCTCTTTGAATCTGGCCGATTGATAATCGGCACCAACAACGGATATGGTGCGTTATTCGAAATATTTCTTACTTTTCCATTCTGAATAATCTGTGTGTTTCCTGGCGTGAAATATGCTTCAATCGTCGGTGTATCCGCATCACTTCTTTCTAGCACCGCATACCCTTCTTTTAACAGCCCCGTGATTGGATCCATAACACCTGTTGCATTTCTTCCGTCTATCACTTCTAGCTTCGGATATTCACCCTCTTCTGAAATATACACGAATGAGCAAGAGCCGATCAGTGCCGAAAGAATTGCACTGTCAAAAAATGTGTCTGGATTATTCATCAAGAAAATTTCGTTGATATCAAAATTATCTTCCTCGAACTCGCGAAACATGAGCCGATCCGAAATGCTGTCCACAGATTTTCCACACCATCCAAGCACGGTTTGAAACCCTCTTAAGTTTGGTGGCGTCGAAATACCGAAATCTTTAATGATGTTCTTCATTTCGTAATATTTATATCTTAGATTCACTCTTCTTTTCTTCAAATTCAGCCTGTTTCTCAGCTTTGCAATTCCTAATAATTCACTCATTTTGATATCCTCTCTCATCTCCGTGTGTTTTTTTTCGTAGTGCGGCGGGAAGCTCCACCTGACGGCACGTGGGGGAGGTATGCCCCCTCTCTTACTTAATCGGTGACCGCATATTTTTCCACTCAAAAGTGTGCGGTAATACACGGTTACTTATTATTTCTTCGACCTTTGCATCTGCTTTTTCGACCAGCTTGTCCGACTTCTGTCTATTGCAAGTCCAGTGTGCAAGCTGTAGGTTGTCCAGATCTGATGGGTGCCCACCTTTTGCTATTGGTATGATGTGGTCTATGCAAGGTGACAATGGATGAGGATACTTGTATGTGAAGTCTACTAGTTTCCCACATATTCCGCACACTGTTTGAGTTGCATAGATCTTCTTTTTATTTTTATCAAACTGCGCTCGGTGTGTTCCATTCTGATCCGGGCGGTATCCTTTTGCCATCCAACTCACCTTCTTTCTCACACAAGAAAAGACACCCGATTATTCGGATGCCTTTACTTCTTCAATAAATTGTTTCATTAGTTCTGTTATCTTACTAGCCTGACTGACTCCAGCTTTCTCGCAAGCTTCTTCAAACTCTTCTACTACATCTCTCTTCAGTTTGAATCCTTTTGTCATCCATCCTGCTTTCTTCTGGTACTTCTCTGATGCTATCGTTTGTGGTGTTGGATTTCCTTTTGGCATTTCTTCCACTCCTTCCATAATCTTGGTATTATATCTATCAATAGATAAACAGATGCCAATACTTTTTAGAGGTTTTCTCTTATTTTTTTGACGATATCATAATAACACACTTTTATGTCCTGTGATTACGGTTCTTTTTAATCTCCCATTGCCGGAATCAAAAATGCCCACAAACACCATGCGCTCCCTGTTATGTATATGCCAACGCTTACTGCTATTGATACTCCAATCCATTTCATTCCTTTTCCTATCCATATTTTTTCCATATCTGTTCTCCTATACTTTTTTTGATAATAAATAAAAAAACTTCCGTCTTCTGTCGTAGTACATGTCTTTCCCGCACGGTATCTTTTTAGCGTCTTTGAGGTACCTGTACGTTGCATAATCTGTCGTAACTCCTTCGAGGATGTACTGGTATAATTCCGGATCTGCTTCTATAGCTGTCTGCTCTATTTTCTTACACTTCTCTTCGAGCTCTGTCCGGCGAATTGCCAAACTCTCCGTGGCACTTCCAATACTCGGACTTCCTTTCCCTTCTTTCCCGTACTGGATTGCTTTCACGGTGTCTTGCATATTAGCCAACTCTCTTCTCCAGTCCTGATACTGTAGACAATGATGCTTCAACTCCAAGAATCTATGTTTGTTTATCCCGTATTTCTTTTCCGATATCGGTCTTTCGTCCGGCATCTAAATTCACCTCTCTTCCTGTCTTTTTGTCTCGCACTCCGGTCACCTCAAAGCCTAGTCTTCTTGCCACTATACAGAGTGCGCTTAAGTCTTCTTTCTTCCCGTGCGGTAATCGATTATAACTTCTTATTGCTCTATCAGCTGTTGGATCTCTATAGCCTTCCTCATTCATGGTTGTTCTCCTGTCCTGCTGCCGCCTGTGGCTCTTCCTCTCTACACAATTCCCAATACTCACATCTTAAGCAACAGCTCTTACACTTCTTCTTTCTGGACTTCCCGATCCAGTGTATTATTCTCTCTAACATTGCGCCTCCTGCATTTGTTTCTGTATGCTCTTATGTATGCCTTTTCTCTTATCATTGGCTCTTTGTTTCTTTTACGCTCATTGTTGCTTTTGTAACACTTGTTTCTAGCTAAAGCCCACAATGTAATCGCTTGTTCCGTTTCCCTAAACGCTTTTGTTATTTTCTCTGCTACCTTTGCTATTACCACTGCCGCTTCTGCCACTGCCGCTCTCAACTCTTCACATGTCATTCTTCTCCCTCCTGCAATCTCGGAATATATACCCGATTCTCGTGATATTTTTCCACTTTTCTTACTTTCCCAATCAACTGTCCCATCTGATCAAGAACCCTTTTGTGCTGACCTACATTGAAAAACTGCACAATGTCATCCGTCTCTTCGAATATATCCTTGTATTTTCTCCGGTTCAATCTTGACCGATGGAGCTGTGTGCATAACTTACTTCTCTCCTTTGCTCTTGGTTCAAATTCAATCTCATGCAATAAATCCTGCTGACGCTTGTCTTCTTTCGAAATTTCTTTTCTTGCCATCTCATTCAGTGCTTGGCACTCGTTCACGAACCTAAGAAAAGCACGCAGGTTTTCCGACCTGTTCATGGTTCTATCTCCCTTTTTATGTCATATTTCTTTGCCATATACCCTGCAACATCTGTAATCTGATATGGCAGACGCCGGAATTTCTCTCTTGCCTTATCTGATGCCTTTCGTCCTTCCAACTCCTCATGGTGTTGCTCCCGATCTAGCTTCTGCAGGTGTCTGTCTCTGCGTTCTTTATGCATTGCTATCACCACCCTTGTACCTCTCTGGAAGTGGTTGCCATGCAATACATCTTGCTTTTGTTCCACTCACATCACCGCTCCAATGTCCATCAAATTGCCAACCGATACCATATGTTTTAAACATGCGATTGTATTCTCCGTATCGGAAATATTCATACCAAACCAAAACTTTTTGCCCTTCTTCCGGCAACTTCTTTTCTACCGGAATCCAACCGTCATTGCTAGGGACATTTATGTCCTTAGCTTCATCCATGTGCGAACGGATAATATCCATACATTTCTTATGTGCGCTTAACTGCCCATAAATATAACCGGAGTCATACCAATCTTCTACATCGCACAATTCTTCGCAGTCAAACTTTTCTGCATCTGCTGTTTTAAATTTTTCTCCTATCTCTCCCAAAATCTTCTCTAGTACGTTCATATCACTCACCCCAATCTAATCTCTGTCCGCAATGATAACAATATTTTGCGATTTCTGTTCCGGAAAATGTCCTCTTGCAATTCGGGCAACGGTAAACGTCTATGTACATTATCCCCATTTCCTCGTTTATTCTCATTGGTTCCTTTGGTGTAGCCCGTTCTTCTAGTTCTGCAAACCGTTGCATGGCTTCTTTCATATTCGTCTTATCCTTTATCACTGCCACTCCGGCATGATATTCAGTATATCGTTTCATCCTCTCACCTCACTAAATCTCAGTTTCTTTAACCGCTTGTTTGCAAAGTGTATTATCAGTCATCATTACACCTCAGCGGCTCGAAGCGATACTCTTGTTTTGCGTTAGGATATTTACTTTTATCTACTTTGCTTAAAAACATTTCAATCGGTCTTACAAAAAGAATATCTGGACTATCAAAATTCTTATAAGCCACTAATATCTCTTCTCTTTCTGTATGAAGTGCCACATCTAACACGATATATCTTGTACCCTTGAAATGCTTATATATCCTTCCTTGCATTTCATCTCTATATTTTTCTATTTTATCTATCATCATTCCATCCCTCGCAAATGCCTAATTTAACTTTCGTATGTGTAAGCAACATATTTGTCACTACCTTCAATCGGATAGTAATACGTTCCAGTATACCAATCTTCTCCGTGACGCCATTGGTCGCAATACTCACCTTCATTTTGACGTTCTCCGCTCGGCTCATCTGAAATAAATAAATCGCCTACATACACACCTGTGTCACCTTCCCACTTAACAAATGTATCTCTACATTCACCCATTTCTTTCTCTATTCTGTCAGCTTCTTTTTTTAGCCTTTCGTATTTCTCAACGCACTCAACTATTCTCTTTGGCGCTTTCATAATTTGCTCCTCCTTTACACTAAATACTAATTTAGTTACTTAGTTAATTCTATCTAACCCAACCAGCAGTATAGGACACGCACTACTGGTTATGATTTTTGCCATAAAATCTATACTGCCGGTATAGGTTCTATACTACTGGTTGCGATTTTTCTCTATCATTTCCAGTATCTCTCCCTGCTCTTTTTCGGTTATAATCTCCAGTGCGTATGTCATAGCCACTTGTCCTCTCATGTTGATTTCTTGGTCTCTGCATATTGCACCTCTTAACTGTATTTCAATCATTTTGAAAAAGAGTGTTCTTCTTTCCTCTTCTGTCATTTCTATCTTTCCTCCTGCTGCCACTTTTCATTTTATGGTTGTATAAAATCGAACAGTGTCGGCGTTTCCATCTCGGCTTCTGTCTCCTGAAGATATCCCACTCCATCTCGGAAGTAGTCTGCATTTAATTCACAACCCTTTCCTCGGCGCTTCATTTTTACAGCCATCATAGGCACCGTCATAAGTCCTCCGAACGGATCATATACAAGATCACCCTCGTTACTGTAACGGTTGATAATTCTTTCTACGATATCCAACTGTAACGGGCATACGTGCATCTGCTTACGTCTTCTGGATTGTGTAGTATTCAGTGTCCGCATCCGGTTAATATCATCCCATACCTCTAAATCGTTCCAGCTTCCCGGTGCCACCACCATGAAAGTAGCCGGAAGTTTCCCGTCTTTATCGAGATCTTCCGCAAGTTTTACATGTTCCTCATAACTGTATATCGACTCTCTGCTGTATTTTCGATACACAGCCTGTAGGTTTGCAACAGATATTTCTTTTAACTCTTCTTTGCTTACCAGCCGATCGCCGGAGCTTCGCCAATACCCATGCGCATCTATCTGCCACTGTGCTCTTGTATATTCTTCTTTGCTCTTTTTTACCGGATCATCTGCATAGGCATTGGAACGATCACTCGGCAGTTTCCGAAAGAGTAGCACATATTCCGGGCATCCGACTCCCATTTTGGAGCCATCTTTGCACTGTTCTGACCATCCCAGCCGGTACGTCTGATTATTTTCACGTACCACATCCGTAACGACCGTAATCATTCCGAAATACTGAAACCCATGTTTCATGTAGTGCTCAATGCACTGGGCATGAAATGGCTCTATTGTCGGCATTCCTGTACCGGTTGCATTTCCGAACAGCACTCTGTCTTTCACGTGGATGGCTGCCACTCTTCCCGGTTCCAGAACCCGATATAATTCCGGTGTTAAAAAGTCCATCTGCTCGAAAAATCGCTCTGTGTTCTGATTGTGTCCAAAATCATTATAGTTTGCACTGTATTCATAGTGATTTCCAAACGGGATAGACGTATGGATCAGTCCTACACTGTTGCTCTCCATTCTTCTTGTCTCTTCCACACAATCATCATGGACTGCTTCATAATTTTTTCCTTCTACTCTCACCGTTTTCACTCCCATCTTCCGTTTCATCTTCTCTTCTTTCTTGGCAGATGATAATCCGTACTTTTTCACGATCTCTATCATTTTCCCTACCATGTGGTTATGATCTTTCCATTTCCGCAATAGTGTCTCTTTAATCTGCCTTTCGTTTTCCATGTAAATAATATCGATGATAACCGGTTTATTTTGCAGAAAACGATAACATCTATGTACCGCCTGAATAAAATCATTGAATTCATAATCGATACCAAGAAAGATCTCCCTATGGCAATATCTTTGAAAGTTACAGCCAGAACCGGAAAGAGATTTCTTTGTAGCGAATAACTTAATTCTTCCCTCCGAAAAGTCTATGACTCTTTTTTCTCTTGTGTCGTAGTCCTGCGAGCCATAAATGTCAACTGTCTCCGGCAGCGCTTTCTTGATTGCATGGCGCTCTGCTTCTTGATCGTGCCACAATACAAAGTGTTCGTCTGGTGCGTTTTCTACGATTTCTTTCATTTTTTCCACGCGGACGTCTATGCTATTCCTCTTTACTTCTGCTGCTTCTTTTAAGCCTGCTGCCGCATCTTGAAAAAGAGTGATCTGCCCATCTTTTTCCGTGGCATCTCCATAATGTATCGGTATCTCGTGCCAACGAACCTCCAGCGGCGGCAATTCATATCCATCATCTGAATAGTCCTCATTTAAGTCCGATGGCTTTGTAACAAACAGTGCCCAACTTGATACCCACAACCAGAACTCATCTTCCATGTTTGGGTATAGTGTCAGATTATTTGCTTTGGTGCTGTCTCTTTGAAAAAATCTTGTTAGCGCTTGTCCGGTGTCCATGACCTCTAAGTATCCGGCATAATGAATCAGCTCTTTGTACCGGTTCGGGGATGGTGTCGCGGTTGCCACCAGCTTATAAGGTACATTCTTAAACTTATCCAAAAAGGTCTGATATGTCTTGCTTCCGAACGACCGTAGTACACTCGCTTCGTCAAGAGACGTTGCTTTGAAATAATCCGGCTTTATGTCTCCATCTCGAACACGCTCATAATTGGTGATCACAATCTCGCTTTCTGACTGTTCTACTTCTTCCATTGTCCGGCAATATTCCGGTTTTTCGTAACCTAAGAGCTCTACCGCGTCTCTGGTAAATTCCTGTTTTACTCCCAGTGGCAGTACGATAAGTGCCCTGCCACCTTCGTGCACTGCTGCCTGATGGCAGAACTCTAATTCTTGCACCGTCTTGCCGAGTCCGAACGACTCGAACAGTGCTCTTCTTCCTCCTTTTAACGCCCATGTCACCGCATCTCTCTGATGTGGCAGTAATGCTTTGTTGATCTTCCCCTGTTCTATTTCGAACCCGCTTTCCGGTGCGATCTCTATCTTTGTTTTTAAAAATTCTAAATAATCCATCTTCTTGAAAGGAACTGACATGTCTTTTCTCTGGCCAGAGTTCCGACTCCTTTCTACCATTTTTCCCACATGGGAAGAATGGGCTTTATTTTTTTATCATTAATCTGTATCTTTCTTCCGCTTTGCGGATATTCTTTGCATTTTCTCCGCGCTCATTTAATTTTGCGCAAGCCCTCGCCCATTTGATCCTGAAGGTCTCAAACTCGTAAAGGCTTTGAAATTCTATCTCTATCTCTCCGGTTCTTAACATCTTCTTCCCCTCCGAAAAATAGATTCTTATCGTCTATGTAGTAATCTGCTGCCACTTTCCGACAATTATTTCCCCATCGTTCAATGTTCTCACGGATGTTGTCGTTAATCGCATCAAAATCTAAACCGTAATTTTTACAATATTTGATCGCTGACTTTAATCGGTCCCCCTCCCGGCACGTCCACAGAATGATCTTGTCTCCTTCCTGCTGCCGCTCTTTTAAAAACTGAAATAACTCCAGCCTTGGGGCTCCAAGCTCCGGATATGTCTTTGCTGTATTCAAGGTTCCGTCAAAATCTACAGCGTATACTTTTGGATATTCCATTATGTTTCCTCCGATTTCTTCTCTGTTTCTGTCCGCTCTATTTTCACATTTCCTTTCGCGGTCATACTGATTTTGGCTTTGATCTTTCCGTTAATATCACAAGAGAATGTCCTAATCTCTTCGTTGATTACCATGTCTGTCACTACATTTAGCAAGTGCTTTATGTTTTCATTCTCTTTGATTTCTTCTTGAAACTGCTCTTTTATGCACTTTTTTGCTTTTTCTCTTCTTTTCTTTGTGTATGTATATGCTCCCGCTTCCGTACAATCGCAAAGCTCAGTTGCTAATTCATCCAGCTCTTCCTGTTTCCATGTTGGATCTGCCTCCAAGGCAATAATCTGGCCGCAGAATAGGCATCCCCCCTGTGCGGTTATTATGTAACCTGGCATTGCTTCTTTTATTTTTTTTACTTCGTCTTTTAGCATTTCTCTCCTCCTATGCTGTCCTGCGTCTAATATCTCTTAAGGTTTCCGGTGTTGACTGCGCATAATATCTGGCGGTCACGGTTGGGTTGGCGTGCCCCATGACTTCTTGAATGTCCCCGATATTCGCTCCGCGGTTCTTTAGATTCATTCCCAGTGTTTTTCTGAGTTTGTGCGGATATACCCGGCACTCCATCTGTTCCCGCTTTCCGATCCGCTTTACAACTTCTCGGATTCCGGTTTTTGCCAAGCGCTTATATGGCGCTTTCTCCCAAACAAACATGGCTTCGTTCTCATCGGTCCTTTGGTCTAAATATTTCTTGAGATGGTATCTTGCCACCTCGTCTACGTATAACGTCCGGTATTTTCCGCTCTTTTCACTTAAGATCAGGATGTCTCCGGTGTGCCAGTCCAAGTGCGACCGGTTGATCTGTGGTACTTCTCCCACGCGTGCGCCGGTGCTTCTTAAGACTTCGATGATTGCTCGGTCTCTTAAGGACCTACAGCCTTCTTTCAGCTCTTCCATCTGGGATGGCCGGAAGTAATCAATTGGCTTTTTCACTTCTTTCTGTGGCTCTGTTGCCTCCACCGGGTTGTAGGTCATAAACCGTTCTCGGCGCATCCATGTGAAGAATGCGCTTAAGTATCTGCGCTCATTGTTACAAGTGCTGGCTTGATTCGGTTGCCCTCCTGCTGCCACGTTCCTCTGCTCGTACCATGCCAGATAATAGTCAATGTCATTTTCATCCATCTTATTCAGAGGCTTATCAATAATGCTCATAAGTCTCTTGATGGAATCTACGTACTGCTGCTTGGTTTCTTTTGCCAGTTTCCGTTTTTTGATGAGCATTAAAGATACGTAGTACCGGTTCTGTTCCTCGACCGATTCCCTCACCGCCGCCGGAAGCGTAGTAATCTCTTCCATGTTCACCGCTACTAACTGGGCTTCTATCACTTTTTTCAAGACATCCAGTGTTACCACGTCCAAATAATCTGACATGGCGAATATGATATTGTTGATGACTTCTGACTTTACATTTGCGCTATACATAGTTCTACCTCCTTGATTTCCCAAGAAGTATCTGCTATAATCTTCTTAGGTGGATGCAGTAGATTCTTGTCTTGCCGGACGATCTACTGCTTATTTTTTTGCAGCTATGTATACTCACCTTTCCCTATCTTTCTGTGTGTCCGTATATACTCGATGGGACACATTCTCTTTAATTTTTTAGGTTTCCAAACCATTTTCTTGGTCGATTTCCTTTTCGTATTCATTTGCCCGCTCCTGATGGTGCTTTAGCAGTAAGCGCAGGGCTTTTCGTTTGGCTTTCTCTGTTTCTTCCAGTTCGATTCCCGGAATTTCTCCAAGCAGACCGCCCTCTCCGAATAAGAGCCACCTTCCATCTGCTGCCACTTCGTATTCCTTGTCCCACCAGATCCATGCTACTTTTTCTCCATCCTTGGAAAGACTGTACTTTCTTTCGCTTTCTCTTACCCACTCCATCTTTCTCCTTTCCCCTCCGGCGCTTGGCCGGAGGCTTCTGCTATGTGAACCGGTTTCTGTGATACACCGGAGGTACTAGATTTTTTCAACATCCTCATAGGGAACATCCTTAATGGCTCCATTCCCCGGATCTACCCACGCTAAAATCTTATGTTCTTCTCTACTGAACCCGTAGAGCGTCCCGATGTGTAGACGTCCTTTCTCACCTTTGTACTTCACGAAATCTCCTCGTTGCATGCCCCTAAAATGTTGGAAGATTTCTCCGGCCAGATAATTCTTTCCGGCAAGTTCCATCCATTCCGCTCGTGTATGTGTCTCTTCGAATTTCAGTTGTATGATCCGACACAGCTTCTCTCTGGTTGCCCGGCAGCTATGGACTGCGTAAGGAGCATTTCTGTGGTGCTCGTGGCAGAGATCGACTACCCAGCCTTGGGCTTCGCTTATCTCCCGCAATCCATTTCCGTATAATACGTGATGGCGTTCCGTCGGCTTGATGCTATGGTCCCCTTCCATTGCGCATAGAAAACACACGCCAGCCTTAGTGTTTATCACGTTTTTCCCGTGTTTCTTCCTCTTTTTTTGTCGCTTGGGTTTGGGAAAAAGGAAGCCCTCGTATTCGTTACTCATAAATGCCCCTCCGTCCTAGTAAAATTAAGGTTTCTTCGCATTTTCATCCTCTGTTTTTTCCTCCTTCTTTTGTCTTTCCTCTATTTTTTCTTGCATAAAATCGATGTAATCGTTGAATTTACTAAAGCGGAAGCCAATTTTACCCACTCTTTCTGATTCTGTTAGGAACTGCTGCCATAGGGCGCTATTTGCCACCTGTTCGCCGGATGGTTTCACCCATTCTTCCCGCTTCCAGTCCTCCAGCGTTCCCCGTTCATAGATGTTCTTGACAAAAGCGCAGTGGGTATAAATCAGAACTTCCGTTTTTGGCTTCAGCTTTTTCAGCGCGCCTACAATAGCAAGCAGTGTACTTCGGTTGTAGGTGGTGTCCTCTTCCTTCCCCACCTGCCCTAAGATTGCCGGTCCTTTGCTAGTCTGGTATTCAATGACAGATGCGTAATATCCGTCCTTGATGGCGGGACCTTTTAAGGACGTCTCTATGTAGATTTTCACGTTCATGTCCCCACTCCTTCCAATCTTGCCATCGTGTATCTCCGGTACTTAAAACCAGTAACCGGATTGATTCCCTCGTGACTTCTTACGATGTAGTAGCCTTTCTTTGGTTTTGCCTCTTTCTTCCACCGGATCAGCTTGTCCGGCTTTGGTTCCGGAAGCGGCATATTCTTGGACGTCCAATAACTGCTCTCCCTTATCTTCGACTTCGCCTTGGTTCCGTCCTTTCTTTTCTCCACGGTCTTTTCGCTTTTGGTCATGTAGGACGCTAAAAGTGTAAAGTCTTCATCGTAGAATGGGCTTTTCTTGATTGCCTGTGTCCATGTGCCCCCGTGCTCCCATGCTCTTTCTACGATGCTGGCAGTCTCTCCGATTTCGTTTATCACAATATGGATGTGCCACGCTCCTCTTGTCCCTCTTTCGATATTGCGAATCCAGAAGGGCTCGTAGCTTCTCTTCCTGTATTCTCCCCGAACTTTCCTTATGGCTTTTCGGAAATGCTTCTGTGCGGTCTTCATATCCGGTGGTCGGTTCTCCGGTCGGTACGTCCATGTGATCAATAGGTCGCCCGGACGGAAATACTCCAAGAGCCTCGCCCTACACCGTTTCATTTTGTTGTACTGATTCACCCGTTCGATGTCTTCCGGTGTGGCTTTCTTCTTTTTTTGTCTCTTAATCCCCTTGGCTCCATAGTTCCCGTCATGGTACTCCTCTATGTCGATAATCTCTCCTCGCCGATAGGTGTATGTCTTACGTTTTATCATGTGTCTTATGTCCAATCTTTAATATCTTAATCGAGTCCAAAAATCGGGCGGTAAGCCCTTGTTTTCTTGACTTTTCCTCCCGTCTGTGGTATCATAATTATGTCCAAAAACTTTAATATCTTTGGGGCGAAAGCCTAGACGCATCTACCGCAAATAGATGCGTTTTTTATATGCACTTGTGCGACCAATACTCTGCGGTTCTGTATGCCAGATATGCTGCGGTAACCAGTACCATTCCCATAATGACTCCGATCACTCCCCTCCACAGTTCCAGTGTGGCCAAGTCTATTCCTTCGACGGAGCACCATGCCAGTACCCCGCCTGCGACTCCGACTGTCTCTGCAAGAATTTTCACAATCTTGCACTTCTTTTTTCTTCTTATGAATTGCTTAATCTTCATGTTTCTCCCCTTATGCTGTCTTTATCTTTCTGTATCCGATCTGCTCTACCGCTCTGCGGTTCCATTCGTTTACAAGTTCTTTCTTTTTTTCTTCCGGAAGTGAATGGATCTCAACTTCCTTCCCGTCAATAATTACAAGGTTCATATGTTTCAATGATCCACCTCCTAAAATATGTTCTATCTGTATGTATGCAGTACTGGTTGTATTTGTTGCGTTGTCCCTTAAAATCTCCTATACTGTTAATACAGGACACCGCCATGTCCGAGTGTTGGGAAAGGAGCTTTTATTATGCTCGATAATCTTATGGAAATTTTCGGAGAAGCAGATCCGCTTGCTTTTATAATCGGTTCTCTTACTGTTTTGTCGTCAATTTACATTTTTAAAATGTCTTCCAAAAGCACCATCACCAAAGAACGCTACGAAAAATTGATTTTCCCTATGTTCGATATAATCGAGCCCATTCTGTTCAAAGAAAAAGATTTCATAGTCTTTCAACGTCTCTTTGATGTTTATGAAAATAATAAATACCTTGCAGGTGGCAAACTTACATATGTCATGTACCTTTGTAGTATTGATTTTTCTGATAAGAATTTCTCTTCTTTATGTCAAATTATCAATTCCGAGTTTGATGACTGTTGCCGGATACTAGGACTTAAAACAAGAACTATTTTTTATCGTTTAGATCATTCACAATACAAAACTAAACTGATGCTCATTTTATATATGATCACAAATCTATTACTTCTACTGATGGGCCCTTTTCTTTTGTTTGCCGGACTCTATTTCATCAAAAGTATCTAAACAACATATTCAAACCAACGTACAAAAGGCAATATTCTATTAATCCACGCAGAGTATTGTCTTTATTTCTTATACCGACAAATACGGCCATTATAATCACGCTTACCAATAATTTTGCTTCCGTCCTTACACCACCTCCTCTTTTCTGTGACTATTGACTTTTCCCTTTATCTTTCCTATTCTTTAGTTACAGGCATCTGCCACTGCCGAGTATTAAAGAAAGGAGCCTTTGTATGACTTCATACCACGGTGCATCAATATGCAAAAATGGGCATGTTGTAAGTAAATACAACTCGAACTCTCAAAAATATTGCACACAATGCGGGGCTGAAATCATATCTTCCTGCGCGTATTGCAATCATCCAATTCGCGGGCTTTATGTGAGCGATGTCCTTATTATTGGAAATCGTCCTTATGCTCGCCCTGACTATTGTTACAATTGCGGCAAACCTTACCCATGGACTGAATCTGCATTACAAAATACTGCATTGCTGATACAGGAAGAAGAAGAGCTGTCTGAACAATTAAAAGCTTCTCTTGTGGAATCTCTTCCTGATATCGTCACCGAAACTCCCGCAACTGACCTCGCTATTGTTCGTGTTAAAAAATGCCTTGCAACTGCCGGAAAATTTACTGCGGATGCAGTACGACAATTTGTCATTGATTTTGGGTGTGAGCTTGCCATAAAGTCACTTGGACTTTAATATTCTATATAGTCCGTATCCCGGACAACTACTTTCTCCGCAATTGTAGTTGTCCTTTTTTAATACCCAACATCTCTTACATGTTTCATTTACCTTTTCCCCACAATTCTTGCAGAAATTATCTGAGGCTTCGCTCTCTCTTCCACACTTTTTGCATTTCACTTACACCACCTCCTCTTCTGGTTCTCTCATCCTTATCCTGCTTTTTGTGTTTCAATTGCTGCTCCCTCGATAATTCCAAGAACTCTTTCTTTTTTGTCTGCTGGAACTCTTGCTACAATTTCTACCATTTCTTTTCCATCTTCTCTGATTTCTTCTAAATTATTTTCTACTTCTTTTTTCATATCCTCACCTCTTCTCGTGTGTTCTTTGAGAACATTATATGTCTCATTGTATTCATTGTCAACACTTTTTTATTTTGAATGTTGACATTGAGAACATTTGTTATTATAATGCAATCATGGGAGGTGATTTTTTTGAATGAACGATTGAAACAACTTAGAGATGCACTTGGACTTAGCCAAGAAGACTTCGGGAAAAGAATTGGTTCTGCAAGAAACACAATAGCTAATTATGAATTAGGTCGCAGGAAGCCATCGAAAACAACTTTAAAAGCTATCTGTAGGGAGTTTAGAGTCAATTATTTTTGGCTTACTGAAGGTGAACTGCCAATGTTTAGTGGCACTCCGGAAAGTGTAGTCGATGAAATCGCTGAAGATTACAACTTGGATGATTTAGATAAGAAAATTATTGAAAAATATCTGGAACTTCCAGAAGATAAGCGCAAGGCTATAAAAGAGTACTTAAAAAGTATTTTTACATAAAAGAAGAACAGGCTTTCACCTGTCCTTCTTAATAAAAAATCTATGTACATAGTTGAATATCCGTTCAAGATATTTGCTATTATTAATTTCTTGTATCATTTCAATTATGTACCTCTTGCGTTTTTCATCATTCATAAGTGCAACCTCCGCTCTGCAAAACATATGTTCGAAATTACTTGTCTTAATTATAGTCTCAAAATAG
>PPYF01525529.1_pt1 | contig 30205 bp, 27 predicted proteins | sample 1559871 | NCBI WGS metagenome assembly PPYF01 (sample SAMN08240021, study PRJNA423297) | Human gut metagenome, whole genome shotgun sequencing project.
TCTCCCCCGTCAGCTACGAGGCTCTCAGGTTCAGGGCAGGGAAGTCCGGCCGGAGTCTGGCGGTCTATATCAGGGAGGCAGCACTGGCGGCCACCGTTACGGCAAGGCATACACCGGAGGAGAACGCACTGTTGCGCAGCCTGGCGGGAATGGCTAACAACCTGAACCAGCTGACAAAGCTCTCGCACCAGACCGGCTTTTACAGGACAAGGCTGCTGATAGAGGGGCTGCTGGGAAAGCTGAAGCGGATCATGAATGATTACAGACCGAAAGGAGAATAGCCTCATGATAGGGAAGATCAGGAAAGGCCGCTCGTTCAGCGGCTGCATACGCTACGTGACGCAGAAGGACGACGCGAAAATCATCGCCTCGGAAGGCGTGCTGCTGGGAACGGCGGAGGAGATGGCACGCAGCTTCCGGTGGCAATGCCTGCTGAATCCGGACGTGGCGAAACCGGTGGGGCACATTGCGCTCAGCTTCAAGCCGGAGGATGCACCGAGGCTGACCGATGCGTTTATGGCAAGTCTGGCGGAAGAATACCTGGAGCTGATGGGGATACGGAACACGCAGTTCATCGTGGTGAGGCATCACGGGACGGACAACCCGCACTGCCACATCGTCTTCATTGTGCGGTTAAGGAAGCTTTGAGGAGTGCAAGTACATGGAAGGAATTTCAAAATAAGCTCTTAAAAATGGGTGTGGAAATGGAATTCAAGTACAAGGGAAATACCAGTGAGGTGCAGGGCATCCGCTTTATCAAGGACGGTCTGCCATTCAAGGGGAGTGAGATTGACCGCAATTTCAGCTGGTCAAGGCTGGATACGGCATTGGACCGTAACCATGCCACATTTTCGGAAAATGATATTTTCCGAAAACGACTGTACCATGAACAAAGTCATGGTTCTGTTATTGATAACCTGGTCGAAGTCATTGGTACGGGCGGCGTGTTCATGCCGTCGGTGGCACCGACGGAGGACGAGAAGGAAGCGAAACGTCTGCGGAAAAAGAAAAAGCGCAGGAAAGGAAGAAGTTTGTGAAACATATGTATAACGAAAAAACTTTGAAAGATGAAACAGGAAAATTATTTGGAAGGCATCTACGGATGCCTTGAAAGGATCGAGAAGAAAGTGGAGGCACTGCCCGTGGAAGGCACAAGCCCTATAGTTGAAAACCGAATCATTTCCCCGGAAGGGATTGCGGAACTGAAAATCCGTCTGGAACGCCAGCAATCCGCAGTGGAGAAAATCAGCTCAGAAATTGCAGCGGTACATAGCCATATTGTCCGTTTGTCGGAAGGCAGGCCGTTGTCTGCCGAAACGTTTGCCGGGGAAATGGAAAGGACAAGGGACTGCCTGCGACAGGACAGCCAGGCCATATGGGAGGCAATGAAACGGCTGGACGAGAAAATAATCCGGCAGAGAAAGGAACCGGAGCGCAGACTGGTGACCTACCGTTTGGAAAGCGCATCCAAGGCGGTGGTAACAACAGCTTCGGTACTGATCCTAGCACTGATCGTTTCCGTCTGGACCAACTGCAACCAATATCGCACGAACCGGCTTTTGAAGGATGCCGATTTGAAATACCGTGCCATCAGGGTCTGTCTGCCGGGGGATGATCCCGACATCGCCTTCCTTGAGAAACATTTCACCATTAAGCGAGACGAGGAAAAGATCCGGCGTGTGGAAAGGCTGGTGACCGCTTTTGAGGACTCTGTCAGGAACCGCATCCGTAATCATGAAATGGCGGCCTACAAGGACAGTCTGGCGCATCGGCTGTTCAAGGAGGCGCAGGAAATCAGAAAGCAACTGGACAATCCTAATTCAAAATGACTGCACTATGGCAACAATCAAAACCAAATTCAGGTCCTCGTCCGTGGAAGGCAGGGAGGGGACACTCTATTTCCAGGTCATCCACGGAAGGGTGGCGCGCCAGATAAACACCGGCTACAGGCTGTTCCCTTCGGAATGGGACGGACGCACGTCGGAAATCATACTGCCGGTATCCGGTGATGCCAGAAGAAGCCTCCTGCTCGCGTTAAAGGAGCGGATGGAAAAAGACATCCGCCGTCTGGAAAGTATTATTGCCGGACTGGAACGTTCCGGCGGTACCTATCCCGCCGGCAGGGTTGTCGAACTTTTTCACAACCCGCCCCCTGAGGACAGCCATAATTTCATGGCCTTCGGAAAGAGGCTCGTGGAGGAACTGGAGCGTGTCGGCAAGAAGCGCACCGCCGAGAGGTACACCACCGTACTGAACAGCTTCACGCGCTTCCGGGGCAGGGACGGCGACATCCCGCTGGAGGATATCGGCTCCACCCTCATGCTGGAATACGAGGCATGGCTGAAGGACAAGGGGATATGTCCGAACAGCACCTCCTATTACATGCGGAACCTGCGTGCCGTCTACAACCGTGCGGTAGACAGGGAACTGACGGTACAGCGCAGCCCTTTCAAACATGTCTACACTGGGATAGACAAGACCGTAAAACGTGCTGTTTCATTGAAAGCGGTCCGCATGATACGTGACCTGGACCTGCGCCTTTCCCCGGGCATGGAATACGCTAGGGACATGTTCATGTTGAGCTTTTATACCCGGGGTATGTCGTTCGTCGACATCGCCTACCTGAAAAAGGCTGATCTGAAGGGCGGCGTGCTGACCTACCGCAGGCGGAAGACCGGCCGGCGTCTGTCCATTAAATGGGAGAAGCCCATGCAGGAGATCTTGGACAGGTATGGCCATAATGACAGCCCCTACCTTTTTCCGGTCATCAGGGATACGGCCAAGGATGCCGTGCGGCAGTACAGGAGCACAGCGCATTTCATCAACGGGAAACTTAAAGAACTTGGGAAACGGCTCGGACTCGGCATGCCGCTCACGATGTATGTAGCGCGCCATGCCTGGGCGAGTATTGCCAGAAGCAAAAATGTCCCGCTGGCAACCATCAGCGAGGCGATGGGACATGATTCGGAGAACACGACCAAAATCTACCTCGCCTCACTGGACACCTCACAGGTAGACAAAGCAAATGACATCATACTCAAATCCTTATAACGGGAACGGATGCGGCACGCAGAATAACGGACAAAGGCTGTGCCGTTCCTGCTTCTCTTTTTAAGAGAAATATATGTGCAAAGTTATGTAAAATATTGAAGAAACGATAGAAAACAGGTGATAAAATATAACCAAAACATTCATACAGAGTGTATTTGCTTAACGTATATTGGATAAACGCCACAATGCCACTTCGCTTTTCTACTTGTCTATCAATTAATTACATAAAATACAGTCCTCTAATATTTCTCTTGCCAAGAGAAGTAGTGACGGAAGCCCCGGAAATGAGGTCTGTACACTTTGTCAAAAGTATGGAACTAACAATGGATATTATGGGAAAATGGAACGTAATCCATTGTAATACATGCCAATATGTAGGTTGGCATGAACTAGGTTTATATCCACACCTATAAAATGTTTCGGAATATGAGTACGAGTCTTTTTACAGCGGAGGAAAAAAGGCAGGTCCGATGGTTCGTCATGCGCGCCTACAAGAATGAGAAAATGGCAGAGGACAGGCTGAAAGACAAGGAATATGGTTTGGAATATTTTATCCCGAAACATTATGCCGTAAGAACTTATCATGGAGTGAAGTCAAAAAAGTTGGTGCCGGTTATACCGAGTCTGCTTTTCGTCCACGCCAGCCATTCGCAGATCACTGAATTCAAGAAACGATACAATTTCTTGCAATTCGCCATGTGGGAAAAGAGCACGGGGGCGGAATATATTACCGTACCGGATGACCAGATGGACAGCTTCATCAAGATAGCTTCTCATTATGAGGAGGACACTGTTTATTATAGGCCCGAAGAGATAGACTTGAAAAGAGGAATGCGTGTATGTATCCACGGTGGCAAGTTCGATAACGTGAAGGGCATGTTTGTGCGGGTGCAGGGCAAGAGAAATCGTAGGGTGGTTGTCCTATTGGAGGGTGTCATGGCCGTTTCCGCTGAGGTGCACCCCGATCTGATTGAAGTTCTTTCCTAAAACCGCTGGCTTTTACGGGACTTCGCAAAAATCACGATAAAAATTAATTGAAATTACAAATTAGAAATAATATAAACTGTACAGATATAAATATGAAGAATCGATTTTTGATTTATCTCTTTGCGATAGTGTTGTTTACATCCTGTCACACTTCGAAGGAGATTCTTTACTTTCAAGACATTGCTGTGAATCAGCCTGAAGCGATTGTGGGTGCAAGAGACATCACCGTGCAGCCCAAGGACCAAATTTCCATCATGGTATCCAGTAAAGACCCGCAGTTGGCAGCGTTGTTCAACCTGACACGTGTCCAGTATCGGGCAGGAACTGCCGATTTACGTAGTAGCAACAATAATGGTGAAATATCCGGTTACACGCTCGATGACAAGGGAAACATAGACTTTCCGGTCATTGGTACGCTTCATATTGCCGGTATGACCAAAAGCCAGATTGCCGCCCTTATCAAGAAACGGCTGATGGAAGAGGACTTGGTGAAAGATCCGGTAGTGACCGTAGAGTTCATGAATCTCTATTTCTCCGTGTTAGGTGAGGTAAAAACCCCCGGCAAGTACAACATAACCAAAGACCAGATCACTTTGCTTGAAGCCATCAGCATGGCGGGCGACTTGACCATTACCGGTAAACGTGATGCTATCTTTGTCATCCGCGAGGAAAACGGTGAGCGTGTCACCCACTGGGTAGATCTTCGTAGTAAGGACATTTTTAAATCTCCGGTCTACTATTTGAAGCAAAACGATGTGATTTATGTGCAGCCCAATAAGATGCGTGCCGGTCAGAGCACCATCAACGAGAATAACGTGAAGTCCGTATCGCTATGGATCAGCGTCGCTTCATTCCTCACTTCGTTGGGTGTGCTAATATTCAAGTAACCATCAGAAAAGGAATCACTTTATATTTTTATAATATGACAGAAAAGAAAACAACCGCCAGCAAGCCTGCTGACGACTTCATACGCATACAAGACCTGTGGGGGATTTTCATGCCCCGGTGGCACTGGTTTGCCCTCTCCCTGTTCGTAACCCTGGCGACAGCCGCCTTGTACCTGCTGGGCACCCCGAACATTTACACCCGTACCGCTGCCATTTTGGTGAAAGATGATTCCAAGGGAGGAACATCCACCAATGCGGTCAGTGAATTTTCTGACTTGGGTATCTTCAAGTCGAATACCAATATCAACAATGAGTTGCTCACCCTGAAATCGCCCACGCTGATGACCGAGGTGGTACAGCGGTTGGGATTAAACGAGACCTATACTGTCCGCAAAGGACTGAAAGATGTGGAATTATACAAAAGTTCGCCTTTAGCAGTCACCTATCGCCACTTGGATGAAACTCCTGTCGGTTTTACAATAGATATTTCATCCAAAGAAACGTTTGTCATATCCGACATGGAAGTAAACGGGAAAGCGTTTGGGGAAGATTTCTCCGGAAAGATGGGCGATTCCATCCGTACTGAAATAGGCACACTTGTCATCAATTTCACAAAATATTGGAATGATTCATTCGTGGGCACTTCCATACGTTATAGAAAAGGTAATGTGTGTGCCGTCACCGATTATTATACAGCCGCTTTGCATGCGGAATTGGGAAACGAGGATGCCACCATTATCAATCTGAGTATCAACGATGCCTCCATTCAGAAGGCTGAAGACATTCTGAACACCCTGATTGAAATGTACAACGAGAAATGGATTCAGGACAAGAACCAGATCGCCGTCAGTACTTCGCAGTTCATCGGTGACCGTCTGAGCGTGATCGAAAACGAGCTGGGCAATGTAGATGAGAACATCGCCGGTTACAAGAGTGAGCACCTGTTGCCGGATGTGCAGGCGGCATCCAGCCTCTACCTGTCCCAGTCCGCCGAGAACAAGAAGGAGTTGCTGGCACTCAACAGCCAGCTTTCCACCGCACAGTATATCCGGAAAGAGTTGAATAACAAGAAACTCAGCCAGCTGTTACCCACCAACTCCGGTATCGCTAATGTCAATATCGAGAGCCAGATCGGTGAATATAACACGATCGTGCTCGAACGTAACCGCCTGATCGCCAACAGTAGCGAGAAGAACCCTCTGGCAAAAGACATGGCTAACTCACTGCAAAGCATGCAGCGTACCATCATTCAGTCGGTGGACAACCTGATTGTTTCGCTCAATACCCAAATACGCAACATCCGCCAACAGGAAGCCACGACCACCAGCCAACTGGCTTCCAACCCGAACCAGGCGAAATATCTGCTTTCTGTGGAACGCCAGCAGAAGGTGAAGGAGGAACTGTATCTTTATCTGCTCCAGAAACGTGAGGAGAACGAGCTTTCACAGGCTTTCACCGCCTACAATACACGTGTGATTACCGCTCCGAGAGGCAGCATGCTTCCCACAGCCCCCCGAAAGATGAATATCCTTTTGGTGGCATTCGCCATCGGTCTGCTTGTTCCGGCGGTGATTATTTTCATGAAGGAAAACATGAATACCAAGGTGCGCGGGCGAAAGGATCTGGAAAACCTAAGCATTCCGTTCATCGGTGAGATCCCCCAATATCTCAGTGCTAAGAAGAAATTGGGATTCGATAAACACACACAGTCTGTCATGAAAGCCATCGTGGTGAAGGAAGGCAACCGTAACATTATCAATGAAGCGTTCCGCGTGTTACGTTCCAATATTGACTTTATGGCAGGCAAGGACAGCGGTCAGAACGTGTTCATGCTTACCTCGTTTAATCCTGGCAGCGGCAAGTCGTTCCTTGCCATGAACATTGCCATGAGCTTTGCCATCAAGAAAAAGAGAATATTGGTGATAGACGGTGACCTGCGTCACGGCTCCACCTCCTCCTACGTGGATTCCCCGAAGACTGGTTTAAGTGATTATCTGGGCAACCGTGTCAGTGACTGGAAGGAGATTATCGTGAAGGATGAAAAATACGACAACCTGCATATCATTCCTATCGGTACTGTTCCCCCAAATCCGACGGAACTGTTGGAGGACGGCAAGCTGGCCACTTTGATAGAGGTGCTTCGCAGCGAGTATGACTATATCTTTATTGACTGTCCGCCTATCGATATCGTGGCCGATGCGCAGATCATCGAGAAACTGGCTGACCGCACCGTCTTTGTAGTCCGCAGCGGTTTATTGGACCGTAGCATGCTGCCCGAACTAGAAAATATTTACCAGGAGAAACGTTTCAAGAACCTCAGCGTGATACTGAACGGTACAGAAAGTGCCGGAGGCCGCTATGGCTATAGATATGGCTATCGCAACGGCTACTCCTCCTACTATGGAAATAAAGGAAAAATGGGGGGGATGGAGGACATCCCTAATGAAACTGTGACCTTGCAGGAAAAGTTCCAAGAATTGAAACGGAGTTATAACGGCACACTGGAACTTGCCTTGGCTGCGGAATACATGATGGACAATCTCTTTGAGGAACGGCTGGAAAAAGATGACCTGCTGCCCCTAGAGGAGGGGAAACGTTACCTGTTGGTGGAAACCTCCTATTTCAATCCACCAATGGAACTGCTCTCTGTCCTGCAACGCATCCAAAAGAAAGGTTATTACCCGTTGCTTGCACATTCGGAACGGTATGAATATATGCAGAAGAGGGATTATCAGGCCTTGAAGGAAGAGCATGTCTCCTTCCAACTCAATTTGCCCTCGTTGGCCGGAATGTACGGAAAACATGTACAGGAAAAGGCCGAAGCCCTGCTGAAAGCCGGAATGTACGACCGTACCGGTTGTGACATCCATGCCATAGGCTGTTACAAGACATTGGTCGCTTCGGCAGTAAAATCGGAAGTCATTGGAACCTTACAGAAACAAAGTGATCAATGATTGCAAATTTTGCATTGACGAGCCTTGTAATCCGAAAGGATGACCGCTGGAACAGGAACGTACTGCGCATCTTGAAACAAGGTGAACAATATCAGTTCAATGGCTATGGTGATGAGTGCAGGTCGCTTGAAAGGAATTTCTTTGCTGCGGGGGTGACAATAAGTGCCATTGTCGGCAAGAATGGAAGTGGCGGAAGAAATTATCTGGAAACGTAAGGCATGGGATAAGAGCTATATGAAGATGATGGAAAATCAATACGATGGGATGACCATAACTCCTTCCCTTCAGAAACGTATCATTTTTGGTTTTCTGGAGAATGAAACGGACATTCATCTACGTCCGTTGACTAAATTGCAACAAGACTTGTACAATCAACAGGATTTGGTATAATCTTTAATCTTAGAATAAAAGACACTGATATTTTTATATCCAATGTTGTTATGCATGGTTTCACTACGGCTCATGCCATAACAGCTATGGCTTTGGTCCAGACAGTGGTCGGATACGAAGCTGCATTAACAACATTGACGATAATCACGATTGTTCCTCTATCAAAGATTCTGTTGTCCTTCGTGTGAGGAATGGAACTTCTTCGTCATGCCCCCACAAGTATGTCTTAGGTGAAATAGAATAGATGCGATCAGGAAACCTCTTGATTATTAGTCAAATGTATAGTGCTTTGTGCTTACGATAAATTATAAACAATATACTTTTATGAATGTTCATCTTATAAGGGAAAACGAAAATCAAAATGATGGTTCTTATATCCACTTGTATCGGAATAAACAGATCGGTGCATGGTGTGCATACGGTTATTCCGCATACGGTTTACGTCTTTTTGATAAACAACAAGGCTACATGAATTTTCGTAGTTACTCAGACTGTCTTCAGATGCCGTGTACGGTTACATCCGGAGAATCCCTTGTTTCATTGTTGCAAGGTTCTGTTGAGGTAGGTTCACAAACTGAGACCTATATAAAGTTAAAAATGGCAGATACAATAAATTTTAATGCTTATCAGAAGTGGTTGCATAAGCTGAAAAAGGATGACCCGAATGATGATGCAATAATTGTCACCACACATGTCAGCCAATATGTGCCACGGGACAGTTTCATTCCCGATGGAATGTCCGCATTTGCGCGCAATGTAAAGCGTATCGGTGATTTTATCCTGTCATTGATTGCATTGATCATTTTTTCTCCGCTATTCCTGTTTTGCTACATTGCCATTCGCAGGGAAGATGGAGGAAGTGTCATCTTCAAGCAAGAACGTATCGGCAGATTCGGGCGCCCGTTCTACATATACAAATTCCGCTCCATGCGTCTGGATGCCGAGAAGTTCGGACCGCAGCTTAGTCATACCGGGGGTGAAAATGATTCCCGATTGACTAAGACCGGTCGTTTCATCCGGGCGCACCATTTGGATGAATTACCCCAACTCTACAATGTTCTGCGTGGCGATATGGCATTCATCGGTCCACGTCCGGAGCGTAAGTTTTATATCGACCAGATACTTGAACACGACAAGCGATATACTTATCTTTACCAAATCCGTCCGGGCGTAACATCATATGCCACACTATATAACGGCTATACGGATACGATGGAGAAGATGCTCCGACGTTTGGAATATGACCTTTATTATTTAGGACATCGCTCATGGTGGTTCGACTTTAAAATTCTGTTGAACACATTCTGTTCAATTGTACTCGGAAAGAAATTTTAAAAGATTAATAACTTATATAACAGATTGATAATGAAAGCTTGTTTTATGGGCTTGGGGTATATCGGATTGCCCACAGCCATTATCGCCGCCAAGCACGGCATTCAGATTACAGGAGTTGATATTAACCCCCAGGTAGTGGATATGACGAATGCAGGACATCTGCATATCATTGAGCCGGGTATGGAGGAGATGTTGCAGGAGGTGGTGAATGCCGGCTCGTTGAAAGCTTCCATAAAGCCGGAGGTGAGCGATGCTTATTTTATGGTAGTTCCCACCCCGTTCAAAGGAAATCATGAACCGGACGTTAGTTATGTGGAAGCCGCTACACGTGCCGTATTGCCATTATTAAAGGAAGGCGACCTTTATGTCATCGAGTCCACTTCACCCGTAGGCACCACCGAAGCGATGGCCCGCCTCATTTTCAGCGAACGTCCTGAATTGGAAGATAGGATTTATGTGGCTTATTGTCCCGAACGTGTATTGCCGGGCAATGTGATTTACGAACTGATACATAACGACCGGGTCATAGGCGGTTTAAATCCTGAATCTACCGATAAGGCCATTGGATTTTATTCTCAATTCGTGCAGGGAACACTTCATAGAACCAACTGTCGTACTGCTGAAATGTGCAAACTGACGGAGAATTCCAGTCGGGATGTACAAATAGCCTTTGCGAATGAACTTTCCTTGATTTGTGACAAGGCCGGTATCAATGTGTGGGAACTTATCAATCTTGCCAACAAACATCCGCGGGTTAGCATCTTGCAGCCTGGTTGTGGCGTGGGAGGTCATTGTATAGCTATTGACCCTTATTTTATCACTGCTGATTTTCCAGCAGAGAGTAAATTGATTGCCGATGCCCGTGAAATTAACAATTACAAAAGTTTTTGGTGCGCAGAAAAAGTGAAAAATGCCATGCTGGAATTTGAACTGAAACATCATCGGAAACCGTGCGTTGCCATGATGGGGTTGGCTTTCAAACCGAATATCGACGATTTGCGCGAGAGTCCTGCAAAATATATTACCACGAAAGTGATGCAGAGTTGCAATAATGCCAATATCCTGGTTGTGGAACCCAATGTAAAGGAGCACCATGTGTTCAAGTTAACAGATTACAAAGAAGCCTACGACAAGGCGGACATCGTGGTATTCCTTACAGCACACACTCCGTTCAAAGAATTAGAATGGCGAGAGGATAAGGTGATATTGGACTTTTGTGGAATATTTAAAAAATAGTGAATATATGAATATTTTAGAACTGACAGGTATGAAATCGACTAAATACGGCGGAGTAGAATCCTACTTCGCTGAATTGGTCAAGATATGCCGTGTTGATAAATTTATTTTTGTATACGAGTCGATGCCAATCAGTGAAAACTATGTAAATGACATCAATAAGTGGGGGGGGGTAATACTTTGTAAACAAAGCATTTCCACATTTCAATATTTCAAATTTGTGATAGGTGTCATCAAACGTGAGAAAATAGACATTGTTCATTTTCATTTTGGAAGTTATCTTATTGCACCATTCTTGCGAATTCTGTTTCCCCGGATTCGGATTATTTCAACCCGTCATAGTGAAATCTTTGTTTCCAACAAACTTAAAAAATTATATCTGAAGTTCTGTTTTTTTCCTTTTGAAAGATTCCTTTGTGTCAGTTGTGGCGTAAAGAAAGAAATGATTGAAGGCGTAGGTTTTTCTTCAAAGAGTGAAGTCCTATACTTGGGAGTCCGGAAAAAAAAGATTGTCAACCCAAATCTGAAAAAAACATTGGACATACCAAAGGGGGTAGTCGTGTTGACTACAATCGGATTCAATATTCGTATCAAGGGATTCGATATACTTGTCAAAAGTATTCAGAGTCTGATGGACTCCAACAGACTTAAAAACGATATAATAGTGCTTGTCATCGGAATTAGCGAAAATTCTGAAGACAGTAATAGCTTGAGGCAATTGATTGCCGAGGCCGGATTGAATAGAAAGATTATGTCTTTGGGAATACGAAATGACATTAATGATATTTTGAATATTTCTGATATTTACTTGCAGCCTTCCCGTACAGAAGGACTTTCTCTTAGTATTATGGAGGCCCTAAACTATTCGTTGCCTGTTATTGGTACACGAGTTGGGGGCATTCCTGAAATCGTACATGAGGGAGAAAACGGATATCTTTTTGAAAAAGAGAATGTTGAAGAGCTTGCTGACAGGATTGAGATACTTGTCAATAATCGTGAAGTCCGAGAAATGATGGGTAGAAAATCAAAAGTAATATCCAGTCGGTTCACGCTTGCAGACGGTGTGGAAAAGTTAGCTTCTATATACCATCAGACCAATTGATTTGCCCCTGACACTCTATTGTCATTCAGGTTGCAATTGAGATTAAAAAATGTAGGATAGTTATAAATGCAGTCATCAAACAAACGCATAGCACGCAACACGTTAATGCTTTATATACGGACATTCGTAATGATGCCCGTATCTCTATATACTTCCAGGATTATATTGGAAGTGTTGGGAGAGAACGATTTTGGAGTATACAATGTTGTTGGCGGCTTTATCGCACTTCTGTCTTTTATTAATTCCGCAATGACAAAAGCCACCCAACGTTTTCTGAACGTGGAATTGGGAAAAGGCAATCATGACAGAGTCTCGAGGGTTTATTCCATGAGTCTTCTGATACATTTTGCAATAGCGGTATTTATCGGCTTCGTATTGGAAACTGTGGGGCTCTATTTCTTTGAAACAAAATTGAATATTCCTCCGGAAACACAAGATGCAGCACGGGTTGTGTACCATATTTCTGTAGTGACCGCTTGTCTTCATTTTATCAGGATTCCTGATGAGTCGAGCATTATTGCATATGAGAGGATGTCTTTTTTCGCTTATGTCAGCATCATTGAGGTAATGGCAAAATTGGGAACAGTATTTCTCCTTTTCTGGGCTGAAGACAATCGTCTGGTGTTGTACGCCGTTGCCCTTATGACCGTTGGGATATTGTTGAATATCATTTATGCCATTTATTGCAAGCGTAATTTCACGACTTGCAGATTCCGGTTCTATTTTGACAGAAAGCTGCTGAAAGAAATGCTTTTCTTTTCTTCATGGAGCCTTTTCGGCGGTATAGCCCATGTCGCATCCATACAAGGCATATCAATACTTTTGAATATTTTTTTCACGGTTGCTGTCAATGCGGCAATGGGGGTAGCCTCGCAAGTGTTCAGTGCTGTCAATACTTTGGTTACAAACTTTCAGAAAGCGGTGCAGCCACAGATTGTCCAGTCCTATTTTTCAGGGGATAAATCCAGATTTCTGGAACTTGTTTTCCGCTCGTCAAAATTCTCGTATTTCCTGCTCTTTTTCGTCGCTTATCCGTTGATTTTGATTTGTCGGCCTGTCGTCGAGTTATGGCTTGTCTGTGTCCCTCAATATACAGTACAGTTCATTCAGCTTTATCTCATCTTCCTGCTTATTGATGCATTATCCGGAAGTCTTTGGGTGTCATCTGAAACAATAGGCAATATAGCCAAGTATCAGTTTACCGTTTCTTCGATGATAATTATGAATATTCCGATTATATATATATTGTTCAAGTTCGGTTGCAGTCCCGTCTATGCGGTGATTGTCAGAATTGCCATCAATTTCATTACTCACTGTTACAGAATATTCTATCTCAAACACAAAGTGAATTTCCCGGTTAGGAGGTATGTCGTGGAAGTGATGTTTAGGTGTCTTTGGGTGTCGGTCTGCATCATTCCGGTCCCATTCTTTTTGCATAAATTTCTAACCTCAAGCTGGGGTAGCCATATACTTGTCGTATTGACCAGTCTTATCATTTCCGGACTTGTTATCTATAAATTCGGACTTGATGCTAAAGAAAGAGGGTTCGTAATCAGTACGGTAACAAATAAATTCATGTTCTTAAAAAAACAATAAAATGTAGGGAATAAAGGTGGTGGCAACAGTATACAATACACTCCGTTGCGGTTTGTATCCTTTTAAACAGCAGCTTGTTACGGGGCTTTTGGAATTCCTTAATTTGGTCAAATTGCAATGTTTGTTACCGGCGGTTCGTTTCATGCGCTCGTTTTTTCATATGCCGTTCTTTGCTGTCAATAGAGATAAGGACAACTGCATGATTACTTTTCTCGATAATATCGGTTTGCAGAAACGTACTATCAGTGAAACAGATAAAGAGGAAAAATACAAAGAAGTTCTTTGGGCAGATTATAGTGCTGCGGATGTATTTCTTGCAGAAGAAAGGAAGAGGAACTTAAACTTTTGAAATAATGGAAAGGGACATTCGTATAGACATACTTAAAGGCATCGGCATAATCCTTGTCGTTTGGGGACATGCCACCGCAATCCTTATAAAGGAAATTTGTATTTTCCATATGCCTTTGTTTTTCTTTTTGGCCGGTATGTTTTATCATCCCAAACAAGGATTTATTCAATCAAGAGCAAAACGGTTGCTTATTCCCTTTTGGGAATATTCTCTGATATTCGCTGTATTTTATTTTAGCATGGGGTTGCAGGGAATACCGCTTGATAAACTGAGCATCCATCATATCGCCGCATTTGATGGTCCGTTGTGGTTCTTGGTCGCTCTTTTTTATATATGTGTCATATATTATTTTTTGGACAAAACCGTTAAGGAAAAAAACGTTATTCTTATCGTTTCTTTTGTAATTGGGCTGGCTGTCGCATATTCCAAGATCAATTTGCCGTTTTATATCGGGCAGGGGCTGTTCTCTTTGCCATTCTATGCTGTCGGCAAATGGATGAACGACAAAGGGCTGACACAAGCAGAGGGGGCAATTAAAAAAGCAACCGTTATTGCTATAGCCGGATATATCATAGCCATAGCGTTCTGCCGTTTGGCACATTATCAATTTGATATTTCGCAACTGAAATTTTCCAGTTTCCCGTTTATATTCTATGCCGGAGCTTTCTGTGCCATATATCTTTTGTTGAATTTCAAGCCTTTCAACAAGATAACAACTACAAACAGAATATTGGCATCTTTGGGAGCTAATTCACTCACGATAATGGCTATACACGCTCCTTTTCTGTGGTTGTTCAGGGATTTTATCAGAACAAACAGTAGCTTTTATAACACAAAACTGGGGGGGGTAATTTCAAACTTAATCACTTTTGTTATCTTCATAACATTGAGTTATTTAATTGCCCTTGGAATAGAACAATTAAAAAAACTGACAGCTAAAAATCATGGATAATCCGAAAGTATCAATCATTGTACCGATTTATAGAGTAGAGGAATATATTGAGCGGTGCGCTGAATCGTTGTTCGCCCAAACGTTTGATGACATTGAATACATCTTTGTGGATGATTGTTCTCCAGACAAGTCGGTGGAGATCTTGCAGAGAACTCTGGAAAAATATCCGCATCGAAAGAGGCTGACACGAATTGAGAGGTTGTCGTCGAACAGCGGCCTGCCCGCTGTTCGACGACAAGGGATTCAATTGGCCTCTGGTGATTACACGGTTCATTGCGATAGCGATGACTGGATGGATGTGCATGCCATAAAGGAACTATATACTTTTGCCCTATCCGGCCATTACGATATGGTCTTTTATGATTTCTATCGTAGTGATGGTGTTTCTACATATGCTTCCGCCCCGCGCAAGGTTTCTACCAATAATAAAGACTTCCTGATGTCATCATTGCTTTGCGGGCGGTTGATGGGGAGCTTGTGCGGCGCTTTGATCAAACGTAGTCTTTACGATGGGATAACATTTCCAAGGCAAAATATGAACGAGGATCTGGCGACGATAATCCAATTGGTTTGGAATAGCCGGAATGTAGGATACTTGATGAAACCATTTTATTACTATTTTTTTAATCCTGCGTCAATTACAAGTTATGGCAGTGCTGAGATCCAGATTAATAAACTCAATCAGCGTAAGGAGAATCTTGATCTGATTTTCACCTTTCTTCGCTCCAAAGGTATTTATGAAAAGTATACAGACGAGATAAATGCGCTGAAAGTTGGTTCAAGAATGTATCTTGATAGATATATGCTGATGCCGCGAATCCGTCGGATTTGGCACAATACATATCCGGAAATCAACAGTATTACAGTCATTCATCACAGCAAGATGCGTACTCTCAGTAAAATCGAGTATTTCGGTTCTTTGCTTGGTGTATATCCCATATTCAAATACCTTAAAAATATATGGAAAGACTTAAGGAAATAGATATTATCAGGACGTTCGTAATCATTCTGCTCGTGCTCTATCATGCTCTTGCGCCCTATTGCGGTGGTTGGGATATGCCTTCCTACGCCCAACCCAATGAAGGATTTTATTGGGGAGGAAAACTGGCATACAGTGGGATGCTGGAAACTTTTGTCCTGATTTCCGGGTATGTATTTGCCTTTTCGCTCCAAAAGAAAGTCATTTCTTTCCGATTATTACTAGCCGGTAAGCTGAAACGGCTGTTTGTACCGTGTATGTGTTGGGGCATTATCATGACATTGATATTCTTTGGTCCGTCAAAACTTCTTAATCTGGAACATTTTTGGAAAATTATTGGGGGATACGGACATCTTTGGTTTCTTCCGATGCTCTTTTGGTGCTTTTTAATGGAATATGGCATACAGCACTGTCTCAAGGGACGTAACTTGATGTTAGTACTCATGATTATTGCTATTCTGCCTTGGCCGGGAATTCCGTTCCGTTTTAATCAATCGCTTTATTATCTGCTTTTTTTCCATCTTGGTGGAATTTTCTTTAGAAATCGTGAGCGGCTGAGAACTGTCAATTGGTCAACAATATGCATTTTATCGGCTGTTTATATGGGGTTATTCATTGCGGTAACATTGGTTTTGGGAATGGACGGGATGCGTCCGGAACTGGCATCGGACTTGAAAGTAAAAGTTTTAATCCTGTTTGTCCACCATACTCTTAAAATGGTAAGCTATGGATTAGTCACAATTATCTATGTCGCTGTATTTATAAAACTGGAAGACAGATGCAATGGAAAACTATACACTGTATGCCGAAGTATCGCAATGAATTCGATGGGAATATATGTGATGCAAGAAATAGTTCTGAGACTTATCTATTATAGAATGGGGGGGGGTATTTTTGTATACCAAAGAGTTAACTCCGTTGGTCGCCTTCGTGGGCACTTTCATCGTCTGCTATGTATCAAGTGTGATTATAGCCGGATGCAAATACACCAAATTTCTGTGTTAGTATGAATGTGTCCTATTTTATTTACCTAATAAATTACAACGATGAAATATCATTACGAGGCAGTTCCGGTACTGTTCAATATACTTCTGTTTTTTCTTATGCTGTATCCGTTTCCGAATGTGTATAGATATGGCTGTGAATTTAGAAAACGATATACAGACATCTTGGATTATGCAGTATACGGTGTCCTGCTGATACTGTTTTGCACTTTCGGCTATGCGGACAACGATTTCTATCACTACGAGGGGCTTTTCAAACGTATCTGTTCAACCGGATTAAACGTGCATCTTGAACCCGTTTACTATTGGTTGATACGGAATGTCACTTCAAACTATCTGGTATGGCGGTTTATAGTGTGGAGCGGAACGGTGATTTTGTCGTTATGGACAATAAAACGGCTCAAACTTGATGTGAGGATAGGATTGCTGATATTTGTGCTGTTTTATATCAACATTATTTCAGTAATGCGCGGAAATTTGGGAATTGCCATACTGTTTTTTGGCTTTTCATTCATTATCAGGCCCTCTCATAATAGGTTATTGTCATTCCTATTCGGTTGTTTGTTGATTTTCTGTTCATTCTTCTTTCACAAAAGTATGTTGTTTTCGATTGCTGCACTTTCGGTAACACCTTTTTATCTGAATAGGAAAACGGTAAAAATCAGTCTTGTCATATTCCCTTTCCTGACCGTTGTGACTACTTTACTGCTGGATTATATTATTATGAACGGACTCATCGGTTTTGATATAGCAGACATGAATATAGGGAGCTCGATGACGGGATATGCGAGCGGCACAATGCGGCAGTCGAATATTTTTGGTAAACTGAACCAAATGATAACCTATATGCCGGTATACGCATCTTTGGCTCTTATGACTAAGAAGATAGTTTTTGAAGAAATTGATGTTCCACGGTATATAAAGGCATTGTTCATCTATTGGTATGCAATAACTTATATTGCCAGTCTGTTTTTCTTCCAAGAAACTTCGGTATGGCTCTTTATACGTTTCATAATGATGAGCTATTTTCCTCTTTGTATTGTTGTGGGGTATTATTATTCTAATTTCAAGATGACACGCGAGAAAAGAATCTTGATGCTTTTGGCAATCCTTCCTATCTGTTATAAACTTTTCTATGCCTTCTATAAGAGGTTGGTATGGGAAGGGTACGTCTTTTTCTGACATGTTTCGTTAGTTTACACGTATTAGGATCACAATAAAAAAATTAAAAAACAATCTGAATGAAAATCTTAGAAATAATTCCTCAACTTAGCAGTGGCGGCGGAGAGCGGTTTGTGGTTGACTTGTGCAATGAGCTGTCGAAAGAACATGATGTGACATTGATGGTTTTGCACTCACTTGACAAGGTGGATTTCTATTTGAAAGAGGTATCGAATAATGTAAGGGTGGTATCGATGAACAAACGGATGGGACTTGACATCGGTTTGTTATTTAGAGTATATAGATATATCCGTAGAGAAAAGCCTGATGTGGTGCACACGCATTTGCGTGCTATTATGTATATTGCTTTCGCAATCATGCGAAAGAATGGCGTTATGTACTGTCATACAGTACATTCCGCTGCTGATAAAGAAGCCTCCGGCTTCTTTATCAGCAGCGGAATGCGGAAGTTCTGTTTTCATCGTGGGTGGATTACACCCATCACCATTTCCGCCGAATCATTACATAGCTTCCGAAAATATTATGGAATGGATGCTCCTATGATTTTCAATGGGCGCAATGTGGATGCTGGTATGCTTGTTTCAGACGAGGTCAAGGAACAATTTAAACAGTATAGACATACAAATAAGACGCGAGTACTGATAAGTCTCGCACGTATCGACCCTGTGAAACGACAAACTCTCTTGGCACGTGTGGTAATGCGGTTAAAACGGGAAGGATACGACCTCACTGTATTGTTTATCGGAGGTGAACGTGATGCACAGATGACCGCGGAATTGCGTTCGTACAACGATGAAGCAATACAATTACTTGGAGAACTGCACAATCCGCTTGAATATCTTAAAATGGGAGATGCTTATGCACTTTGTTCCTCGTATGAGGGGATGCCTATTTCGTTGATAGAGGCTATTGGTGTTGGCTGTATACCGGTATGCACACCTGTGGGCGGTATAGTAGATGTGGTACACAACGGTGAAAACGGTTTTCTGAGTGACGGTATCGGTGAAGAATCTTATTACAAAACGGTAAAGAGATTTCTATCCCTCACCGATGTACAGCTTAAAGACATGAAGCAAAAAGCTCTTGCCACTTATGGTCCATTCAGTATGTACGAATGTGCTCGCAACTATGTAAAACTTTTCGAGAAAGGAATAAAGAAATGAAAATAGCATATATAGTAGAGCCACGCAAGGTGATAGGTGGTGGTGTCAGAGCCGCCATAAATCTTGTAAAGGCAATGAAACAATATTATGAAGAAGATGCCATGGTGTTTGGAGTAAATCGCGGTACAATAAAAGATAAAGACGTTGAGCTCATCGAAGTGGACACCTTGAACCCAATGAGTATGGCTTATTGGAAAGCGCTAAAACAATTCTTAAAGTCATATCATCCTGATGTAGTACATTGTTTAGGACTTTACTCAGCTTTAGTGTTGGTGATGCAAAGACAGTTCTATGGTCTTAACTTCAAAATTATCTGTACTGTACATCGTGTAACAATGAATATGCGTTTTAGATCCATGCTAAAAGTGATTACACCGTATATTGCAAAGCATGTTGATTTTACTACTTTTCTTACCCGGTATCAAAAAAAACATTACTTTGAAAATGTGGGATTTCGTCCAATGAAACATATCATAGTCCCTAATGTGATTTTTGTGGATAAACATAGTGAGAATGAAACAGTAGCCAAAAGAAAAGAATTGGAAACAAAGGTTGGTACAAATTTGCTTACTTGCTTTGTCGGACGTATTGTTCCAAGCAAAAACATTGAGGATACGATTCGATTAGTGGGGATTTTAAATCGCAGAGGAGTTAAATTAGGGTGTATTCTCGTAGGTGGCTATGAACAATCATATTATGAGCGGCTTGACCAGTTGGCTAAGGCAGAAGGAGTAAGAAATCGTATACATTTTGAAGGATATGTCAACAATCCCACCCTATACAATGCAGCTTGTACTACTACAACCTTTACTACATACAGCGAAGCGTTGCCAAATCTTATGGTAGAGACATTTGCATTGGGTAAGGTGTTATTCTCCTCAGATATCCCTCAAATGGTGGATTTGATAGATGATGGACGAAACGGGTATACCAATTCATTAGCGGATTTGGAGGGAATGGCTGATCGAATGGAAGAAATATATCAGAATGAAGTTCTCCGCAAATCAATAGGTAAACAAGCTCTTGCTACTTATGAAGAAATATATAATCCACGTAAAGTCGCAGCAAAATATCATGATATATATGAATCCTGTTAAAACTGTTAGTCTTGTATATGGTTATTCAGCACGTAATGCCGGTGATTTTGCTATAACACTTGGAGCGATAGACGTGCTACTCTCGTTTGGAATAAAAGTAAAACTTTTTTCTCGATACTCCCGAAGTAATTTGGATTATCACCAAGCTTTAGAAACTCTTAACCAACGTTATGGCAATCACATAGAGGTTTTTGAATCTCCTTTTACGCTTGACAGAACCGATAGCATGATAAAAACACTGAAAAACTATACGGAAGGTCTTTTTACCATAATGGGAATAATACGTAAAAGAGGGTTTCGCCGACAATTACTTGATAGCGACATGATTATTTTTAATGGTGGAAATTTGTTCAGGTGTAATTCTATTATTGATTTTACTCGCTTATTGGCATTGATGTATCCATTACAGGTCGCACAGAAGAATGGTAAAAAAGTAATCATATTTCCGCAATCAGCATCTACTCTCAATAAGATAGGTAAATTATTATTATTTCCCATACTACGTAAGGCGCAGGTTGTGATGTTTAGAGAGAAACTTTCATATAAGAATCTCGAACACTTTATGCCAGCTGGCAATTTCTTTCAGACTATCGACTTGGCGTTTTTTATCAACAAGCAACAAGCAAAGTCTATACTCTCTATTAATTGTGATAAACCGAATATTGCTATAACATTACGTTTTCATACGGTGGGTGATATCACTCATCTTCCTAATAGTGAGATAGCATATTGTCTTGACGAACTCGGTAAAGTAGTAGATAAACTGGGGGTAACGCATAATGTAATAGTGGTTGTACAGACAGAGAAAGATTATGAAACGTCACAAGCGTTTGCAATAAAGCATGGAGTAAAGTTGATAAAATCCCATAATGTGCTTGAACTGATAGAAGTATACAGAAATGTGGATTTACTCTTAGGTATGCGTTTACATTCCATTATCCTTGCACTATCGGTCGGGACACCTTGCTTGGGCTTGTTTTACAAGCAATGGGGACTTAAAAACCCGGGAATGATGAGCTGTTTTAATATGCCGTATAAATTCTGGGAAGACAGACCCACAGCTGAGGATATAGAGCAAAATGTACAAACGTTAATTCAAAACAAGCAAATCCATACGAATACAATACTTGAAATAGTAAAAAAGGAAGAACATATGTTGAAAAGTAAAATTTCTGAAATAGTTCAGATACCATACGGGGGGGGGTAAAATTTCATACATAAACGGGCGATCAGCCGCTTAGTTTCATTATGTAATCTAAATTTAAAGCGTAATGAAACGGAAAAAATTACTCGTTGTAGGCTCAATTCCCGATGAGAGCAACTTATTGAATTATGGAGGTGCGACGGTGTTGATGAAAAACTATCTTGACTATCTAGCCTCTCAGTCTGAATATGAATATAGGTTTGTACAAAACAACCGGTATTCAAATCTTCGCACTCGCCAGCGTAGTATGTGGCGCAATTATTCATACTTTTTCTCGGCATTTTTGTGGAGACTGTTTGGGTGCGATATTGTAATGTTCAATTTTTCTGATCATGGTACAATTTATTATTTCCCATTATTGAGCAAAATAGCTCGTTTGGCACACAAAAAAGTCGTACTACGTAAATTCGGAGGTTCATTTGAGTTCTACATAAAGAAAATTGGTCAAACCCAATTACAACGGGCACTTGATGCTATCAGACAAACAGACTTGATATTCTTTGAAACCCAACAGGGTATTACGCACCTACAACAGTTAATAGGAAAGAGTGACAATATACATTGGTTCCCTAATGTGCGTAAAGCTTCAACAATACGAAAGAACCCCTCAGACTTTCATGGCAGATGTGTTTTCATGTCGCATATCAACAAAGAAAAAGGGATAGAAGATCTTATAGCGGTATCCAAACTGTTACCTTCGAATTATACCCTTGATATATATGGTGAGATAAAAGAGGATAAATATCGCAATATCAACTTCAACGAAAGCGGAATAACATACCATGGAGTTGTCTCTTCCGAACAGGTTTTAAAAACTTTAATAGAATATGATTTACTGCTATTACCTTCTTATCGCGAGGGCTACCCGGGCATTATCATCGAAGCTATGTCTGTAGGCATTCCTTGCGTATCAACCTATGCAGGTGGAATACCTGAAATCGTAGAAGACGGTTACAATGGTCGTTTAGTAATTCCCGGTGATGTAGATGCGATAAAACAAGCTATCTTATCGATTAACGCAACAAACTATTCTCAATATTCAGAGAATGCCTTGAAGAAATTTGAAGAAGAGTTTGAATCTGATAAGACGAATAAACGCATACTTGAAATTATAATGCACTAAATCAAATGGCTAATAATATTCTTATTGTCAATACAATTAAACATCTTCGGTTAAAACAAATCTATTATCAATTATATTATAGACTATTTTCTCATAAGTTGATGGAATATAATGTTCCCCGGCAATCTTCATTGCGGATGGTCTCAGTTATCGCAAAGTGGTATTGTTACAATGTACCCAAGACATTTACATTCCTAAATCTTATAGGGGATTTTAAGTCATGGAATGATGTTAGTCATGGGATGCTTTGGGCATACAATCTGAATTATATGGATTGGTTGTTGCAACCTGACATGACTTTTGAACAAGGTTCAGAATGGGTTGAACGGTTTATAACTGATTTGCCAACAAACAGGATCGGTCTTGATCCTTATCCTATCGCACTGCGAAGCATCAACTGGATCAAGTTTATCGGCAGGCATCATAAAAAAGTGGAGAGCAATCGGTTGCAACGGTGGAACGATTCCCTTTATGCGCAATGTAAATTGCTCGAACGGAAACTGGAATACCAACTGCTTGGCAACCATCTTTTAGAAGATGCTTACGCTTTGTTTATCGCTTCAATTTATTTTTCCGATAAAAAAATGTATGACAAGGCATCCTGTCTGTTGTATAAAGAGCTTGATGAACAGATTTTGCCTGATGGCTCACATTACGAGCAATCACCGATGTATCACTGCATTTTGCTCGATAGGTTATTGGATTGCTATAATGCCTCGATTAATAGAGGTCATGAGAAAATGTGTGAGCTTTTGAAACTGTATGTGGTAAGGATGTTGGGGCATTTGGAGAGCATCGTGTGGAAAGACGATACGATTCCCTTACTTAATGATTCGGCATATGGGATAGCACCGACAGTTTCCGAATTGAGAGCATACGCCAAAAGATTGAAGTTGGAATGGACCCCTTTGCCTATGAAAGAATGTGGCTATAGGAAGCTTTGTTCAACACATTTAGAGGCAGTTGTGGATGTGGGTAATATTACTGCGACCTATCAGCCGGGGCATAGTCATGCCGATACGTTTAATTATGAATTGCGAATTGATTGCAGACCGTTTGTTGTTGATACAGGTATTTCTACCTACAACAAGACTGCAAGAAGGCAGTACGAACGAAGTACGTCAGCTCATAACACCGTAACTGTCGGCAACAAGGATTCTAGCGAGGTGTGGGGAGGTTTCCGTATGGGTAAAAGAGCTAAAGTAAGAGTACTATCCGATACCGAAAATGAAATTATGGCAGAGCACGATGGTTTTAAAGGATGTATACATCAACGGAAATTCACTATTAACGATGATGTATTTACAATAAATGATAAGATTGTCGGCAATAATATGACAGAATGTATCAGCTATATTCATTTCGCACCCGATATTGAGGTTCTTGCCATATCGTCAACTGAAATAAGAACCAACAGGGCTAATATCGCTGTATCCGGTGCAAATTCCATAGAAATTATAAACGATTTTGTATCAGTAGAATACAATCGCCTAGAACCTTCTAAGACGATAAAAATAGTATTTTGCAGAAATTTAACGTATCAAATATTTCAGGCATAAAATATGAAGATTTTAATTGTGTCGTTCTACTATTCTCCCGAGCTTGGGGCTGCTCCTTCCCGTATAACCAATATGGCTGAAGGGCTGAAAAGTCAGGGAGCGGAAGTGGATGTGTTAACTTGTTTGCCGAATTACCCTCAAGGACAAATATTCGAGGGTTATAGAGGCCGTTTGTCAAAAAAAGAAAAGATTAATGGCATAAACGTGTATAGATATTGGACTTATGCAACCGTGTCCAAGAATCCTTTTAAGCGAGCGGTAAGTATGATGTCATTTGCGACCATGTTATGGTTGTTTGTTTTTAAGATAAAGAAGATCCAGGGTTACGATAGGGTGATCATCCAAAGCCCTCCACTACCAGTGGCTGGTTCGGCCATCACGCTTTTCAAAAAAATATTCGGGCGCAAGACTCTTGTGAACATATCCGATTTATGGCCACTTTCTGCTGTTGAGCTTGGAGCAATGCGTGAAGGTGGGAAGATATATGATATTTTCGCGTGGATTGAACGTTATATTTATCGCAATGCAGACGGTATTTTCGGTCAGTCTGAAGAGATAATCCGGCATGTGAATCAATTTCCTTCGACAAAAAACAAGTTTGTATACCGTAATTTGCAGCAATATGCGGTTGCTGCTCAACCCAAAAGGAAGCACAAGCCCTTTCGCATTGTATATGCCGGATTATTAGGTGTGGCACAAGATATATATTCAATTATCGAGAATATTCCGTTTCAGTCTATTGGCGCTGAGTTTCACTTGTATGGTGGTGGAAATCAGGCAGAAAAGATAAAAGAATATATAAATAAACATCCCGGTTGTTTCGTGTATTATCATGGATATGTAAAAAAAGAACAAATTGCCGAAGAGTTGTCAAGATACGATGCGTCAATTGTTCCACTTACCGTAGCAATCAAAGGAGCAGTGCCATCCAAAATATATGATCTCATACCTATTGGCATACCTATACTGTTTTGTGGAGGTGGAGAAGGGGCTGAGATCGTATCGAAATATTATTTGGGAATGGTTTCAAAGCCACATGATTTCAAACAATTACACAATAATATTATTGAGTTGATTAACCTTCCTGACGAAGAATACAGCACAATATCGAAGAACTGCCTGGATATGGCAAAAAATGAATTCGATTTTAACAAACAGATATATCGCTGTTACGATTTTATAAAATCAATCTGATGTAAAAATATAATTCAATGAAGAAAGTAATGTTGGTCTTCGGCACCCGTCCGGAGGCAATCAAGATGGCTCCGCTGGTGAAAGAATTCCAGAAACAGCCAGAACGGGTGGAAACTGTAGTATGTGTGACCGGACAACACCGGGAAATGCTGGACCAGGTATTGGATATATTCGATATTTGTCCAGATTATGACTTGAACATTATGAAGCAGGGACAAGACTTATATGACGTGACGTCCCGTGTATTGACAGGTATGCGTGATGTACTGAAAGAGGCAAGGCCGGATGTAGTGCTGGTGCACGGTGACACGACCACTTCTACTGCCGCTGCTCTGTCGGCCTTCTACCAACAGATTCCGGTAGCACACATAGAGGCAGGATTACGTACACATAACATCTATAGCCCATGGCCGGAGGAGATGAATCGACTTTTGACCGGACGACTGGCGACCTACCATTTCTCGCCTACGCCACTGAGTCGTAGCAATCTGATACGGGAAGGTATTGACGATCGGAATGTCATCGTGACCGGGAATACGGTAATTGACGCGCTTTATTGGGTAGTGGATAAAATTAAGAGCGACAAGGCGTTGGATTGTGAATTGGTAGGGATACTGGCAAAAGCCGGATATGACGTGAGCCGTTTGAATGGTGGTAAGAAGCTGGTGCTGATTACGGGACATCGTCGTGAAAACTTCGGTGACGGATTCATCCATATGTGTACAGCTATCAAAGACTTGACAAAAAAATACCCGGAGGTGGACTTCGTTTATCCGATGCACTTGAATCCAAATGTGCGCAAACCGATACATGACGTATTTGGAGAGGAATTATCCGATTTTGGGAACATGTTCTTCATTGAACCTTTAGAATATCTGAGTTTTGTCTATTTAATGGAAAAATCCACTATAGTATTAACCGATAGCGGTGGCATACAAGAGGAAGCTCCGGGACTGGGTAAGCCGGTATTGGTGATGCGCGACACAACGGAACGTCCGGAAGCATTGGATGCAGGAACGGTAAAACTGGTAGGTACGGATTATAACAGAATAGTAAATGAAGTATCTGTTTTGATTGACGATAAAGTCGCCTATGAAAAAATGAGCAAGGCAGTGAACCCTTATGGAGACGGGCTTGCTTGTGGACGTATTGTGAACGCATTACTGTACAGAATATAAAAAGATATGAGATTAAACCTGAAAATCAGACTATTAATGTTTTTTTTAAGGAGATGATAATTCTGCTTTATAAGCGGAAAACGAGGAAGATGCAGATTCGTCCGGTTTCTAATTTCAAACGGGTGTATAACATTCAAGGATTACTATATGTTGTCACCACTAACTTCGGAAGAGAACGGGCATGAGAAGCATTTTGACCGCAACCGTCTGCAATATGATTCTAGATTTTAGTGTGAAGAAAAGGGGAATGGTAAATGAAAAAATTCCTGCGTATGGGTGTTTCTTTTGGGAACTTTTATTGTTTGGACTTTCTCCTATTTCTGGGTAGCATATACTAGTATGAGTGAATTTATCCATTTTTCCAGTGCGGATATAAATAATGCTGGGAAAATACTCAGATTGGTGAGCGTTTTTAAGAAAAAATCACCCTACCCAAGTTTTGATTATAAGGGAAACTCCTCTATATAAATCAGCTGTAAAAGTAACAAGGATGCCTACTGTTGTTGTCCGTTTTGAACCTAATAAGAAAAATCCCGAGCGTGGTACAATTTATTACCGTATCTACAAAGGGCACAATCGGCGTATGGAGTTTTCTTCCCGTCTTCACTTGTCAGCTTCTTCCTGGGATGAAACTGCAAGGACAGTCCGGGATAATTATCCTGAGTCCTGTCGTTTCCGTGTCCAAATTGAGGAGGATCTTCGGCTTTTGAACCGGATTATAACTGAAGATATTACCGGTCGACTGACAATGGGTGATATGATAGCCCTCTTTAAACAGCAAAGGACAATAATCAAATGAACTTTTTGACTTGTAAGTAAATAGGATGGTACCGTCTTTAACAGATTGCTATCTCCGTCTAGGCTTCCAGGTAACAGAATCCGAAGAGGGACTACGGATAGGCTTCAAGCCGGGAATGGTACATGCCATCGTGAAGGAGGTCCGAAACGAACGTCCTTTGACTCGCTCGGATGCTGAATTGTTCTACGAGAAGTTCTCTACACTAAGTAAAGGGCATCGAAATCTATATTTCAGGATCGTGGCACACGGCGGATTCCTGCCGGAAGCATTGGACTTTGAACTGCATGGGCTGACCATTTCGGATGAAAGCTATATTGAAAGCCTCTTGTCCGGAAGACATGTGGAGCTTTATCCGCATAACGAAGCGGCTTACAGGCAAGTGACGTACCGGACATTCCAGTCACTGATCCGTAACCGGGAGGACAATGGGTTGTTACGGGCAGATCATATTCTTATTGATGAATTCCACCATTTCGGGGCGGAAATTTGGGGAAGTGCCTTGCAGGAAGTGATAGAAAATAATCCCTGTGCCTATGTCCTGGGAACGTCGGCAACGCCGATCCGTCCGGAGGGAATGATCGATACGGTGGATCTTTATTTCGAAGGAAATTTGTTTTATGAACTTACCTTGCCGCAGGCTTGGTATTACAATATCTTACCGGTTCCGGTTCTGGTACAGAGTGCTTACGGGCTGGACAACGAACTGGACCGGCTGCAAAGAAAGCTGGAACGCAGCGGTTGTTCAAAAGGACGAAAAGAAAAGGTACAGAAGAAACTGGATCTGGCACGTGTGGATTTCAAAGAGGCTTTGGGGGTATCGGAAGTCATCCGGAAGTTCCTGCCGACAAGCGTACGCAAGCTGCTGGTATTCTGTCGCGATCTCACCGATTTGAAGCAGATGGTGCCGGAAGTATGCGGATGGCTCACGCGAGCGGGACGTGCCATTACTCCGTTCGAGATTCATCATGCCCAAGGTGAACGGCAGAACGGCCGGATACTGGATGCTTTCCGAGAAGAATCAGACCAGCTGCACGTATTGTTCTCCGTCAATATGCTGATAGAAGGACTGCATGTGGAGGGTGTGGATGCTGTCTTGTTCCTTAGGCGGACGGAATCATACATCGTTACTTTGCAACAATTGGGCCGTTGCCTGGATGCCGGGGCAGGAAAACAGCCGGTCGTCTTGGATTTTGTCAACAATCTTTCAGGGAAATCGGTCTATGACGTGATGGCTCCCCACTTGGAGCGTCTATCTCTCCTTCCATCACCCAAAGGATTCGAAGGGAACACCTCTTTTCTGACGACAGGTTTTCTATCGGACATACGGCTGCGCATAGAGGAGATATTGGCAGAACTGGAGCCCTGGCAGATTATGTATGAGAGGCTGATTGAATTCCGTCGGGAAGAAAACGACTGGCCGTCAGTTACGGAAGGAAAACTCGGTTTGTGGTGCAACACCCAACGCATTGCCTATAAACGGGGAAAATTGCAGGAGGAACGCCGCCGTCAGCTAGAATTGATCGGTTTTGAATGGAACCAGCTCGACTCCAAATGGATGAGAGAATACCATGCGTTGAAAGTCTTCTTTGATACCTGCGGACGCTGGCCTAAACGGGAAGACGGTTCGCTTGCAACTTGGTGTTATACCCAACGGGAAAGGCGGAAGAATGGACGCTTGAGCAAAGAGCGGATCCGGGCTTTGGATAAGATCAGTTTTATCTGGAACCAGGACCTCCAAGGGGAATGGATGAAGAACTACGAGGAGCTGAAGTCTTTTATTGGAAAATTTTATCGTTTTCCTAAATCGACAGAAGGGAACTTGGGCGGATGGTGTCATACACAGCGAAAAATGCACAAATTGGGAAAATTATCCAGTGATCGCCGAATTTTGTTGGATAAAATAGGATTTGTTTGGTCGGCGGAACAGGTCTGGCAAGGTAACTTCGAACAATTGTGCTTGTTTCATAACCAACAAGGACGATGGCCGGGATGCCGTGAAGGAGCATTGGGACGTTGGTGTACCATCCAAAGACGGGATTACCGCAAGGGAAACATGTCAGATGAGCGAATAGTACAATTGGAGCGGATCGGTTTCCCTCTGAGCTGACAGGAAACATCTTTGAAACCATTGGGTTACGAAATATATTCCCAAATGTTATTTGCAGGAAATAGTATAGTGATAACCTGTGTAAGCAGATATAGAGTCTAATTTTATGAATAAATACGCATAAAATCAGAATTCAGATATGTACATAACTGATAGGAATTCTAGACACTTTTAAAAGATGTTATTACCAAATTTCGTAGACATGGAAATGAAATTGTCACTGCATATAAATGACGATTTACAAAAGACGGTTATTACCAATGTCATGACTCTTGTCTGTCATAATAATGTAAGGAGCATTATTATGAACATCTTTTGACTTTCCTTTGAATGAAACCAGTTTGAATATATAGGGGTATGGTTACAATTTAAATAATCTTTATGCCCCACTCGGAATACTTGATTTGGGTAATTTTAAATATAATTGTCGGTTCTGCAATCACTAGTAGAAGCAATATACAGGAATTCTGAATATGCCTTTTTCGGTAACTGCAAATTGATTATACAATTCCCCCCCATACACATACACTTAATTCCTCAACCTCTCTCTTGAATTTTTCCAATCCTTTCCCAAACTTTTTTTTATTTTTTCCTTCAAATTTTTTCCCTAATCTAAAAAATGTGTATCTTTGTCCATAGAAGAGTTCCTTATAAGTATGAGGTTGTAAAATACTGAAATTAGCACAATCTCCAAATCGTTACCTTAGACTTTTCAAAACTTTCATAAGCGTTTGTCTTTCAAATCAAGACATCAATTAGATAAGAATTTAAAGTAAA